>Ga0180007_10001742_pt1 | contig 27846 bp, 15 predicted proteins | sample MM_PC_MetaG_FD_121122 | JGI IMG/M metagenome (GOLD analysis project Ga0180007, IMG submission 121122) | Groundwater microbial communities from the Aspo Hard Rock Laboratory (HRL) deep subsurface site, Sweden - MM_PC_MetaG | ecosystem: Environmental > Aquatic > Deep subsurface > Groundwater... | reverse complement strand
ATGTTCATCTGTTAAAACTCGCATTATTCCTTCGGCAATATTTTCCGGTTCGTAAGGATCAAAAAAATATGCCCCGTCGCCGGCTACTTCGCGAAGCGCCGGAATTCCTGAAGCCACAACCGGTGTGCCAGAGGCCATCGCCTCCAAAATCGGGATACCAAATCCTTCATAAAGAGATGGAAAAACAAAAGCCGCCGCCCCATTCATTAAACATGGCAAATCTTCGCGTGCGACCCAGCCCGGCGTTATAATGTCATTTTGCAAATCACTTTCCGCGATCGCTTGCGTCACTTTTTCATAACCAAAACCCGACTGACCAACCAAGACTAATTTTAACGGTTGTGGATAATTTTTTTTCAAAATTTTAAACGCCTGGATCAGGCCAGGTACATTCTTTTTTAACTCCAGCCGACCGATGTACAAAATATACGGTTCAATAATTTTATATTTTTCTAAAACCTTAGCCACCGCTCCCCTATCCTCAATTATTTTATATCGTTCGCTGTCATAGCCGTTTGGCACAACTGCGATCCGTTCTGGGGAAATTTTAAAGAATTCAACCAATTCACTTTTTGTAAATTCTGAAACAGCAATAATTTTTGTAGCATGGCGCAGGGCATTCTTCACGGCGAACTTATGATATTTCAGAGCCGGCCAATCATAAACTTTTGGCAGGCGTAAAAAAGCTACGTCATGACAAGTTGTCACAACTTTTTTTGGACGAATTAAAGGAATCGTATGGGCTGGAATAAAAAGCATCTCCGGCGGCCTCTGCCACATTTCCCATGATAATCTTACCTGTGTCCAGAGTTTCTTTGGCCGCCAATTTAAAACTCGGCTCTGCCAGTTTGGCGGCAATTCCCCCAATTCGTCGCGCAATTTTTCCCGCGAATACAAAATAAACTGATCTTTTGGATCAGCGATTTTTTTAAATTCCTGGATTAAATGATAAGAATACCACTCAGTGCCGGTTTTTTCGGTTTTATTGGCGCGCGAAGCGTCGATGCCAATTGTCATGGGCGATATTTATTTTGTCGCTAAAATACTCTTTTTGTAAGATTCCAAATTTTCAAGTGCAATCCCTGTACCTTTTGCCACACAAAGCAATGGATCATTCGCCACATAAGTCGGAATACCCGTAGCTCCAGACACTAATTGATCAAGATTTCTAAGCAATGAAGTTCCGCCCGAAAGAACAATACCCTTATCAATTACATCAGCGGAAAGTTCCGGCGGAGTATTATATAAAACTTCTTTAATCGCGGCGATAATTCCTTCAAGTTCGTTGGCCACAGCATCAGTGGCATCGTCGGAAGTGACAATAATTGTCCGCGGCAAACCGCTAATCATATCGCGGCCGCGAACTTCCATTCTTAATTTATCTTCAAGATACATTGCTGAACCAATTTCTATTTTAACTTGCTCGGCTGTTCTCTCTCCAATCGCCAAGCCGTATTTTCGACGGATAAATTCTGCAATAGCCATATCCAATTTATTTCCGCCAATTCTAACTGACGCAGAAGAAACAATTCCGCCGAGAGAAATAACGGCCATTTCCGCCGTGCCGCCGCCGATATCAATAATCATGTGACCCGAGGCGCTGCCGATCGGAATATTGGCGCCAATTGCCGCGACCACTGGTTCTTTAATAACATAAGCCGCTTTTGCCCCGGCTGCAATTGTCGCGTCAATGACCGCTCTTTTTTCTGTTGAAGTAATTCCGGCTGGCACAGCGACCATTACTTCTGGACGAAAAAGCCGCACGCCGCCAAGAGCTTTGTTAATAAAATATCTAAGCATTGTTTCTGTTGTTTTGTAATCGGCAATCACACCATCTTTCAGCGGCCGCCGCGCCACAATCGTTTCCGGAGTGCGACCAATCATTTCTTTAGCTTCATGCCCAACAGCCAAAATTTTCCTATCAGAAACAGAGAGCGCGACTACTGACGGCTCGTTGATAATAATCCCTCTTTTCGGAACATGAACCAAGACGTTCGTTGTTCCAAGATCAATTCCGATCTTTTTACGCAACATAATTCTTTGGTTTAAAATCCGATTTCAATTGTTTTGTCTTCTCTTAAATCGGTTTTTAATTTATATACGGCGTCGCCCCATTCTTTTTGCTCTTCAGCTGGCTGGGCTTGTTTAATATTTTTACCAAAATTAAGGTTTAAAGTCAAGGGATGAGCAATGGTGCCAGATTGTTTTTGAACCAATAATTTATACAATCCTTGATCAATTTGGCTCTTAATTTTTTCCGACAAAGTATACTCAAAACTCAAAGTCCCCTCTTTCCCCGGCTCAATGGAAATGAAAGCGCCAAAATAAGTTTTTCCTAATTCCTCCCCAACATCAATTTTACCAAGTCGCCGCGCCGGATCATAAATTCTGTCATTTTCCATCATTCCACTGCCGCCGATTAAAACGCTTCCTTCTGGAACATAAACGCGAGTATATGTTCTATAGCGCGTAGTTTTCCAGGTAAACGTCCCGTTATTTTTATAGATGATATCAACTTTGGCGCGGAGATTTCCCGACAGATCTTTTGAGATAGAATAATTTATTTTTTTATCCATCACCCCGTCAGTTTTCAGGGCAGCTAAATTCGCGTCAATTACCATTAAATAATCTCCATCAGATTCTAAAATTTTACCACTCCATCCTTCGCGAACAATAATTGTCTGCAACTCTTGATCCTCGCTCCAAACAAGCAGATGCCGCTCGGTTAATGCTTCATCGGCTACTCTGAAAAGATCTGCCCAACGCGAAGATGGTAGATTTGAAAGACGATCAAAAATATTTTCTCCAAGTTTTCCAACAATATCTTTTCTCTGCACTTCAGGAATCCCTTTTTCGTAATATTCTTTTTCCACTTTGTATTGCAAAACATCCATTAAATTTTCCGGGGTAAAAGTTTCTCCGTCCATTTCAATATTCCCGATTTGACGTAAAACATTTTCAATAAATGTCGGCGTAACCGCAATCACGGCATCAATCTTTTTCTCGCGTCCACCTTCTGCCCTATAGAACCATTCGGCCTTAGCCGCCGCAGTCGGAAAATCCGGCGACCAATTTGAATCGCGCATAAACCAGGCGCCAACCCTTAAATATTTTCCTACTGGCGCAGGGGGCGTAATTCTTAAAAATCTTTCTGCCGCACCGTCTAGGGCATAAATATTATCTGTATCGAACGTTTCTACATTTCCGTCTTTCACTTTTACAATTCCGTATGTACCAATAAATCCTCCTGTCGGACGAAGCTCATCGCTGTTTTGCAAGAGAAAAAGATAAGTTTTTTCTTCGGGATAGCCGGCAATCTTTGGCAGAATTTCCGCCGCGGGAATTGCCTTAGCAAGCGTCCCCTGAATTTTTAATAACGCTTCCCTAACCGGCGCTAAAACTTTTAAAATCTGCCCCGCAACATCCTCTTCGTCCACTTGATCAAGCGCGAGCAATGCCAAATCTATTTTCGCTTTTGCCCCCTGGAGTTTTGGCGGCGCCTCAAAAAGTTTTTGCAAAAGTTCACGTTTTTTTTCTGGACTGATTTCCGCAAAACTTGTCTCTCCGCTGATTGCCGGAATCCCCTTGACTACTGCTTCTGCGTCGCCCGTCACGCTTATAATCTCCTCTGCCACACCGACAAGATCGCGCAGGGCTGACGAAGTTTGAACTCCCGACTGAAGCAAACCCGCCGCGGCGTCATATTGATTTCCAACCCAGGGAATTATACTTAAAAATTTCAATCTGCTGAAATTTTTTGCCGCTTCACTAAAATTGTCTTCCGCGTCTCCTAAGTATGAACTGGCTTTCTCCAAATTTAACGCGGAAATTTCATTTGAAGCCGCTTCTAAATTTTGTTTCCCCTCCTCCGAAAGACTGTAAACTTTTCGGGCGGTTCCAAAATAAACTCCAACTAAAATTAAACTCACGCCCACTATTGCAGCGAAAGTATAAAGTAAAATTTTAATGAACAAGACCACCCTCCTCTGCCTTGCCTCTGCCGGATGAATCATCTCCAAAAAATTTGTCCCCCTAAATTTCATAAATTTTAAAAATTATTTTTTACCTGCCAGTTGCTATTGTTTCTCTTCCCCATTTTTTAAAATATTTTAACCAACTGGCCAAATGAATTCTCGTAACTTTTTTAAAAATCGCACCGAGCCAATGTCCCTCGGCCGACTCGCGCCGATGAAAATGAATTACGGAAATCTCCGGATCATAAACCACTTTCCATTTTTTCTCCCACATACTCCGGCATAAATCAACATCATCAAAATAAGCAAAATATCTTTCATCCAAAAACCCGACATCATCTAAGGCCTTTTTTCTAATCAATAAACACCCGCCCAGAAGCCAATCGACTTCCCGCCGAGCATTGTGATCAAAATCTTTCATTAAATAATTATCTAATTTCTTTTTGGCAAAATCAAATCTGCCAAGCGGCGTCCGACGGTAAACTGGCTCCCAAAAATCAGGAAAACGATAACAAGAATATTGTAAAGATTTATCAGGATTTAGGAGTTTCGGCCCGACAATTCCCACGTCTTGTCTTGTATCTAAAAACTGAACCAATTTTTCCAAAACATCAGAAAAAACAATAATATCAGGGTTCATAATCATAACATAACGTCCACTCGCCACCTTAATTCCTAAATTATTTCCCTTGGCATAACCCAAATTTTTATCTGAGGCGATAAATTTAATTTCCGGAAAATTTTCCTGCATCATTTGCGCTGTGCCATCGCCCGAAGCATTATCAACAACAATAATCTCATAGTCCAACTTTGGCTGGACCATTTTAATTCCTTTCAAACACTCTTTTAGCAATCCACGCGTTTTATAATTCAAAATGATAATTGATAAATCCATATTTTAAGAAAACCATTTTTTAATTTCTTCCATCCCCACTTTTTTATTTTTCATAATCCACCTTCTTTTTCTCCACATTTTAGGAAATTTTTTAAAAAATTCACCAAGACTCCGCAGTGTCCCTATTTCAAAAATTAAAAGATAAATAAATTTTTTAAATTCATACCACTTTATCCGATAACCCCAGCGCCACCATATTCCAACCGGAACGTCCTTGAAAAGAATAAACAAGTGATTTTTGTAAGAATAATAATTAACAAAAGCAGATTTATTTTTTCGCGATTTTGCTACTGCGGAATCCGTTTTAGCTATACTCCTCGCCGATCTATCATGATACGCTCTGGCCGTGGGCATTAACCATGCCCTAAATCCGGCCAGCCTCAAACGATACGAGAGATCCACATCTTCTTTATAACTAAAAAAATCTTCATCAAAAACTTCTCCGTCAATCGCGACGCTATTTAAAGCCGAACGTCGATAAACTGGCGCGGCACCCGATACGCCGAAAACTTCCCGTGACGTGCTCCATTCTTCCAAATCCATCTCCCCTGCCCCCAATTCAATCGCCCGATGATTTTTAAAAATTTTTATGCCAGTGGAATCAATCAAATCTGTTTTTTGATTATTGAGAAAATCCCAATGAAGAAGTTTCCCTGTTACTGCCGCGACATCGTTTCTGCCATCTAAAAATTTAACAATTTTTTCTAAAAAATCCGGCTCCAAAATTATGTCCTGATTCAACATCAAAACATATTCACTTTCTGTTTCGCGAAGCGCCTGATTGTGGCCGGCGGCAAACCCAACATTTTTTTCATTAAATTCCAACCGGCAATTAGCAACAGGCAATAAAGAATTTTTCAAATATTCCACTGTTCCGTCACTTGAACCATTATCCAAAATAAACAACGAAAAATCACGATAAGTCTGTTTGGCAATCGCGTCTAAACAATAGGGTAAATATTTTTTCCCGTTCCAGGTTACTAAATTTATAGAAACTTTCATAATTACTTTCTCGCTTTTTCTGTTACCCAAAAACCCAAATATTTTCCAAGCATCAACCTTGTCTGCGCCTCCACTGCCGGAATTGAACCAAATAAAATTAAAGAAATCGGAAGCAGTGCCCATTGTACAAGCATAATAACAAATTTAAATGGACTCTTATTTTTCGGCCGCGGCGGAAGTAAAAATAAAAATAAAATCGCCGAGACAACCATCCCGAGCATGGCCGCGGTAAGAAGCCACTTTAGAACAAGCGGAGCGGTTTGAAAAAATGCCGTTGTTCCAATTTCATTTTTCCCAACCCAAAGAGGCAATTTACTTAAAACAAACATCAGAATTGGCGCAGTTGCCCACGAATACATTCCTTCTCCCAAATTCCAGAGGTACTTAAGCCTTTTCCAAAAAGGAATTTTGGGGACTTTAATTTCTCCCTTGTCGGTCTTTAGTGTCCCGCGGGAAAAATGCCAAACCATGTACGGAAAATGTTCAACGCCCCAGGCCCAACGTCGCTGTTGCTTGTAAAGATTAACTAAACTCCGCCAAGGCGTTTCTGCCATAACTGTATCCATTGAAACCGGCACATACATTGGCACAACTTCAAACTCCCCGCCATAACGGATAAAACATTGTAAAAAAATTCTTGAATCATCGGTGACCACATCTTTCTGCCAAAAATCAACATCAACCAAAGCCTTGAAGGCAATGCTGTGTGAAGAAAAAGTAAAAAGCCGATCAGGTTTTGCAAGTTCAGTTAAAAGCCAAAAGGTTGTCCCAAAGGCCGCGATGCGCATTAAAGACATTGAATCCCAAATATTGTTATTGTAAAGCGCCACCGGCTGAAAAGCCGCCCGCTCGCGCCGCGGGTGGGTGATATATTTATACGCCAAACAAGAAAAATATTCCGGATGCACGCAAGTATCACAATCAAAATAAGAAACAACAATTTTTTCATAAGGAATTTTAAGTTCATCAATTAATTCCTTGGCGCGGAATCCAGCCCAATGCGCATTTGATCCCTTGCCTTTTATTTCACCAACCAAATTATCCGGGTGCATGGTAATAAGAAGCCGATGAAATTTATCACCAAATTCTTTTTTGATTTCCTCGGCATTCCGCAAAAAACTTTCTTTGTTTCTTTCTTCTCCGGACAAAACCACAATCATTTTATCCAAGGGATAATGTGAGGTTTCCAAATTCTCAAAGGTGGAACGCAAAACTTCAAGCGATTCTTTCGAAGTGGGCAAAACTACCAGATGATAAAAGTTCTCCCAATCTGGCAACTCTTTGATTTTTTCCAACCAATCAGTGCTGACGTCTTTTTGAAAACGCCGCCAAGAAATCGCCATATAAAAGACGAAGTAGAGTACGCGGAAAAGCCAATAAATACAAAAAACTATAACAAAATAAATTACCCAAAGTGGTTTCCAAAAAGACAATAAAATCGCCAAAATAAAAGTAACCCAGACGAGCGCGCCTGGAATAATTTCAAGAACTCTATATTTTGTCTTATCGGAAATCTTCATAAACAACTCTCCCGAAAAAGCTTATTTTTAGCCCTAATTTATGCTTAAATCATACTTCATTTAAACGATCTTGTCAACCCCGTAGTGAAATTTTGGATCTCCGCCGAAGGCGGAAAAAAGACTTTAAATGCAGATAATTTTAAATGGGGATGTCGTTTGATACTTGTCCAAACTTTATTTTGTTATTCCAAAATTCTACTACGGGGTCAACCCCTGGGAAAGTCAAGGGCGGGTTATTTATGTTTAAAAATATAATAAAAAAAACCGGCCAGTCTTTGAAAACCAGCCGGAGACAGAATTCCCTCCTTGCCTACCGCTTGCCGTTCTTGCGTTCCTCGCCGCGCAGACGCCGAAGTAGCCGCCACGAGAGCCAGTGAAAGACTATCACGAGAGCGTCGAACGTCGTGTCGATCGTATCCACCCCTTCAAGAGTCACGGCGCGGGGAGCGCTACCTTCGTGACAAATCACCCTGAAAGTAGGCCGGACATGATGGCTCTGATTATAATCAGCTGCAACAGCTGAATAGTCACTAATCCTCATCTGCTTCAGGTACGATCTGATCTTCGGCCAACGTCGCAAGATAGCCCCGCGCAGAGCGCGCTCCATCAGGTCAACTGAACCGAGACGGCCGTCGAAGGCACGGCCGTTCTTTGTACGTCTTCTGAGCGTCTGCTTGGCCGTAACCTCAATCAAACGGCCATCCAGAAGTAGGACGAGGTTGAAGCTCAGTTGAACGCGTACAGACTTCTTCGTTCGCATGCGTCGGTTCTGCTGATTGTACCCAATCACTTCGAACGAAGGCGCTTTGCCGGCAACGATTGCCCCCTCCAACTCCTTCTCAATCGCACCCTTCTGTTCTTCATCATCGACCCGGTTTCCCCGACACCCTTTCTTTTCTTCCACGCCCGTGCCCTCCTCCCTCCCCGTGGGATTTAGAAAAACGGATCCATCAATCCGCTCGAAAACAAATTTATCACAAATAAAAAAACAAGTCCAGTATTTACGCCGGACTTGTTTCTTAAAAATCTATTTCATGTGTTTTTGAATTTCGGTCCATTTACTTTTTAAGTTTGCCACCGCTTCTTTGATTTGCCCCTCTGCCATCTTTTTATTTTTCCCGTATTTTTTAACCGCCATCTCCACCACTTCATCATATTTCGCCTTGCTCATCACTTTCATTTTTTCTACTTCTTTCAAAATCGCGGCGAAAAGTTCTGGATGCATTTGTTTAAGTTCCGTCTGCCGTTCCTTGCCAGTCTTTTTTGTGGTAAGAAGCGCAGCAGCTGTACCGATTAAGGCGCCAATCAACGCACCCTTTAAGAATCCGTTTTTACCCATAAAATTCATTTTAAATTATTATAAATATTTTATCCTCAAAAAGACCTTTATATTATTTTACCATATTTATTATAAATAAAAAAGAACCACCGGATTTTAGTCCGATGGTTTTGTCCTCCTAGGCGAAGAAGTTGCGAGTGTGGCCAACGAGACTCATCGCGGCCAACACAACGGCTACTCCAAGATAAAGATTCGCCGCGGCGATTGTCCAACCGGCGCCGACAACAAGTCCTATCACGGCAGCTGACTGAAAGTGCATCTTTATTTTTCCCCAGCAGTTGGCGCCATTTGATTTGCCAAACAACCACTTGAATAAACGTCCAACAGTCAGAGCAATCTCCAGAGCAATCGCCGAGATGACGAACTCCGCTGGAAAACGAGACTGACCGACGAGAAGCAGAGAGACAACGAGTAGCTTGTCGGCAAACGGATCCAGCCATTCGCCAAGACTGCTTATCTCACCCCTGGCTTTGGCGAGCGCACCGTCGACGGCGTCTGAGATCACGGCCAGCGCCAGAACCACGGTTGACCAGAAGCTGTACCCGTACCCGAAGAGAATTGCTACCGGCGCCACAAGGACAATTCTCAGGAACGTGATATGATTTGGCTTGATCCGGCTGGGAATACACTCCACGATCCGTGCCAAAACTTGTTTCGGAAACCTTGGCAGAAAACGTCCAATCGCAATAATCTCTTCCATTACTCCCTCCTCCCTCTCTTCCCCCTTCCATTTTTTCTATCACAAATAAAAAAAATCTGCAAACAAAAATACCCGTCTTTTTCGACAGGTATTTTAGTCGCGACTAAAAATTTACGCCTGCGGCCCCATTGGCGGAGTCATAGGCGGCGGAGTCATTGCCGGCGCTTTTTTAACTCTAAGAAGTGGAGCTAAAAGAACTAGACCATAACCGAGCCACAATTCCCAAGCCATAAAAATTTCCGGATTAAACCGCATTGTTACAATCGCATCCAAAATCACGCCAACTACAACCCAAGAGACGCCATAACCCAACGCCATGCCCAAACTTTTTGGTTTGGCATAACCTGCCAAGACAAAAGAAATCACGCCGGAGATAATTGCATAGCCAATGTTTAACCACATCGATTCCGGAACTTTAAAACCAATGAACGCGGAAACAATCACAAACATCAGCACCCAAAGAAGCACGCCAAAACCAATAGCTTTTTTCCAATTCATAAATTCACCTCCCTTCTTAGTAGTATAACTAAAACCCCGGAATTAATCCGGGGTTAAAATTTATTGCGCAAGAGGCAGGGCGGTCAGATTTGTGTTGCTAATTCCTAAACCAAGCTCTCTCATAATTCGGAATGCGTCATCCGGCCGACCGAGATAATATTTTTTTCTATCTTTTGGATAAATATAATAGGCCTCGCCATGCGACTCTACGTCAAGTAAAATTCTCCCGACAACGTGTGATGGAAAATAAGTAGTATTAGTAATAAAATCATGCGTGGCGCCAAGTCCCAAAGTTCGCATCACATTAAACGCGTCCGCCGGCCTCCCTAAATAATATCCTTTTTGATTTACCGGATAATAGTAATATGCCTCGCCATGTTTTTCCACGGCCAAAAAAATGTAACCAAGATATTTTGCCAGGCTTGCCGTGGAAGCCGAGCTACCAGAGGTCCCACTCGTTGTCCCTGATGTATTTGTTAATGCTTTACTTGTAATTTGCATCAAAACCTGTCCCACCCAACCAACTGTCCCGTCAGCCAATTCCACTTTGTACCAGCCGTCGGTTTCGCCAATAACTTTAATAACAGAACCCTTGACCACGGTTTTTAAAATCGTGGAATTCTCCATACACGGCGTATTTCGCACATACGCACTGATAATAACTTCGCCGTGCAAATCACGCTCGTAAATCGGATCGCAGCCGCAGCACTCACCAGCGGAAACTTCGGCTGCCGGCCAAAAACCAACGACCAAAGCCAGTAAAACTACAATGGAAAATGCCTGTTTTTTCATAACATTAAAAATTATGACTTAGCCGGACCCTGATTCCATTTTATCATTTTTTAAAATCAGCGTCCATTTCCATTATAACGTTAATACACCCTCTTAAATTTCACGACAAAAACCGGTTCGTATTTATTTTCATATTCGTCGGTCACCTGGACCGTCTCCCCTTTTACAAAAGTATTTAAGGCCAAATCAGAAAGCATTTCCGCGTCGGTTTCCGTGTCGGCCTTCAAATTATCGAGTTCTCTAAATTCGGAAGAAAAATCCCCCCGCACATCCATTTCAATCTTTTTCTTTTTTTCGCGCAAAGTTTTTAAATCTTCAACAATTTTTGCGTAGTCAGCGCTCCCCGCCAGCGCGTCTTTATACGCAGACCTAATTTCTTTTTGTTTCTTTTTTGTTTTTTGCATGCGGAGCCAAACTTCTTGAAGATTTGCCATAGAATTTTAATCTTAATTTTTTAATCAAAAAACCGGTTAGCTTTTCTCCGATTAACCGGATTAATATAGTTTACTACAAATCCTAAAATTTATAAATATTTTTCCCAAACTTTTGGCCAAGGAAGTTCAATCGTTTCCGCTTTTCCGCCGGTAGCCGAAGTAAAAGAAAGTGAAGCGGAAAAAAGGGCAATAGACTTGTCGGGCAAAGATTTTGCCGCGCCGTATTTAAGATCTCCCAAAATCGGGTGATTAATTGAAGCAAGCTGCGCCCGGATTTGATGCGCCCGGCCTGTTCCTAATTTTATTTTGAGCAATGTATTTTTTGCGCCGGATTTTACCACTTCCCAGAAAAGTTCAGCGCGTTTTGTTTCCGGCATTTCTTGATTGAAAACTTCCACTATATTTTTCTTCTCATCTTTTTTCAGAAAACTTACAATCGTGCCATTCACCTCTTTCATTTTTCCAATCACAACCGCGAAATAATACTTTTCAACTGCGCGCTCGCGAAATTGCGCCGAAAGCCTTGATGCGCCCTTACTCGTTTTTGCGAAAAGGACAACGCCGCCGACCGGCCGATCCAACCGATGCACTAATCCCAAAAAAACATTTCCCGGCTTCCCATATTTTTCTTTCAAATATTTTTTTACTTCGTCCATCAAACATACATCTCCAGTCTTATCTCCTTGCACGAGCATCCCGGCTGGTTTTTCCACAACAATTAAATGGTTATCTTCGTAAAGGACATTTAATTTCATATTACGCGTTCCATCTAGCAAAAATTCCACAAGGCAAAAGACGGCCGCTTTTCTCTTCAATCGTCAATTCCCCTGCTTCAAGCGTTCCGCCGTATTTTTCGAGAAGCGGAAGCAAATTATTTTTGTAAGCAGTCGCCGAGTATCCCGAAGCGTAGCCGTTGATCAGAAAAAATAAAGGTTTATTAGAAAGTAATTTAAAACATAAATCAATCAATTCTAAAAAATTATCTTCAATTTTCCAAAGTTCGCCGCCCGGACCATGGCCAAATGCCGGCGGATCTAAAACAATTCCATCATAGTGCCGACCACGTTTAATTTCCCGTTTAACAAATTTCACTGCATCTTCTAAAATCCAGCGAATAGGTTTTTTACCAAGTTTTGACAATGCGGCATTGTCGCGCGCCCAGGTAATGGCAACTTTTGAGCCGTCCAGGTGGCAGACTTCCGCGCCGGAGGCGGCTGCCGCGAGCGTTGCTCCGCCCGTGTAGCCAAAAAGATTTATCACGTAAATTTTTCTTTTCGCCCCGCTAACTAAATTTTTAATCCATTCCCAATTTCCGACTTGCTCCGGAAAAATTCCTAAATGTTTAAAAGTCGTTGGCTTTATCCAAAAATCCAAACCAGCCAAATTTATCTGCCAGCGGCCAGGAACTTCTCTTTTTATTTTCCATTCTGCCGCCTCGGCGCTTCGCCTAAATTCTCCATCAACCTTTTTCCACGCGGATAAATTTAATTTTGGCCAAAGTGCCTGCGGATCCGGACGCGAAAAAATAAACCGCCCGTAGCGTTCCAATTTCTCTCCCTCACCGGAATCTAAAAGTTCATAATCTGTTGAGGGTTTGGTTTTTAAAATTAAATAATCCATACTAGTAACTATGATAATTTTGGCTTAGGAATAAGCTGTCTTCTCAAAAAACAAATCGCAAAGAGCGAGATGTTGGCAAGTGTTATCGCGATAAAATATGTCATGGTCAAAAAATTATATTCACTTAATGCTAACATCGCAAAAACATTTGATAGTGCGAACAAAAACCAGGATACTGTCGTTTCGCTCCACGGTTCAAAATATGTTTTTCTAAAACTCGGAACATAACCTATAACATCTATCGCCGAAACCATTATCACGGAAATAAACGGCTGATCTAAAAACCACCAAACTAAGATCGCACAAAGCGCGGCGATTAAAATAACTGTGTCACTTTTAGTAATATTTTTTGTTCCGTATTTCAATGAAAATAAAAAAATAACAATAACAAAAATCGTTCCGACTGTTAAATTAAGTGCGCCCCAACTGCCACCACCATACCAAATTCCAAAAACTGCAGTGCTTTGAGTAATAGACCAGATTAACCAAGTATAAGCATGCGGTTTAGTCTTTAGTAAAAAAATATCCCTGAAATACGGGAGAAAAGCTACAATACCAATGACTGTAGCAATTATCGTGGAAATTATTTTTAAATTCATTTTGTTCAGCGATTTTAAAAACTCGCCCAAAACAACCAACCGCCCAGAAGAAGCAGGGCAATGGCTTCAAGCGTCTGTTGGGTTTTAAATCTTTGCGCTTGTTTATGGATAAATCCTGGGAAACCGATTTTCAAAATTCCTTTGATTAAAGTTGACCAGCCCAAAATTGTGATAACAACTCTCCAATCGGCAACCCAAAGATTATGCAAAACTACAGTAGCCAAACCCATCAACAATGAGATATATCCGGTAGAGATAACAAATTCTTTATTTTCCGTCATCTCTATTGTTTTACCCAATTGCTTTGTGATTATAAAAAGCAAGCCAAAAATCACAAAAAAACCGCCTAAAAATCTTGCGAAAAAAATTGAAATTTCCATGTTTTTATTTAAATTTTTAAAGCTCGACGCTTATTTAATGGGCTTGGATTCTCCGCCAGGGGCGGATGCGCCTTTGGCGCAGAAGGATCCTCGGTGCCGGAGCGTCCGCAGCGACCGGTTCGGGGACTCGGTCAAATCTTCGCCCACGAACAAGGGAAAATATAGATGATATCATCTATATTTTCCCTTGTTCGTGGGCGAAGATTTGACCGAGTCCCCGAACCGGTCGCTGCGGACGCTCCGGCACCGAGGATCCTTCTGCGCCAAAGGCGCATCCGCCCCTGGCGGAGAATCCAAGCCCATTAAATAAGCGTCGAGCTTTAAAAATTTAAATAAAAACATGGAAATTTCAATTTTTTTCGCAAGATTTTTAGGCGGTTTTTTTGTGATTTTTGGCTTGCTTTTTATAATCACAAAGCAATTGGGTAAAACAATAGAGATGACGGAAAATAAAGAATTTGTTATCTCTACCGGATATATCTCATTGTTGATGGGTTTGGCTACTGTAGTTTTGCATAATCTTTGGGTTGCCGATTGGAGAGTTGTTATCACAATTTTGGGCTGGTCAACTTTAATCAAAGGAATTTTGAAAATCGGTTTCCCAGGATTTATCCATAAACAAGCGCAAAGATTTAAAACCCAACAGACGCTTGAAGCCATTGCCCTGCTTCTTCTGGGCGGTTGGTTGTTTTGGGCGAGTTTTTAAAATCGCTGAACAAAATGAATTTAAAAATAATTTCCACGATAATTGCTACAGTCATTGGTATTGTAGCTTTTCTCCCGTATTTCAGGGATATTTTTTTACTAAAGACTAAACCGCATGCTTATACTTGGTTAATCTGGTCTATTACTCAAAGCACTGCAGTTTTTGGAATTTGGTATGGTGGTGGCAGTTGGGGCGCACTTAATTTAACAGTCGGAACGATTTTTGTTATTGTTATTTTTTTATTTTCATTGAAATACGGAACAAAAAATATTACTAAAAGTGACACAGTTATTTTAATCGCCGCGCTTTGTGCGATCTTAGTTTGGTGGTTTTTAGATCAGCCGTTTATTTCCGTGATAATGGTTTCGGCGATAGATGTTATAGGTTATGTTCCGAGTTTTAGAAAAACATATTTTGAACCGTGGAGCGAAACGACAGTATCCTGGTTTTTGTTCGCACTATCAAATGTTTTTGCGATGTTAGCATTAAGTGAATATAATTTTTTGACCATGACATATTTTATCGCGATAACACTTGCCAACATCTCGCTCTTTGCGATTTGTTTTTTGAGAAGACAGCTTATTCCTAAGCCAAAATTATCATAGTTACTAGTATGGATTATTTAATTTTAAAAACCAAACCCTCAACAGATTATGAACTTTTAGATTCCGGTGAGGGAGAGAAATTGGAACGCTACGGGCGGTTTATTTTTTCGCGTCCGGATCCGCAGGCACTTTGGCCAAAATTAAATTTATCCGCGTGGAAAAAGGTTGATGGAGAATTTAGGCGAAGCGCCGAGGCGGCAGAATGGAAAATAAAAAGAGAAGTTCCTGGCCGCTGGCAGATAAATTTGGCTGGTTTGGATTTTTGGATAAAGCCAACGACTTTTAAACATTTAGGAATTTTTCCGGAGCAAGTCGGAAATTGGGAATGGATTAAAAATTTAGTTAGCGGGGCGAAAAGAAAAATTTACGTGATAAATCTTTTTGGCTACACGGGCGGAGCAACGCTCGCGGCAGCCGCCTCCGGCGCGGAAGTCTGCCACCTGGACGGCTCAAAAGTTGCCATTACCTGGGCGCGCGACAATGCCGCATTGTCAAAACTTGGTAAAAAACCTATTCGCTGGATTTTAGAAGATGCAGTGAAATTTGTTAAACGGGAAATTAAACGTGGTCGGCACTATGATGGAATTGTTTTAGATCCGCCGGCATTTGGCCATGGTCCGGGCGGCGAACTTTGGAAAATTGAAGATAATTTTTTAGAATTGATTGATTTATGTTTTAAATTACTTTCTAATAAACCTTTATTTTTTCTGATCAACGGCTACGCTTCGGGATACTCGGCGACTGCTTACAAAAATAATTTGCTTCCGCTTCTCGAAAAATACGGCGGAACGCTTGAAGCAGGGGAATTGACGATTGAAGAGAAAAGCGGCCGTCTTTTGCCTTGTGGAATTTTTGCTAGATGGAACGCGTAATATGAAATTAAATGTCCTTTACGAAGATAACCATTTAATTGTTGTGGAAAAACCAGCCGGGATGCTCGTGCAAGGAGATAAGACTGGAGATGTATGTTTGATGGACGAAGTAAAAAAATATTTGAAAGAAAAATATGGGAAGCCGGGAAATGTTTTTTTGGGATTAGTGCATCGGTTGGATCGGCCGGTCGGCGGCGTTGTCCTTTTCGCAAAAACGAGTAAGGGCGCATCAAGGCTTTCGGCGCAATTTCGCGAGCGCGCAGTTGAAAAGTATTATTTCGCGGTTGTGATTGGAAAAATGAAAGAGGTGAATGGCACGATTGTAAGTTTTCTGAAAAAAGATGAGAAGAAAAATATAGTGGAAGTTTTCAATCAAGAAATGCCGGAAACAAAACGCGCTGAACTTTTCTGGGAAGTGGTAAAATCCGGCGCAAAAAATACATTGCTCAAAATAAAATTAGGAACAGGCCGGGCGCATCAAATCCGGGCGCAGCTTGCTTCAATTAATCACCCGATTTTGGGAGATCTTAAATACGGCGCGGCAAAATCTTTGCCCGACAAGTCTATTGCCCTTTTTTCCGCTTCACTTTCTTTTACTTCGGCTACCGGCGGAAAAGCGGAAACGATTGAACTTCCTTGGCCAAAAGTTTGGGAAAAATATTTATAAATTTTAGGATTTGTAGTAAACTATATTAATCCGGTTAATCGGAGAAAAGCTAACCGGTTTTTTGATTAAAAAATTAAGATTAAAATTCTATGGCAAATCTTCAAGAAGTTTGGCTCCGCATGCAAAAAACAAAAAAGAAACAAAAAGAAATTAGGTCTGCGTATAAAGACGCGCTGGCGGGGAGCGCTGACTACGCAAAAATTGTTGAAGATTTAAAAACTTTGCGCGAAAAAAAGAAAAAGATTGAAATGGATGTGCGGGGGGATTTTTCTTCCGAATTTAGAGAACTCGATAATTTGAAGGCCGACACGGAAACCGACGCGGAAATGCTTTCTGATTTGGCCTTAAATACTTTTGTAAAAGGGGAGACGGTCCAGGTGACCGACGAATATGAAAATAAATACGAACCGGTTTTTGTCGTGAAATTTAAGAGGGTGTATTAACGTTATAATGGAAATGGACGCTGATTTTAAAAAATGATAAAATGGAATCAGGGTCCGGCTAAGTCATAATTTTTAATGTTATGAAAAAACAGGCATTTTCCATTGTAGTTTTACTGGCTTTGGTCGTTGGTTTTTGGCCGGCAGCCGAAGTTTCCGCTGGTGAGTGCTGCGGCTGCGATCCGATTTACGAGCGTGATTTGCACGGCGAAGTTATTATCAGTGCGTATGTGCGAAATACGCCGTGTATGGAGAATTCCACGATTTTAAAAACCGTGGTCAAGGGTTCTGTTATTAAAGTTATTGGCGAAACCGACGGCTGGTACAAAGTGGAATTGGCTGACGGGACAGTTGGTTGGGTGGGACAGGTTTTGATGCAAATTACAAGTAAAGCATTAACAAATACATCAGGGACAACGAGTGGGACCTCTGGTAGCTCGGCTTCCACGGCAAGCCTGGCAAAATATCTTGGTTACATTTTTTTGGCCGTGGAAAAACATGGCGAGGCATATTACTATTATCCGGTAAATCAAAAAGGATATTATTTAGGGAGGCCGGCGGACGCGTTTAATGTGATGCGAACTTTGGGACTTGGCGCCACGCATGATTTTATTACTAATACTACTTATTTTCCATCACACGTTGTCGGGAGAATTTTACTTGACGTAGAGTCGCATGGCGAGGCCTATTATATTTATCCAAAAGATAGAAAAAAATATTATCTCGGTCGGCCGGATGACGCATTCCGAATTATGAGAGAGCTTGGTTTAGGAATTAGCAACACAAATCTGACCGCCCTGCCTCTTGCGCAATAAATTTTAACCCCGGATTAATTCCGGGGTTTTAGTTATACTACTAAGAAGGGAGGTGAATTTATGAATTGGAAAAAAGCTATTGGTTTTGGCGTGCTTCTTTGGGTGCTGATGTTTGTGATTGTTTCCGCGTTCATTGGTTTTAAAGTTCCGGAATCGATGTGGTTAAACATTGGCTATGCAATTATCTCCGGCGTGATTTCTTTTGTCTTGGCAGGTTATGCCAAACCAAAAAGTTTGGGCATGGCGTTGGGTTATGGCGTCTCTTGGGTTGTAGTTGGCGTGATTTTGGATGCGATTGTAACAATGCGGTTTAATCCGGAAATTTTTATGGCTTGGGAATTGTGGCTCGGTTATGGTCTAGTTCTTTTAGCTCCACTTCTTAGAGTTAAAAAAGCGCCGGCAATGACTCCGCCGCCTATGACTCCGCCAATGGGGCCGCAGGCGTAAATTTTTAGTCGCGACTAAAATACCTGTCGAAAAAGACGGGTATTTTTGTTTGCAGATTTTTTTTATTTGTGATAGAAAAAATGGAAGGGGGAAGAGAGGGAGGAGGGAGTAATGGAAGAGATTATTGCGATTGGACGTTTTCTGCCAAGGTTTCCGAAACAAGTTTTGGCACGGATCGTGGAGTGTATTCCCAGCCGGATCAAGCCAAATCATATCACGTTCCTGAGAATTGTCCTTGTGGCGCCGGTAGCAATTCTCTTCGGGTACGGGTACAGCTTCTGGTCAACCGTGGTTCTGGCGCTGGCCGTGATCTCAGACGCCGTCGACGGTGCGCTCGCCAAAGCCAGGGGTGAGATAAGCAGTCTTGGCGAATGGCTGGATCCGTTTGCCGACAAGCTACTCGTTGTCTCTCTGCTTCTCGTCGGTCAGTCTCGTTTTCCAGCGGAGTTCGTCATCTCGGCGATTGCTCTGGAGATTGCTCTGACTGTTGGACGTTTATTCAAGTGGTTGTTTGGCAAATCAAATGGCGCCAACTGCTGGGGAAAAATAAAGATGCACTTTCAGTCAGCTGCCGTGATAGGACTTGTTGTCGGCGCCGGTTGGACAATCGCCGCGGCGAATCTTTATCTTGGAGTAGCCGTTGTGTTGGCCGCGATGAGTCTCGTTGGCCACACTCGCAACTTCTTCGCCTAGGAGGACAAAACCATCGGACTAAAATCCGGTGGTTCTTTTTTATTTATAATAAATATGGTAAAATAATATAAAGGTCTTTTTGAGGATAAAATATTTATAATAATTTAAAATGAATTTTATGGGTAAAAACGGATTCTTAAAGGGTGCGTTGATTGGCGCCTTAATCGGTACAGCTGCTGCGCTTCTTACCACAAAAAAGACTGGCAAGGAACGGCAGACGGAACTTAAACAAATGCATCCAGAACTTTTCGCCGCGATTTTGAAAGAAGTAGAAAAAATGAAAGTGATGAGCAAGGCGAAATATGATGAAGTGGTGGAGATGGCGGTTAAAAAATACGGGAAAAATAAAAAGATGGCAGAGGGGCAAATCAAAGAAGCGGTGGCAAACTTAAAAAGTAAATGGACCGAAATTCAAAAACACATGAAATAGATTTTTAAGAAACAAGTCCGGCGTAAATACTGGACTTGTTTTTTTATTTGTGATAAATTTGTTTTCGAGCGGATTGATGGATCCGTTTTTCTAAATCCCACGGGGAGGGAGGAGGGCACGGGCGTGGAAGAAAAGAAAGGGTGTCGGGGAAACCGGGTCGATGATGAAGAACAGAAGGGTGCGATTGAGAAGGAGTTGGAGGGGGCAATCGTTGCCGGCAAAGCGCCTTCGTTCGAAGTGATTGGGTACAATCAGCAGAACCGACGCATGCGAACGAAGAAGTCTGTACGCGTTCAACTGAGCTTCAACCTCGTCCTACTTCTGGATGGCCGTTTGATTGAGGTTACGGCCAAGCAGACGCTCAGAAGACGTACAAAGAACGGCCGTGCCTTCGACGGCCGTCTCGGTTCAGTTGACCTGATGGAGCGCGCTCTGCGCGGGGCTATCTTGCGACGTTGGCCGAAGATCAGATCGTACCTGAAGCAGATGAGGATTAGTGACTATTCAGCTGTTGCAGCTGATTATAATCAGAGCCATCATGTCCGGCCTACTTTCAGGGTGATTTGTCACGAAGGTAGCGCTCCCCGCGCCGTGACTCTTGAAGGGGTGGATACGATCGACACGACGTTCGACGCTCTCGTGATAGTCTTTCACTGGCTCTCGTGGCGGCTACTTCGGCGTCTGCGCGGCGAGGAACGCAAGAACGGCAAGCGGTAGGCAAGGAGGGAATTCTGTCTCCGGCTGGTTTTCAAAGACTGGCCGGTTTTTTTTATTATATTTTTAAACATAAATAACCCGCCCTTGACTTTCCCAGGGGTTGACCCCGTAGTAGAATTTTGGAATAACAAAATAAAGTTTGGACAAGTATCAAACGACATCCCCATTTAAAATTATCTGCATTTAAAGTCTTTTTTCCGCCTTCGGCGGAGATCCAAAATTTCACTACGGGGTTGACAAGATCGTTTAAATGAAGTATGATTTAAGCATAAATTAGGGCTAAAAATAAGCTTTTTCGGGAGAGTTGTTTATGAAGATTTCCGATAAGACAAAATATAGAGTTCTTGAAATTATTCCAGGCGCGCTCGTCTGGGTTACTTTTATTTTGGCGATTTTATTGTCTTTTTGGAAACCACTTTGGGTAATTTATTTTGTTATAGTTTTTTGTATTTATTGGCTTTTCCGCGTACTCTACTTCGTCTTTTATATGGCGATTTCTTGGCGGCGTTTTCAAAAAGACGTCAGCACTGATTGGTTGGAAAAAATCAAAGAGTTGCCAGATTGGGAGAACTTTTATCATCTGGTAGTTTTGCCCACTTCGAAAGAATCGCTTGAAGTTTTGCGTTCCACCTTTGAGAATTTGGAAACCTCACATTATCCCTTGGATAAAATGATTGTGGTTTTGTCCGGAGAAGAAAGAAACAAAGAAAGTTTTTTGCGGAATGCCGAGGAAATCAAAAAAGAATTTGGTGATAAATTTCATCGGCTTCTTATTACCATGCACCCGGATAATTTGGTTGGTGAAATAAAAGGCAAGGGATCAAATGCGCATTGGGCTGGATTCCGCGCCAAGGAATTAATTGATGAACTTAAAATTCCTTATGAAAAAATTGTTGTTTCTTATTTTGATTGTGATACTTGCGTGCATCCGGAATATTTTTCTTGTTTGGCGTATAAATATATCACCCACCCGCGGCGCGAGCGGGCGGCTTTTCAGCCGGTGGCGCTTTACAATAACAATATTTGGGATTCAATGTCTTTAATGCGCATCGCGGCCTTTGGGACAACCTTTTGGCTTTTAACTGAACTTGCAAAACCTGATCGGCTTTTTACTTTTTCTTCACACAGCATTGCCTTCAAGGCTTTGGTTGATGTTGATTTTTGGCAGAAAGATGTGGTCACCGATGATTCAAGAATTTTTTTACAATGTTTTATCCGTTATGGCGGGGAGTTTGAAGTTGTGCCAATGTATGTGCCGGTTTCAATGGATACAGTTATGGCAGAAACGCCTTGGCGGAGTTTAGTTAATCTTTACAAGCAACAGCGACGTTGGGCCTGGGGCGTTGAACATTTTCCGTACATGGTTTGGCATTTTTCCCGCGGGACACTAAAGACCGACAAGGGAGAAATTAAAGTCCCCAAAATTCCTTTTTGGAAAAGGCTTAAGTACCTCTGGAATTTGGGAGAAGGAATGTATTCGTGGGCAACTGCGCCAATTCTGATGTTTGTTTTAAGTAAATTGCCTCTTTGGGTTGGGAAAAATGAAATTGGAACAACGGCATTTTTTCAAACCGCTCCGCTTGTTCTAAAGTGGCTTCTTACCGCGGCCATGCTCGGGATGGTTGTCTCGGCGATTTTATTTTTATTTTTACTTCCGCCGCGGCCGAAAAATAAGAGTCCATTTAAATTTGTTATTATGCTTGTACAATGGGCACTGCTTCCGATTTCTTTAATTTTATTTGGTTCAATTCCGGCAGTGGAGGCGCAGACAAGGTTGATGCTTGGAAAATATTTGGGTTTTTGGGTAACAGAAAAAGCGAGAAAGTAATTATGAAAGTTTCTATAAATTTAGTAACCTGGAACGGGAAAAAATATTTACCCTATTGTTTAGACGCGATTGCCAAACAGACTTATCGTGATTTTTCGTTGTTTATTTTGGATAATGGTTCAAGTGACGGAACAGTGGAATATTTGAAAAATTCTTTATTGCCTGTTGCTAATTGCCGGTTGGAATTTAATGAAAAAAATGTTGGGTTTGCCGCCGGCCACAATCAGGCGCTTCGCGAAACAGAAAGTGAATATGTTTTGATGTTGAATCAGGACATAATTTTGGAGCCGGATTTTTTAGAAAAAATTGTTAAATTTTTAGATGGCAGAAACGATGTCGCGGCAGTAACAGGGAAACTTCTTCATTGGGATTTTCTCAATAATCAAAAAACAGATTTGATTGATTCCACTGGCATAAAAATTTTTAAAAATCATCGGGCGATTGAATTGGGGGCAGGGGAGATGGATTTGGAAGAATGGAGCACGTCACGGGAAGTTTTCGGCGTATCGGGTGCCGCGCCAGTTTATCGACGTTCGGCTTTAAATAGCGTCGCGATTGACGGAGAAGTTTTTGATGAAGATTTTTTTAGTTATAAAGAAGATGTGGATCTCTCGTATCGTTTGAGGCTGGCCGGATTTAGGGCATGGTTAATGCCCACGGCCAGAGCGTATCATGATAGATCGGCGAGGAGTATAGCTAAAACGGATTCCGCAGTAGCAAAATCGCGAAAAAATAAATCTGCTTTTGTTAATTATTATTCTTACAAAAATCACTTGTTTATTCTTTTCAAGGACGTTCCGGTTGGAATATGGTGGCGCTGGGGTTATCGGATAAAGTGGTATGAATTTAAAAAATTTATTTATCTTTTAATTTTTGAAATAGGGACACTGCGGAGTCTTGGTGAATTTTTTAAAAAATTTCCTAAAATGTGGAGAAAAAGAAGGTGGATTATGAAAAATAAAAAAGTGGGGATGGAAGAAATTAAAAAATGGTTTTCTTAAAATATGGATTTATCAATTATCATTTTGAATTATAAAACGCGTGGATTGCTAAAAGAGTGTTTGAAAGGAATTAAAATGGTCCAGCCAAAGTTGGACTATGAGATTATTGTTGTTGATAATGCTTCGGGCGATGGCACAGCGCAAATGATGCAGGAAAATTTTCCGGAAATTAAATTTATCGCCTCAGATAAAAATTTGGGTTATGCCAAGGGAAATAATTTAGGAATTAAGGTGGCGAGTGGACGTTATGTTATGATTATGAACCCTGATATTATTGTTTTTTCTGATGTTTTGGAAAAATTGGTTCAGTTTTTAGATACAAGACAAGACGTGGGAATTGTCGGGCCGAAACTCCTAAATCCTGATAAATCTTTACAATATTCTTGTTATCGTTTTCCTGATTTTTGGGAGCCAGTTTACCGTCGGACGCCGCTTGGCAGATTTGATTTTGCCAAAAAGAAATTAGATAATTATTTAATGAAAGATTTTGATCACAATGCTCGGCGGGAAGTCGATTGGCTTCTGGGCGGGTGTTTATTGATTAGAAAAAAGGCCTTAGATGATGTCGGGTTTTTGGATGAAAGATATTTTGCTTATTTTGATGATGTTGATTTATGCCGGAGTATGTGGGAGAAAAAATGGAAAGTGGTTTATGATCCGGAGATTTCCGTAATTCATTTTCATCGGCGCGAGTCGGCCGAGGGACATTGGCTCGGTGCGATTTTTAAAAAAGTTACGAGAATTCATTTGGCCAGTTGGTTAAAATATTTTAAAAAATGGGGAAGAGAAACAATAGCAACTGGCAGGTAAAAAATAATTTTTAAAATTTATGAAATTTAGGGGGACAAATTTTTTGGAGATGATTCATCCGGCAGAGGCAAGGCAGAGGAGGGTGGTCTTGTTCATTAAAATTTTACTTTATACTTTCGCTGCAATAGTGGGCGTGAGTTTAATTTTAGTTGGAGTTTATTTTGGAACCGCCCGAAAAGTTTACAGTCTTTCGGAGGAGGGGAAACAAAATTTAGAAGCGGCTTCAAATGAAATTTCCGCGTTAAATTTGGAGAAAGCCAGTTCATACTTAGGAGACGCGGAAGACAATTTTAGTGAAGCGGCAAAAAATTTCAGCAGATTGAAATTTTTAAGTATAATTCCCTGGGTTGGAAATCAATATGACGCCGCGGCGGGTTTGCTTCAGTCGGGAGTTCAAACTTCGTCAGCCCTGCGCGATCTTGTCGGTGTGGCAGAGGAGATTATAAGCGTGACGGGCGACGCAGAAGCAGTAGTCAAGGGGATTCCGGCAATCAGCGGAGAGACAAGTTTTGCGGAAATCAGTCCAGAAAAAAAACGTGAACTTTTGCAAAAACTTTTTGAGGCGCCGCCAAAACTCCAGGGGGCAAAAGCGAAAATAGATTTGGCATTGCTCGCGCTTGATCAAGTGGACGAAGAGGATGTTGCGGGGCAGATTTTAAAAGTTTTAGCGCCGGTTAGGGAAGCGTTATTAAAAATTCAGGGGACGCTTGCTAAGGCAATTCCCGCGGCGGAAATTCTGCCAAAGATTGCCGGCTATCCCGAAGAAAAAACTTATCTTTTTCTCTTGCAAAACAGCGATGAGCTTCGTCCGACAGGAGGATTTATTGGTACATACGGAATTGTAAAAGTGAAAGACGGAAATGTAGAAACGTTCGATACAGATAATATTTATGCCCTAGACGGTGCGGCAGAAAGATTTTTAAGAATTACGCCCCCTGCGCCAGTAGGAAAATATTTAAGGGTTGGCGCCTGGTTTATGCGCGATTCAAATTGGTCGCCGGATTTTCCGACTGCGGCGGCTAAGGCCGAATGGTTCTATAGGGCAGAAGGTGGACGCGAGAAAAAGATTGATGCCGTGATTGCGGTTACGCCGACATTTATTGAAAATGTTTTACGTCAAATCGGGAATATTGAAATGGACGGAGAAACTTTTACCCCGGAAAATTTAATGGATGTTTTGCAATACAAAGTGGAAAAAGAATATTACGAAAAAGGGATTCCTGAAGTGCAGAGAAAAGATATTGTTGGAAAACTTGGAGAAAATATTTTTGATCGTCTTTCAAATCTACCATCTTCGCGTTGGGCAGATCTTTTCAGAGTAGCCGATGAAGCATTAACCGAGCGGCATCTGCTTGTTTGGAGCGAGGATCAAGAGTTGCAGACAATTATTGTTCGCGAAGGATGGAGTGGTAAAATTTTAGAATCTGATGGAGATTATTTAATGGTAATTGACGCGAATTTAGCTGCCCTGAAAACTGACGGGGTGATGGATAAAAAAATAAATTATTCTATCTCAAAAGATCTGTCGGGAAATCTCCGCGCCAAAGTTGATATCATCTATAAAAATAACGGGACGTTTACCTGGAAAACTACGCGCTATAGAACATATACTCGCGTTTATGTTCCAGAAGGAAGCGTTTTAATCGGCGGCAGTGGAATGATGGAAAATGACAGAATTTATGATCCGGCGCGGCGACTTGGTAAAATTGATGTTGGGGAGGAATTAGGAAAAACTTATTTTGGCGCTTTCATTTCCATTGAGCCGGGGAAAGAGGGGACTTTGAGTTTTGAGTATACTTTGTCGGAAAAAATTAAGAGCCAAATTGATCAAGGATTGTATAAATTATTGGTTCAAAAACAATCTGGCACCATTGCTCATCCCTTGACTTTAAACCTTAATTTTGGTAAAAATATTAAACAAGCCCAGCCAGCTGAAGAGCAAAAAGAATGGGGCGACGCCGTATATAAATTAAAAACCGATTTAAGAGAAGACAAAACAATTGAAATCGGATTTTAAACCAAAGAATTATGTTGCGTAAAAAGATCGGAATTGATCTTGGAACAACGAACGTCTTGGTTCATGTTCCGAAAAGAGGGATTATTATCAACGAGCCGTCAGTAGTCGCGCTCTCTGTTTCTGATAGGAAAATTTTGGCTGTTGGGCATGAAGCTAAAGAAATGATTGGTCGCACTCCGGAAACGATTGTGGCGCGGCGGCCGCTGAAAGATGGTGTGATTGCCGATTACAAAACAACAGAAACAATGCTTAGATATTTTATTAACAAAGCTCTTGGCGGCGTGCGGCTTTTTCGTCCAGAAGTAATGGTCGCTGTGCCAGCCGGAATTACTTCAACAGAAAAAAGAGCGGTCATTGACGCGACAATTGCAGCCGGGGCAAAAGCGGCTTATGTTATTAAAGAACCAGTGGTCGCGGCAATTGGCGCCAATATTCCGATCGGCAGCGCCTCGGGTCACATGATTATTGATATCGGCGGCGGCACGGCGGAAATGGCCGTTATTTCTCTCGGCGGAATTGTTTCTTCTGCGTCAGTTAGAATTGGCGGAAATAAATTGGATATGGCTATTGCAGAATTTATCCGTCGAAAATACGGCTTGGCGATTGGAGAGAGAACAGCCGAGCAAGTTAAAATAGAAATTGGTTCAGCAATGTATCTTGAAGATAAATTAAGAATGGAAGTTCGCGGCCGCGATATGATTAGCGGTTTGCCGCGGACAATTATTGTCACTTCCGACGATGCCACTGATGCTGTGGCCAACGAACTTGAAGGAATTATCGCCGCGATTAAAGAAGTTTTATATAATACTCCGCCGGAACTTTCCGCTGATGTAATTGATAAGGGTATTGTTCTTTCGGGCGGAACTTCATTGCTTAGAAATCTTGATCAATTAGTGTCTGGAGCTACGGGTATTCCGACTTATGTGGCGAATGATCCATTGCTTTGTGTGGCAAAAGGTACAGGGATTGCACTTGAAAATTTGGAATCTTACAAAAAGAGTATTTTAGCGACAAAATAAATATCGCCCATGACAATTGGCATCGACGCTTCGCGCGCCAATAAAACCGAAAAAACCGGCACTGAGTGGTATTCTTATCATTTAATCCAGGAATTTAAAAAAATCGCTGATCCAAAAGATCAGTTTATTTTGTATTCGCGGGAAAAATTGCGCGACGAATTGGGGGAATTGCCGCCAAACTGGCAGAGCCGAGTTTTAAATTGGCGGCCAAAGAAACTCTGGACACAGGTAAGATTATCATGGGAAATGTGGCAGAGGCCGCCGGAGATGCTTTTTATTCCAGCCCATACGATTCCTTTAATTCGTCCAAAAAAAGTTGTGACAACTTGTCATGACGTAGCTTTTTTACGCCTGCCAAAAGTTTATGATTGGCCGGCTCTGAAATATCATAAGTTCGCCGTGAAGAATGCCCTGCGCCATGCTACAAAAATTATTGCTGTTTCAGAATTTACAAAAAGTGAATTGGTTGAATTCTTTAAAATTTCCCCAGAACGGATCGCAGTTGTGCCAAACGGCTATGACAGCGAACGATATAAAATAATTGAGGATAGGGGAGCGGTGGCTAAGGTTTTAGAAAAATATAAAATTATTGAACCGTATATTTTGTACATCGGTCGGCTGGAGTTAAAAAAGAATGTACCTGGCCTGATCCAGGCGTTTAAAATTTTGAAAAAAAATTATCCACAACCGTTAAAATTAGTCTTGGTTGGTCAGTCGGGTTTTGGTTATGAAAAAGTGACGCAAGCGATCGCGGAAAGTGATTTGCAAAATGACATTATAACGCCGGGCTGGGTCGCACGCGAAGATTTGCCATGTTTAATGAATGGGGCGGCGGCTTTTGTTTTTCCATCTCTTTATGAAGGATTTGGTATCCCGATTTTGGAGGCGATGGCCTCTGGCACACCGGTTGTGGCTTCAGGAATTCCGGCGCTTCGCGAAGTAGCCGGCGACGGGGCATATTTTTTTGATCCTTACGAACCGGAAAATATTGCCGAAGGAATAATGCGAGTTTTAACAGATGAACAT
>Ga0180007_10001741_pt1 | contig 27867 bp, 28 predicted proteins | sample MM_PC_MetaG_FD_121122 | JGI IMG/M metagenome (GOLD analysis project Ga0180007, IMG submission 121122) | Groundwater microbial communities from the Aspo Hard Rock Laboratory (HRL) deep subsurface site, Sweden - MM_PC_MetaG | ecosystem: Environmental > Aquatic > Deep subsurface > Groundwater... | reverse complement strand
ACGCAAATATGTCAGGGAGCAGAAAGATAGGTTTGATAAGCTTGCCAAACAGCAAAAACTTTTGTAACCACCACGGTCGGATGGAGAGAAATCCCCGCCGCTCCGTCGGCGGGGTAGTTTAATAAAAACATGATTAATATGGAAAATTTAATTAAAATCAGCGATTATCTCTGGCCCCATAGTAGAGCAAAGCTCACTACGGGGTAAAGAAATTCCTATGCTGACCAAAAAAGACATTATCAAAAAAAATGAATATCTGTGGGAAATACCCAAGTTGTTTAGAGCCGATATGCGCGTGCCAGCGCGAATTTACGTTGATGAAAAATTACTGCAAAAAGTTTTTGCCGACCGCTCGCTTGAGCAGCTGGTTAATGTGGCAACCTTGCCCGGGATAATTAATCACGCGCTGGCCATGCCCGATATTCATGAAGGTTATGGTTTTCCGATTGGCGGCGTGGCGGCGATGGATATGGATGAAGGGATAATTTCCCCGGGCGGCGTTGGTTATGATATTAACTGCGGCGTGCGGCTTTTGGCTTCGCAGATTAAATTCTCCGATCTGCAAAAATATACGGCAGTTTTGTTGGAAGGGTTATTGCGCGGCGTGCCTTCCGGCGTTGGCCGAGGCGGCGGGATTAAGCTGGATAAATCTTCGCTGAAAAATGTTTTGGAAAAAGGCGTCAAATATGTGGTTGAAAAAGGTTACGGCGTGGCTCAAGACATTGAACATTGTGAAGAACAGGGGACTATGTCGGGAGCACTTGATGAGGCAGTTTCAGCCAAGGCCAAAGAGCGGGGAAGCGATCAGCTGGGAACATTGGGGGCGGGCAATCATTTTTTGGAAGTGCAGAAAGTTGAGGAAATTTTTGATGAAGAGGTTGCCAGTATTTTTGGTCTTTTCAAGGATCAGGTTACGGTTGCGATTCATTGCGGCTCGCGCGGCCTGGGGCATCAGGTGGCAACGGATTACGTTGGCCTAATGCTTCGCGTCGCCGCCAAATATAAAATCAAACTGGCTGATCCAGAATTGGCTTGCGCGCCGATCGCTTCGCAGGAAGGCCGTAATTATTTTGCGGCTATGGCTGGCGCCGCAAATTTCGCCTGGGCTAATCGTCAGCTTATAACTCATTCAGTTAGAAAAATTTGGCAGAAGGTTTTGGGTTCTTCGGCGGGCCCGGAATTATCTTTGATTTATGATGTTGCCCACAACATCGCCAAATTTGAAAAGTTTGAAAACCAGGAGATTTGTGTTCATCGCAAAGGCGCTACGCGGGCGTTGGGACCGGGCAGGCAGGAACTGCCCAAAAAATACCAATTGCTTGGTCAGCCGGTTTTAATTCCCGGCACCATGGGCACAGCGTCCTATGTATTGGTTGGCACTCAAAAAGCAGAAGAAACTTTTTATTCGGTTTGCCACGGCGCCGGACGGGTCTTGAGCCGTCATGCGGCTATTCGCGCTCGCTCGGGGCAAGCCGTCAAAAAGGAGCTGGAGGAGCAGGGCATCGTGGTGCGCTCGCTTTCGCCGCGCAGCTTGGCCGAAGAAGCGCCGCTGGCTTATAAAGACATCAAAAATGTGGTTGAGGTGATTGAAAAAGCCGGCTTGGCAAAAAAAGTGGCCAGATTAAGGCCAATGGGCGTGATGAAGGGATAAAAAACAAAAGGCCTATTAAATGGTATAATAAAGTCGGATTTATTTTTTAAAATGAAAAACTATTCGCGAGCCAGAGCGGGGAGGGGCAAGACGGCTTATCGCACGCCCAGCGTTTTTAGGTATCAAAAGCATTTAAAAGTGATGAGGGTAAAAAGCAAAAAGATATGAAACTACATTTTTTTGGAGGAGCTGGTTGCGTGACGGGTGTTAATTATCTGCTGGAAACCGACCAAGGAAAATTTTTAATTGACTGCGGGCTTTTTCAGGGCGAGAAAAAACTGGAAGATAAAAATTCCGAGCCGTTCGTCTATGACGCGGCCGAAATTAAGGCGGTTTTAGTCACCCATCCTCACCTTGACCACATCGGCCGTCTGCCCCAGCTCGTTAAAGCCGGTTTCAGAGGAAAAATTTTTGCCACACCGCCCACGGTTGATTTCACTCGTGTCATCTTGGAAGACAGCGCCAAAGTGTTGCAGGAGAAAGCGCGAAAAGCAGGCATTGTGCCGTTTTTTTCCCAGATAGAGGTTGATGAAGTAATGCAGCTTTTTGTCAGAGCCGACTATTATCAAAAAACTAAACTAGCCGATGATATTTTTTTTACTTTTTATGAAGCCGGCCATGTTTTGGGCTCCGCGATTATAGAAATTGAAGCCCAGGGACAAAAAATAGTTTTTTCCGGCGATCTGGGGCACCCGCCCGCCCCCCTGCTGCGGCCGCCTGATTTTTTAGAAGAAGCCGATTATGTGCTGGTTGAATCAACTTACGGCGACAGAACCCATGAATCATCGGATCAGTGCAAAGAGCTGATTGAAAATGTGGTTGAGGAGACAATTGATCGGGGCGGCGTGCTGCTGATTCCCAGCTTCGCGCTGGAGCGGACACAGCAGCTGCTCTATCATTTAAACGAATTGGTTGAACACAAACGCATACCTGTAGTGCCGGTTTTTGTGGATAGCCCTTTGGCTTCGCGGGCGACCCAGGTATACGAAAAATACCGGCAGTATTACAATAAAGAAACCACTCTTGAAATTGAGGGCGGCGATGATATTTTTAATTTTCCCGGTCTGCGCGTGACTCATAGTTCCGAGGAATCAAAAAATATCAACAAGGTAAAGCCGCCAAAAATTATTATTGCCGGTTCTGGTATGTCGCAGGGCGGCCGGATTTTACACCACGAAGCTTTATATCTGGGCGATCCCAAGACTACCATTCTTTTTGTGACCTATCAGGCAGTCGGGACGTTGGGCAGAAAAATATTTGACGGAGAAAAAAAGATTAAAATTTTGGACCAAGAGGTGGAAATTAGGGCCAGAATTGAAAGGATTTCCGGTTATTCTTCGCACGCTGACCAGAGTTTTTTGATGGATTGGCTGCGCAATTTTCAAAAGCCCTGCTACAGTGACGGCGACAAAGGATGTCACTTAATCAAAAAGATTTTTGTGGTTCAGGGTGAAGAAAAACCATCCGCCACCCTGGCTGGATTAATCCGCGATGAGCTTGGCATTGAAGCTGTTCAGCCAAAAATGGGAGAGGTGGCAGAGCTTTAGAGAGGATACGGGTTTTTCCATTTGACCCCGCACCTTTTCCGTCCAAAAATTTTGTAATATCTTTTCTGTAAGGCGAAGCCGCCTAACGGCTAACACCAAAATCAAACAAAGAATTTGGATAGAAAAGGTGCGGGGTTTGATAAAATATAAATTTTAGCTTAAAATATAGAGTATTAAACTTTAGAGTCTTGCATCTATATTTTGTCTTCGCTCGGACAATATGCCTGCTGGCGCATTGTCCTCACTAGCCAAAATTAAAAAAACAATGCCAGAATTAGCTAAAAGCCATCTTAAATACAAAATTTGTGTTTCCGGCGCGGCCCGGACGGATTGCTGTGCGTCCGGCACAATGGAAAAAACTAAGGAGTTGGCGCGCCAGATTGTTAAACAAGGAGGCGTGGTTTTGACCGGCGCCACCACCGGCGTGCCCTACTGGGCGGCAATTGGCGTCAAAGAAGCAGGGGGTATCTGTATCGGTTTTTCCCCGGCAGCTTCGGAAGCATCGCATGTTAAAACCTATCATTTGCCGACAGACTATCATGATATAATTATTTATACGGGTTTTGAGTATTCCGGCCGGAATTTAATTTTAACGAGAGCTTCCGACGCAGTCGTTATTGTTTGCGGTCGACTGGGAACACTTAACGAATTTACCATTGCCTTTGAAGACAAAAAGCCAATCGGCATTTTAACCGGCACGGGCGGGATGGCAGATCAGTTGAAAGAAATAGTGGCTAAGGGCAATCGCGGTTCAGGAAAAATTATCTATGACGAGGACCCGGAAAAATTAATCGCTAGGCTTGTTGAAATGATTAAAAAAGAAAAGGACATTGATGTGGAATTTTCTCCGGGAAAGGGAGGAGGAGAATAAACTAAAATTGAAAAAATAATCCAGCCCCGCTCAAATTTTGCGAGGCTTGAGAATGGCAGACCGCTCCCCGAACCAAAACGCTTCACGTTTGGTACGGGGCAGGGCGCCCCCATTAATTGGGCTACTTGCCCCGTACTTAAATCCGAAGGATTTATAGTGCGGGGTTCGCTCGCGCGGTCTGCGAGCAGAATTGTCATTTAATTTAAAAATAACAATTTTAATTGCGATAGCGATTGGCAAAATTTGAGCGGGGCGCTCATTTTTGTAGCTGTTCGCTTCGCTTGCAGACAAAAATGGCGAAAGGGGGTGAGAAATATGGCGGAAGAAAAATTAATTGGTAAAATTTCTCATTACTACAACAATATCGGCGTGGGTATTATTGAGCTGACCGATAAATTAGCAAGAGGCGAAAAGATTCACGTTAAGGGCTCAAGCACCGATTTTGAACAAGCGGTTGATTCAATGCAAGTTGAGCACGAGGAAATTGAGGCGGCCAAAACCGGCGATGCGGTTGGCTTAAAAGTTGCCCAGAAGGTAAAAGAGGGCGATGAGGTTTATAGGGTTTTAGAATAGTAAAATGGTTTTGCTTTTAGTCGGGGTATATATTATTTATATTCGTATGGGCGTCGCCTGCGCGAGCAGAGTCCAAGGAGCGGAGCAAGGTTGCGCTTTTCGCATACAATAAAATGGAAGAGCAAAAAATTTCTAACGACAAGCCGGTTATTTCTTCTGCCAGAAAGTGGTTGTGGCTGGGAATAGCCGTCGCCTTAATTAATCCTATTTTTGCCGGTTTAATTCTGGGAGCGGCTTATTTGACCGAACCGGAATTGAAGCAAGCCGGCAGGATTGTGGCAATCATTTCTATTTTATGGGGCGCGGTTTTGCTTTATTTAATTCGCCAAAATTTTTCAGTTAATCCTTTATTAATGTAGAGAGTCGGGGAGAGTATGCGAGAAACAACTTTTGGCGATTTTTCTAATTTTTTTCAATTACAAAATCAATAAGCTCCGCGCAGTTCGGCGTATAAATCAGCGTAGTTCAGCGGAGACTTTATCGTAGAACAACGCGGGACAGAACGCAGAATAACGCGAAAGATACATTTATTATATGATTTAATGTATCTTAAAATAATGAGTCTTTTTAAAGAATATAAATTTTTGTGCGCGGTGGCTGTTTTGATTGGCATGATTGTGGGCGCCGGCACTTTCGGCATCCCTTATGTTTTTTCGCAAACCGGATTTATTATCGGCTTTTTTTATTTACTGGCAATTGGTCTGGCGGTACTTGTTGTCCATTTATTTTTTGGCGAGATAGTTTTGCGGACAAATCAGCCGCACCGGCTTGTCGGCTACGCGGCAAAATATTTGGGTCCGTTGGCTAAAAAAATTGCCGCCGGAACAGTTCTATTTGAATACTACGGGGCTTTGCTGGTCTATCTGATTTTGGGCGGGCAGTTTTTGGCAATTGTTTTTAGCCCTCTGCTGGAAAGGCAGGAAACAGTCTGGGTGCTGATTTTTTTTGCCCTGGGCGCCTTCGGCATCTTTTTGCGGCTTAGCGTCTTAGCCAGAAACGAACTTTTTATGACAGCTTTTCTTTTGCTGGCGGTGATTCTTTTATTGATAAAAGGGGCGCCTTTAATCCAGATGGCAAATTTGGGCACTGTAAATTTTAGCAAGTTTTTTTTGCCCTACGGCGTAATTTTATTTGCCATGGCCGGTTCGGCCGCGATTCCGGAAATGCGTCAGATTCTGCGGGGGCAGGAAAAGAAATTAAAGTCCGCCATTTTTTGGGGCACGTTTATTCCGGCGATTTTATATTTTCTTTTTGCGCTGGTGGTGGTGGGCATTACCGGCTCAGGGACAACGCCCGAGGCGATTGAGGGGCTGGTGCCGCATCTTGGCAGAGGGATGATAATACTGGGAGCGATTTTTGGTTTTTTTGCTGTCTACACTTCCTTTTTGGTGTTGGGCGTCGCTATTAAAAAAATTTATCAGCACGATTATAGAATAAAGGGCCGCTGGGCTTTTCTTTTGGCCTGCGTCATTCCGCTGGCGGCATATCTGGCCGGCGTGAAAAATTTTATTTTGGTTATCGGTTTCATCGGCGCGGTGCTGAGCGGGCTGGACGGCATTTTGACGATTTTAATTTATTTTAAAGCGCGACGTGAAGGCGACCGCCAGCCGGAATATCGGCTGCCTTGGGCCAGATTATTGGGAATTTCAATAATTTTTCTCTTCGCTTTGGGCATTATTTATCAGTTTGCTTATATTTCTAGATAGATGGCAAAATTTTTAAAATTGGAAAAATTCTTTTTTTATTCGCTGGTTTTTTTACTATTTTTTCAGGGTCGCTTTATTCTTCGCGCTTTCAGGCCGGAGTTCAACGAATGGACTTCGGCTTATCTCTATTTAACCGACCTTTTAATTGCGGCGGTTATCTTTTTGTGGCTGATTCGGATTTTAAGGAAGCACGCGGCAATAAAAGTCGGAAAAACAGAAATTGCGTTTTTTGTTTTTTTAGGCATCAGCGGTTTGTCGTTGGCAGTATCAAATAATTTTTGGTTAAGTCTTTATGGGTTTGTAAAACTGGTGGAATTTGGTGCTTTATTTTTATACGTAAAAAATAATTTTGCGCAGCTGTTTAATTTAACCAGGTTTTGGCAAATTTTTGTCGCCAGCGCTTCTCTGCAAAGCGTCGTCGCCATCTGGCAATTTTTTGGGCAAAAAAGCCTGGGAATAAAATATCTGGAAAGCCCGCTGGCTCCAAATCTCGCCGGCGTGGCTAAAGTCGTTGTCAGCGGCCAAAACTATATCCGCGCCTACGGCTTGATGCCGCACCCAAATATTCTGGCGGCGGTCTTGATTCTGGCGATTTTTGGTGTAGCTTATTTGTTTATAAAAAATTATCAGGCATCAAAAAACTGGCATAAAATAATTTATGGCGTTGCGTTAGTTTTAATATTAGTCGCTTTATTTTTTACTTTTTCGCGCGCAATAACCGCGGTCGGACTGGCGTTATTGATTATTTGGCTATCCGCTCTTTTTTGGCGGCCCGCCTGCCGGCGAGGCAGGCAAAAAGAATCCCGTCGCCCGATTGTAATTTTTATTGTTTTACTGTTTACTGTTTACTGTTTACTGCTAATTGTTTATTGGCCCCATGTCTTGGCCCGTTATGATTTAAATGCCGTCGGCCAGAGCCAAGCTTTTGACTTGCGGGTTTATTATAATAATGTTGCTTTGGATTTTATTAAAAGTAGTCCGATTTTTGGCATCGGGCAGGGCAATTTTGTCTGGGCAAATAGTAATTTAGGTTTGCTTGAAAGCTGGATGTATCAGCCAACGCACAATATTTATCTTTTGATCGCCGCCGAAACCGGCCTGCTGGGCCTGCTTGCCTTTTTAGCTTTTTTATTTTTTACTTTAAAGAGCGCCTGGAAGAATAAAGATGATTTATCAGCAAGTTGTTTATTGTTTATTGTTTATTGTTTATTGTTAATAGGCTTCATTGACCATTTCTGGTGGGATATTCAGCAAGGACAGATTATGTTTTGGTTGTTTTTGGGAATCTTGGCCGCGATTAGTCATCCTGAGCGGAGCGAAGGATCTCTCGCGAATGCGAGCAAAATTAGCCCCCATAGCTTAACGGACAAAGCGCGACCCTCCGGAGGTTGAAATCTCCGTTCGATTCGGAGTGGGGGCACAAAAAATATTAGGTTCGATTCCTTCGGCCCTCGTAGCCTTGGCGAAGTGGGCCTGTCGGGGGCACACAGAGACCCGAGATATTAAATGCTTCAATCAGCGTCTGAAGCATTTAGGGGTTTTTGCCGAATGTATCAAAAAGCGTGGTAAAATGAGAGTATGAAACAGTCATTTACTATTCATGATTTACCAAAAGAGGAGCGTCCGCGCGAGCGATTGGTTAAGTTTGGCGAACAAGCCCTTTCAGCCCAAGAATTATTACAGCTTATTTTAGGACGCGGTATCGCCGGCGAATCGGTGGTAGTGACGGCGCAAAAACTACTATCGCAATTTGGCAGTCTTCAGAAATTAGCCGAAGCAAGTATTGAGGAGCTGTCTTTAATCAAAGGAATCGGATTAGCCAAAGCCTCTCAAATAAAAGCGGCATTTGAAATTGGCCGCCGAATTTCTACACAAATTCAACCTTACAAAAGTAAAGAATTAATTGATCCTGAAAAAGTATTTAAACTTGTTAAAAATAGACTCAAGGACTACACCAAAGAACATTTTTATTTGATTGCTTTAGACAGCCGCAATTGGTCAATCCATGAAGTTTCGTTGGGCACTCTCAACGCCAACCTTGTTCATCCACGGGAAGCTTTTGCCGAAGCAATTAAAAGCAAAGCCGCCTCGGTAATTTTTGCGCACAACCATCCTTCCGGCGATCCCGAACCATCAGAAGACGATTTAAAAATCACCAAGCGCCTTGTTGAAGCTGGCAAAATAATAGGTATAGATGTTTTAGACCATATAATAATTACCAAAAATAAAGTATTTAGTTTTAAAGAACAAAAACTGATTTAGCTATTGACAAGTTATTCCAATGTACGCTATTATGTACATATAAGCAGAAACAAAATCCACCCCATCCCTCCTTTTATAAAGGAGGGAGTTTCCTCTCTTTGAAAAAGGGAGGGTAGGAGGGATTTTAAATATATGACTCACAAAAACATCATTCCCATTTCCGAGGCGCGCAAAAATATCTTCAAAATCGCCGAGGAAGTGCAAAAACCGAGTAAATACTATACTTTGACCGAAAAAGGCCGGCCCAAGGTTGTTTTAATGTCCGCCGAGGAATTTGAGTCCTGGCGCGAAACAATGGAAATAATGCGGGAAATCCCGGATTTAAATGAGCGTATAAAAAAAGCCGAAGAAGAATTTAAAAGAGGCGATTATATAACCCTAAATGAACTTTTGGCAAAAAAGGGTTATGTTTTAGCCGATAAGGGCAAGAAAAAATATGGCGTACAAACTGGTCATTCCAAAAAGAGTTCAAAAAGAATTAGATAAAATTGACAGTCGTTATCAGCCAAGAATTTCAGCCGCCTTGGTTAATCTCGCTGACGATCCATATTTGGGCAAAAAATTGGAAGGAGAATATAAAAAATGGCGTTCTTACGCGGTTTGGCCGTATCGCATTGTTTATAAAATCAAAAAGCGCGAATTAATTGTGCTTATCATCACCATAACCCACCGGCAGGGGGTTTATTAAATTCATGCAAATAGATTTAAACAGAGAACAATTTTTAGCGCTGGTGCGCTATCTGGCAAGCGCTGGCTATATTTATGGCCTTTTGGGCGATATAGTTGATGATAAATTCAAAAAACAATCCGACGAGACAGATGAATTAGAAAATTATCTTTTGCGATATGCGAAAGATTTTGACTGCGAAAAAATTGTTGATGAATTTGAAGGAAAAAAATTTTTGTCGGAAAAAGAAAATGATAAAATTTTAGATGATATTTCTGAATATGACGAGTACGCTTTTTGGAGTGAATTAGCAAATCGTTTGGCCAAAAGAGATTTTTTCAGGACGCATAGCCAGCAGGAGATAGAAAAAATGGATGATTTTGAAATTATGCATAAACAGGCAGAGATAGAGGATAAATATTGGGAGGAGCTGGAGAAAAAGGGGATAGAAAAATTTGAGCTCAGAAGCTATTAAAAGCTATAATTGAATCATAAAGTATATGCCTACATTAAATTGGATTGGAAAAGAGAAAATTTTAAACCACGATAAAGAGGTACCGTTTAGGTTGATGAAAAAGAATCAAAAATACTCGCTTGGAAAAAGCGAGAATTTAATTTTGGAGGGAGATAATTTAGAGGCATTAAAGGCGTTGATGCCTTTTTATTATGGAAAAATTAAGTGCATTTACATTGATCCTCCATATAACACTGGTAATGAAAAATGGGTTTATAACGACAAAGTAAATTCGCCGAAAATAAAAGAATGGCTGGGAAAAGTCGTGGGGCCGGAAGGTGATGATCTTTGCCGACATGACAAATGGCTTTGTATGATGTACCCGCGGCTGAGATTATTACGGGAATTATTGCGTGATGATGGTGTAATTTTTATTTCTATTGATGACAATGAGCACTGTGATTTAAAAATGACAATGGACGAGATTTTTGGTATAGAAAATTTTATTGCATGTTTTATTTGGAAAAAGAAATCCGGCGGAGCTGCTGATGTTGGAGAAGTGGCAACCGATCATGAATATATTTTGCTGTATGGCAAAACTTCTGATCCAAAATTATTTTTAGACACGGAGGCAGAGGCAACAACAAGTTACAATCTTGTGGATGAATATGGAAAAAAATACGGACTAGATCGATTAGACAAACAATCGCTTGGATATCAGAAAAGTCTTGATTACCCAATTATTGGTTCAGACGGCAGAGAATATATTGTCCAGCACAGAAATCAAAAAAATAAGATTGCTCGTTGGCGTTGGTCAAAGAATACTGTTACTGAAAGATACGATGAGTTAGTTTTTAAATGGCCGTATGTTTATACAAAAAATTATGAAAAAGATGATGGCATGAAACCACGCACACTTTTAGTTGATGAGCGTTTTGGCAGAACTAGGACTGGGAAAACTGAACTCAAAGAAATTTTTGGAAGAATAGGAAAATTTGAACATCCAAAACCATCAAAACTTATAAAGCATCTGCTCTCATTATCAACAGATAAAAAAGATTTAGTTCTTGATTCCTTTGCTGGCTCCGGCACGACCGGTCATGCGGTTTTGGATCTGAATAAGGAAGACGGCGGAAATAGGAAGTTTATTTTGATTGAAATGGAAAAGAATATTGCGAAAAATATCACGGCGGAGAGAGTTAAAAGAGTGGCGCGGGGGTATTCGTATAAAACCAGTAATGGTAAGGCGGTGAAAGTCGCGGGGTTGGGCGGCGGGTTTGAATATGTGGAGTTAGGTGAGCCGTTATTTGATAAAGATGGGACGATCAATAAATCAGTCAGTTTTGAAGATATGGCGCGGTATGTTTATTTTACCGAAACGCGCACCAATCTGGAAAAGAAAAATATCAAAGGAAACTATTTGGGAGAATTTAACGGCAATCATTATTTTTTGCTTTTTGACGGCATCGGTAAAAATATTTTGGATAGAAATTTTTTGAGAGAACTAAAGGGCAAAGATGGTCGCAAAATAATTTATGCGGATAAATGTTTGCTGGACGAAGAAGCATTAGAAAAGAACCAAATCATTTTTAAGCAAATTCCGTACGCGGTGAAAGTTTACTAACATGATTACTGAGAAAGAAAAAATAGCGATTCAAATTATATACAGGGAATATAAGAAGGATAAGAGTCCGGAAAAAATCTACATGGAGACAAACGAGTTACTAAAAAAATCCGGCGGGGGTCTGTCTTTACCCGATCTCCATGCTTTAATTTTGCACGGTAATTCTCAGTATATAGGGTTTCTAGATGTTGCAGGTAATAAGGTGAAGTTGAATCCAGTAGGAATTGCTTATATGGAAGCTAAACTGAAAAGAATTTTAACTACAATCGCTTTTTGGGTTTTTGGTGTAGCTGCTATTATTGCGGTGACATTTGCCGCACTTACTTACTATTATAAATAATACGCAATTTAAAAATACCAACAAAAAATAATTTTAAAATATAAGCATGAGCGAAGAAAGTGATAATAAATATAGTTTCTTTTTAGACGAAACGGGTGACCACGGACTGTCTTTTGTAGACAAAAATTTTCCACTATTTTTATTAGTTGGTTGTCTTTTTGAGCAAAAGGAATTAGCGCGAGTAGAAAATAAAATCAATGATTTTAAAATGGATTTTTTTAAAACCACCGAAGTCATTTTGCATTCGCGGGACATTAGAAAATGCGAGGGCGCTTTTCAGATTTTGTTTGATTTAAAAACCAAAGAGAGGTTTTATAATGAATTAAATGACATTATCGCGAACGCTAATTTTTCTATTATTGGAGCCGGTGTTAACAAAGAGGAACATATTAAAAAATACGGCAAAGGAGCGAAAGATCCGTATGTTATTTCTTTGGGCTTTATTATAGAGCGGTTAATATTTTGTTTAGACGCAAAATCGTTTTCGGCTACCGTTGATATAAAAATTGAAAAACGGGGCAGAAAAGAGGATGGACAGTTATTGGACCAATATAATTCGATATTAGACAGAGGTACTTATTATGTAGAGTCGCACAGATTAAAAAATAAAATCGATAGTTTTGAATCTTTTTTAAAAAGAAATAATATTATTGGCCTGCAAGTTGCTGATTTGTGCGCTTATCCGGTGGCTCGGCATATTCTTAATCCAAAAGAACCATATATTCCATTTCAGATTATTGAAAAGAAGCTTTATTGCAGTAAAGACGGAAAATACGATGGGTATGGATTAAAGATTTTTCCCTAAGATAAAGCAAAAAGTCCCTTGCGGGACCCCTTACCGACCGGGAGACACCCCGATCCATGCTTTAATTATATCATAAAGTTATCCACAGTCAAGACTTGTATGGAACTCAAAAAATATCAACAAAAAACGCTGGATGAGCTGAAGAAATACATTGCGGAGATGAAAAAATACGATACCGAAAAAGCGACGGGGGTGGCGTTTATGATTATGCGCACGGATGCACAGGATAATTTTCCAAAAGATTATCATTGGGTTTCGGAATTAGGCCGGAGCCCTTTTGTTTGTATTAAGGTGCCGACTGGCGGCGGGAAAACTTTGATTGCCGCGTATTCTGTTGGCCTTATTTTTAAAGATTATTTGGGCGAACGAAATGATAAAGGATTGGTAATGTGGTTTGTGCCGTCAGACGCCATTAAAAAACAGACACTAAATAATTTACGCGACCGAAACCATGATTATCGTAAAGTTTTAGATCAAAGATTTGATAATGCGGTTAAGGTTTTTGATTTAGCGGAGGCAAAAGCGATAAAAAAAGACGATTTAGTAGATAATATTTGCATCGTTGTTTCTACATTGAGTGCTTTTCGGCGGACAGACAAGGAATGGCTTAAAGCATATCAGGACAATGGCGCATTAATGCCGCATTTTGAAGGACTGGAGGCCGTTGATTTTGATTTCTTGGACAAAAGCAAAGAAGGCGAAATTATATATTCTTTGGCAAACGTAATTAAGCTCCATAACCCGTTAGTAATTGTGGACGAAGGGCATAATGTGCAAACAGAACTTTCTTTTGAAATGTTGAGAGGATTGAATCCATCTTTTGTTTTAGAATTTACCGCTACGCCACGCGGACAGAGCAACGTGTTAGTTAATATTTCGGCAAAGGAGTTAAAAGAGGAAAAGATGATTAAAATGCCGATTTATCTAGAGAACAAAACGCCGTGGCAGGAGACGATTTACGAAGGTATTGATAAACTTCGTGATTTGGAAAAACGTGCTAAGAAAATCAAGGACGAATATATTCGGCCCATTATGCTTTTGCAAGCCGAGCAAGATATAGAAAACGCGAATAGAATTTATGTAGAAAAGATAAGGAATTTTTTAATCCAAGAAGCCAAAATACAAGAAGAGCAAATCGCCATTCAGACAAGCAGAAAAAAAGATTTGCCAGATATGAAAACGCTTTTGGGGCAGACTTGTCCGATTCGCTATATCATTACAGTTAATGCTTTGCGCGAGGGATGGGATTGTCCGTTTGCCTATGTTTTGGTTTCTGTTTCTAATTTAGGTGCGCGGCTTTCGGTTGAACAAACAATTGGCCGCATTATGCGTTTGCCAAATGCAGAAGAAAAAGAAGATCCGGCATTAAATTCTGCCTATATTTTTGCCGCGACTCAAAATTTCAACCAGACATCAGAAATGGTTATTAAGAGTTTGCAGGAAAACGGCTATGAAGATATAGTGCCAATTTCAAGTGGCGTGGCAGTTGCGGCGAACGAATTTAAAAAGAAGATTGCCGATAAAAAAGCCGCAGTTCCGTTTGTGAATATAAAAGACGGTGAGATTTTTCGGAAGCTGGATTATGTTGCAGATTTAATAGGGGATATCGCTGTTTTGAAAAACCAAGACGCCGAGATTGATTTTAAGCCGGTTGATGATAACAGAATCGTAAAAATTGATATCGGGAAAGAGGGAGAATTAATAAAAGACTCGACTGGCAAATTGGGTTTTATTTATCACTATAAAGATTTTACCGAGGACGATTTATTGTTCTGGCTTCGGGCAAAAATTCAAAGAGGATTTATTGCGATTGGCGAGATGAATGACTATTTGAAAAAGATTGTAGACAAATTGTTGTTGCGGCATAATCTAGGTGTGTTGAGTACACATCGCTATCCGATTAAAGAGGCGATTGAAAGAAAGATTGACGAAATCGTTGATAAATTAACAGAAAAAAGATTCAATGAATTGCTTAACGGGCAGTTAATTTCTTCACACGGAGAACAATTTGTTTTTGGTGATAATATCATTTTGACGTATGTCTCTCAAGAAAATTTTGATAAGCACTTATATGAAAAAGCGGGTAAGATGAATAAAGAAGAGTTGGATTTTGCTGGTCGGTTAAACTCGCTTGAAAATATCTATTGGTGGTTTCGTAATCCGGAAATGAGTGGGTTTTATATTCGGGGATGGAAAAAGCAGAAATTTTATCCAGATTTTATCGCAAAAACAAAAAGCGGAAATTATCTTGTGCTTGAATATAAAGGGGAACATCTGGCGACCGGTGAAGATTCTGATTACAAAAAAGCAATCGGCGCGGAATGGGAAAAATTAAGCGGAAAGGGTTATTATTTTAGATGGGTAGAGAAAAATAATATCGAAGGTGTCATCAACGAAGTTTCGAAAATGTAATTTATCAAAATAAAAAGTGTCGTCAAAATAAAAGCAAAATAAAAGGTTGTCAGGTACCGTTATTTAACCCCCCACTTCTCATCGCTTCGGGTGGGGTTAAATTAAATTTATGACCATATTTTTATATTTTTTAATCGGCGCGATTTTGGGAGCAGGGGTGGTTTGGTTTTTGGAAAGAAAGAGAACAAAGGAATTGGAGGTTGAGCTGGAAAGGACGAAAAAAGAGAAGGAGGAACAGTTGCATATTGTGTCGGGCATTGATGAATTTAACCGCCGGATGCAGGAGATAAAAGAGGAGAGGAAACAAAAGATTATTGGGTTTTTGACGGATAAGAAAAAGATCAAAACAAATGAGGTGGCGGATTTGCTGGATATTTCCCGCGCCACGGCCTTCCGCTATTTAGAAGAACTAGAGAAAGAGGGGAAAATAGAGCAGATCGGCGCTTTTGGCCGGAATGTGCAATATAAGCTCAAATAAGCCAAAAGATTGTTAAACCAAATGCTTCAATCATCGTCTGAAGCATTAAAATCTGTATTGTCTAATTCGTACGAATAGGCGAATAAGATAGAACTTTTTCCCGGTTTATGATAAAATTTAAATAAATCCGTTACAAAAATTGGAGGTGTTAAACACCTTTTTTGATTACTCTATGAAATTTTTCGCAGATTTTCATATCCACAGCAAATATTCCCGAGCCACCAGCCGCGATATGGATTTGGAGAATTTGGATAAGTGGGCAAAAATCAAGGGCGTCAATCTTTTGGGCTCGGGCGATTTTACCCATCCTTTATGGTTTAGGGAATTAAAAACTAAGCTGGAGCCGGCCGAGCCGGGACTTTTTAAATTGCGCCAGAACAGCAAAATTAAAAACAGCAACGGCTGGCACCTGCCCAACGGTAACGGCGGCGTTGCTGATTTGCGCTATATTTTGACAACAGAGATAAGCTGTATCTACAGCAAAAAAAACAGAACCAGAAAAATTCATCTGATGATTTTTGTTCCTTCTTTTGAAGCGGTGGAAAAAATTAACGCTCACTTGGGGTGGCTGGGAAATTTGAAAGCCGACGGCCGTCCGATTTTGGGGCTGGACGCCAAAGAGCTGGCTAAAATAGCGCTGAATATTTCACCGGAAGCCATTCTCGTGCCGGCCCACGCCTGGACCCCGCACTTTTCTATTTTTGGTTCTGTCTCCGGTTTTAATACAATTGAAGAATGCTTTGACGACTATGCTAAATATATTTTTGCCATTGAAACCGGCTTGTCTTCTAATCCCGAAATGAACTGGCGGCTCTCGCGCCTTGATAAAATTACTTTGATTTCCAACTCCGACTCGCACAGCCCCAGCCGCATCGGCCGAGAAGCAAATATTTTTGAAGGTAAAATAGAAGGTTTTCGCCAGATAGCCGAAGCCTTAAGATTAGGGGCGAGAGCGCCCAAAACCATTGCCAACCGGTTGGTGGAAACCATAGAATTTTTTCCCGAAGAGGGAAAATATCATTACGACGGCCATCGCAACTGCAAAATAGTTTTTAGCCCCGAAGAATCAAAAAAGCATAAAAACAGATGTCCGGTTTGCGGCCGGCCCCTGACCATTGGCGTGATGAACCGCGTTGAGGAGCTGGCTGACAGGGCGGTCGGTTTTAAGCCGGAAAAAGCGATTCCTTTCAGAAGTCTTATTCCGCTGGAAGAAATTATCGGCGAGGCGATAGATTTGGGCGTGGGCACAAAAGGGGTGGAAAAAGAGTATAAAGAACTGATTAATAAATTTGGCAATGAATTTAAAATTATGCTGGAGGTTTCAGAGGCCGAATTGTCGCACGCCGCGAGCCCCGAAATTGCCCAAGCGATTCAACGAGTGAGAGAAGGAAAGGTAAAAATTGAGCCGGGTTACGACGGCGAATACGGCAAGATAAAAATTTTTGAAGAAGAAGAGAGAAAAAGTTTTTCTAAGCAGGCCTCTCTTCTTTAGTTCTTGAATATTGACTTTTTTGTTCAAGGACTTTATTATTTAAGATAGTAAGTTTTAAAAATTAACGAGCTATTTATTCAACAGAGGCTGCCGATTTTCAAGGCCCAAAGTTGGGTAATAAGACTTAGTTAAAAAAGTAATGGCCTTTCAAGATCAGCGGCCTCAAGGCGGTTTTCAGCGCCAGATGTTCCAGGGAAACTGGACCTGTGCTGATTGCGGCGCACAAATCACCGAATTGCCTTTCAAGCCGGCAGAAGACAGACCGGTTTATTGCCGCGACTGCCATCAAAAGCACCGCGTCGACAGAGGTAATCGCTAATTTAGCAAATCCCGTTACATCCGCCCTAGCCCCGCTAGAGACTTATTCTGTAGGCCTCTAACGGGGCTAAGGGACGAAGCATCCAAGAAGCTTTTCTTGCTTCCTATTCATCTCCTGCCCGAAAGCAAAGATTTTCTGGATGTAACGGGATAAAATAGCGAATCCAAAAAACTCCGCCAAAAGCGGGGTTTTTTGATTGGCAGGTGATAAAAATTAAGATAAGATAGGTTTATGAAAAAGAAAGTCAAAGCTTTGGTTTTGCTTTCCGGCGGGTTGGATTCAATTCTGGCCGTAAAGTTGTTGTCGGAGCAGGGAATTGAAGTTGAGGCGATAAATTTCCGGACGAATTTTTGTGGGCCTTCCAAAGCGCGGCCGGCGGCCAAGATGCTGGGCGTGCCAATGCGCGAAGTTAATATCCGCGAAGATTTTTTGGCGGTTTTGAAAAAACCAAAATATGGTTATGGCGCGGGGCTGAATCCTTGTATTGACTGCCACGCTTTAATGCTTAAAAAAGCCGGTGAAATTATGTGGGAAGAAGGCTATAGTTTTGTAGCCACCGGCGAAGTTTTGGGCGAGCGGCCAATGTCCCAGCATAAAAAGGCGCTAAAAATCGTTGAGAAAGAAGCGGGGCTGGAAGGTTATCTGTTGCGTCCTTTATCGGCGAAATTATTGGAGTCGACCGTTCCAGAAAAAGAAGGTCTGGTTGACCGCGAAAAATTATTGGCGATTTCCGGGCGGAACCGCCAGCCGCAAATGGAATTAGCGGCGCGATACGGCATAAAAAATTATCCCACGCCCGCGGGCGGCTGCGCGCTGACGCAGGCAGGATTTACTAAGCGGCTGAAAGAATTAGCGAAGCATAAGCCGGATTTTGACGTTGATGATGTTGATTTGGTAGGGTTGGGACGTCATTTCTGGCTTGCCTCGCCGAATCCGCCAGCCGGCGGAGAAGGCGGGGTGAATGGCGTGCAGATAATTTTGGGACGAAACAAAGAGGAAAATGAAATTTTAAAATCAGCCCGAAAGAGCCAAGATGTTTTTATTATCCCCCTGAATTTTCTAGGACCGGAAGCCTTGATTAAAAGTGCCAAAATCAGTAATAATTCAATTGCTAAAGCCAAAGAGCTAATTGTTCGGTTTTCGCCCAAAGCCAAGGGCCGCAAGACCGAAGAATTAAATTTTGAAGTATTTGATTAAAGTTCTTTACAAGGAGGCAGGCCATGGGACTAAGGAAAAGAGAGGAGCAGCTGATTAAATTTAGATGTTTTCATTGTGGCTGTCTGGTTACGATTTTAGTTAGGGGGCGCTATAATATTGAAAAAGCTTATTGCAAAAAAAAGGGATGCGCGCGAAAACACATTATTTACGTTCGTAGTCCTAAGCGCGCCCGTCGATACGTGAAATATTTACGGAAGATTCAAAGCCGGATTCCCGTTTTCCACGAAGTTGAGATTAAAAGGATTTTTCGGCATCAAGACGGCCAGCTTTTCCGAGGGCGCGCACTGCTTGGTTTGGTGATAGCAGAGAAAGATGATTTGTTAACCGTTGAAGCTTGCCCGGGCGGCGCTCGGCGCGTTTACCGGAAAGACCAAATTATCGTCTAAGCGGACTTCGGTCCGCTTTTTCTTTTAAAAAAGGAATGAACGCGATATAATAAAAAAAGCATGATAAACCAAAAAATAGCCAAAATTTTCTATCAGATGGCCGAATATTATGTTATGGACGATGTGGCTTTCAAGCCCCAGGCTTATGAGCGGGCAGGGCGCTTAATTGAATCAATGGAAGAGGATTTAGAGGAAATTTATAAAAAAGGAGGAGCCAAAGCGCTAATGGAAATAGAAGGCGTGGGTCAGGGGATAGCTGATAAAATCGAAGAGTTTATCAAGGCCGGCAAGATTAAAGAATATGAAAAATTGCGCAAAGACTGTCCGGTAGACTTGGAGCATTTAAGCGCGATTGAGGGCATCGGTCCAAAAATGATAAAAGTGCTTTATGAAAAGCTGAAAGTTAAAACAGTTGAAGACTTGGAAAAAGCCGCCAAAAAACATCTGGTGCAAAAATTGCCGCGTTTCGGGCCAAAAGTGGAAGAAAATATTTTGCGGGGGATTGAATTTAGCAAGGGAGATAAAGGCAGATTTTTGCTGGGCTATATTTTGCCGTTGGCGCGCCAGATTGAAAAAAGGCTTCAAGATTTAGATTTTGTGGAAAGAGCAGTGGCGGCGGGCTCTATCAGGCGCAAGAAAGAGACGATAGGCGATATTGATATCTTGGCGATTTCGGACAAACCGGAAAAAGTTATGGAGCATTTTTGCGCGATGCCCGAAGTTGAGGAAATTATAGCCAAGGGCGAAACCAAAAGTTCGGTGCGGCTGGATATTGGTTTAGATGCTGATGTCAGAGTCCTGCCTTCAGAAAGTTTTGGCGCGGCGCTGCAGTATTTCACCGGCAACAAAGACCATAATATTGTCCTTCGCAAGATGGCTCAGGATAAAAGACTAAAATTAAATGAATATGGTTTGTTTAGAGGCAAAAAACAAGTCGCCGGAAAAACAGAGGAAGAAGTTTATAAAATTTTGGGATTGAAATGGATGGAGCCGGAATTGAGGGAGAATACTGGAGAAATAGAAGCCAGTCGGGGGAGTGAATTACCCAAATTAGTTGGCTATAAAGATGTAAGGGGCGATTTGCAGATGCACTCGGATTGGTCAGACGGCGCCCATTCAATTGAAGAGATGGCGCAAGCCGCTAAAAAGTTGGGCCATGAATACATTGCTATTACCGACCATACCGGCGAGCTGCGCATTGCCGGCGGCATGGATGAGAAAACAATTTTAAAATATTTTGCCGAAATTGAAAAAATTGACAAAGAACAAAAGGGCATCAGAATTTTGAAGGGCTTGGAAGTTAATATCAGAAAAGACGGGTCGCTTGATATTTCAGACGAAATTTTAGCCAAAGCAGATATTGTGTTGGCCTCTGTTCATTCCAATTTCAAAATGTCGGTTCAGGATATAACCGAAAGAATTTGTTGCGCTATGGAAAATCCGCAGGTTGATATTATTGCGCATCCGACCGCCCGGGTAATTCAGCGCCGCTCCGGCTACGAAGTGGATTTTGCCAAATTGCTGGAATGCGCCAAGCGCACGGGCACGGTTTTGGAAATTAACGCCTATCCTGACCGGCTGGATTTAAATGATGTCCATATTAAAAAAGCGGTTCAGGCGGGCGTGAAATTATCCATCGGTACCGACTCACACAGTAAAACCCAGCTGGGTAACATTGAATTGGGCATTGTTCAAGCCCGCCGCGGCTGGGCAGAAAAGAAAGATACTATAAATACGATGGGCTATGAAGAATTGGTAAAATTTTTAAAAAATGAAAAGTAAATTCGCTAAAATTTTTCTGGTTCGCCACGGCGAAGTCATAAATCATAAAAACATAATTTATGGCTATTTACCCTTGCCCTTAAGTGCGAAAGGCAAGGCGCAGGCGCGTAAAGCGGGAATTATTTTAAAACGTAAAAGCATCGGCGTAATTTTTGCCAGCCCGCAAAAACGGGCGCAGCAAACGGCTAAGATAATCAAAAAAACTCTCGGCGGCAAGATAAAAATTATTACGGATAAGGATTTGCATGAGTCGGCGTTCGGCCACTTCACAGAAGGGTTGACTAAGCAGGAAGCAAAGGAAAAATATCCCAAGCAATACTATCTTTATTATCGCCAGCCGGCTAAATCAACGGCCGGGGAAACTTTAAAAAAAATGGCCGAGCGTATGCTGAAGGCGATTAATAAAGGAATAAAAAAATATCCGGGTCAGAATCTGATTTTTGTTTCGCATCAGGATCCGATTGCCGTAGTTTTGCTGAAATTATCCAAGCGCGATTTTAATGATATCCACAAAGTTAAAGCAATTTGCGACCCGGGGTCAATTTGTGAGGTTTGGTCGGTGGAAAAAAGATTAATTAATAAGACCTATTTAGCCAATTAAACACGAAAATAACGAATATTTACGAAAATAACGAAGTTTTTTGGTTGAATTAGTGAGTATTAGTTAAATTTAGTGTATGCCTATTGAAAAATCAGCCGGGGCGGTGGTGTTTTTGAGAGGCCTCAAAGGGAAAATTGAATATTTGCTAACTCAACACGGACCGGATGGCAATTGGGGATTTTCAAAGGGTTTGATCGAGAAAGGAGAAAAATTGGAAAATACAGCTTTACGCGAAGTCAAAGAAGAAGCTGGTTTAGCGGGTGTTAAATTAATTGACGGCTTTAAAGAAACAATTAGGATTTTTTTCAAGGTTAAATTTGAGTATCAATTAGAGCGGGGCATGAAAATGGGCGAGACGGTTTTGAAATTTATTACTTATTTTTTGGCTGAATCAAAAAATAAAGAAGTCAAGTTATCTTTAGAACACAGCGATTATGCGTGGTTGGAATTTGAAGCGGCGCTGGAAAAATTAAAATTTAAGACCGATAAAGAAACTCTAAAAAAAGCCAATGAATTCCTCAACCGAATTTCAACGAAGAGTATTTAATATCGTCAAAAAGATTCCTCGCGGCAAGGTGATGACCTACAAAGAGGTAGCCGGTTGGCTGGGGGATTTGGGCGCGGCGCGGGCGGTGGGCAACGCGTTAAATAAAAATTTTGACCCGCAAGTACCCTGCCATCGGGTTGTGAAATCAGACGGAACAGTCGGCGGCTTTCGCGACGGCACACAAAAGAAAATTGAGATGCTAATGCGAGAAGGCGTAAATATAAAAAATGGAAAAGTGACAAATTTATAAAACATAAATTTGTCATCCCGGCCCGCGAGCCGGGATCCAGACTGGATTCCCGCTTTCGCAGGAATGACAATACAAGGTAGAGATGTTTATTGTTATTTATGATTAAATTTATCAAATATTGGCTGCCGGTTTTAGTTTGGGCGGGATTTATTTTTTATCTTTCAAGCAGGCCGGGTTTAAATTCCGGCATGGAAGTTTTTTGGGATGTGTTTTCGCGAAAGCTCGGCCACGCCGCGGTATTCGGGTTTTTATTTTTGCTGATTTTCCGCGCTTTAAGATTTGGGCATAAGCTCGATTTAAAAAAAGCTCTTATTTGGAGTCTCATTTTGGCTATTGGCTACGCTTTTTTTGACGAAGCGCACCAGTATTTCGTGCTGGAACGCCAGGCGAGACTGAAAGATGTGGGGATGGATAGTTTGGGAATAGCAACGGCGGCTTGTTTTAAGGCGTTATTTAAAAAATGAAATTAGGGGATGCCTGTTTTAAAAAAGCCATATAACTGCGATTGCAGTTATATGGCTTTTTATTAGGTGGTAGAATTTTTTAGTTTATTTTGTTTTTTCCAGTATTGCAGTAAAAACTTCCGGATTATTTATGGCTAAATCAGCCAAAATCTTTCTGTCCAGCTCAATTTTGTTTTTTTTCAATCCGGCGACGAACCGGCTGTAATTTAAACCGCGTTCGCGGCAAGCGGCGTTAATCTGGATATTCCAAAGCGCCCGAAAGTCTCCTTTTTTCTTGCGGCGGTCGGAATAAGCGCGGGCCAGGGCGTGGCGCACCGCGTCTTTGGCAATTTTGTAGCGGTTCTTGCGGTTCCACATGTAGCCCTTGGCCAGCTTCAGAATCTTTTTTCTTTTTTTGTGGGCGCCAACGGCGCGTTTAACTCGCGACATTTTATTAGGTTAAAAGCTGTTTAAAAATTTTTTTCTGGCTTTTTGACATCGTCTGAAAGCCTCGTTTCCCTCTGGTTTTGGCGCCGGATTGCTTGGCGTTAAAATGGTTTTGTCCGGCTTGGCGGAAAAGCACCCTGCCTTTTTTGGTTAATTTCAAGCGCTTGGTAGCAAATTTACATGTTTTCATTCTTTATAATGCGAAAATACTAATTTTATGCCAATCTACGAACTGCGAAAATTATTAGCCGTGTTCGCATTTCGCATTTTTAGCATTTTATTTGCATAGTTCGCATAATGTCATTTCCCTTTGCTTATCATCAAATAGAATCCTCGTGGTTGCCTTGTGACCGGCTGGTCAACGGTTATCGGAATTTTAAAATAATTTTTAAATTCTTCCAGTTTTTCTTTAGCCAGATGGGCAAATGCTTTTTCCCGGCCTCTGAGCACGATTTCCACGCGCACGCGGTCTCCTTTGCCCAAAAATTTCTGCGCCTGCAGGGCTTTCATTTCTATATCGTGTTTGGCGATATTAAAGCCCAGGCGTATTCCCTTTATTTCAACCCGATGCGGCTTATGGCCGCGGCTTTGCTTTTCTTTCTGGTATTGAAACTTGCCAAAATCTCCGATTTTGCAGACCGGCGGTACTGTCTTGGCGGCCACCTCAATCAAATCCAACCCGCGTTCGCGGGCTAAAGTTAGCGCCTGACCAAGAGGCATTACTCCCATCTGCTGGCCTTTTTCGTCTATCACCCTGACTTCAGGCGATCTTATTTGATGGTTAACGCGATTAAAATTGATAAAATTTTAGATTAATTTTTACGTGGTGGAAGCGGGGAGCAGTGAACTCCCGTCCAGAAAATAACCTTAAAATAATTCTACAAACTTAGCCTGGCTTAATTTATTCGGATTTAAAACTTAAAGCCTGGCAAAACATTTTAAATCCTATCCGGTGATTTTTCAGCGACATCTCCCGAAAAAGATGTTGCCTATCTCAATAAAATAACACCCGACTTTGCCTATTGAGAATCAGCAGGCCGGATGGGCTCAAGCGTTAAGCTAAAGCCGGAGCGAATGACGGCGTGAAAGCCGCCTTCACTTTGTTCAATAAGTTGGCACTTATTGGTTTTGCTGAAGTTTAACGAGTTTCTAGCAAACTCGGTTTGCTTATTTTAAAGAAATCAACTGTCGAATCAACGCGCTCCCTTATCTTTATTCTTTGCCCTTGAGTATTCTTTGTTTTTGCCGCTCAAATTCGCGCTTTTTAATTTTCTCGCGCTTATCAAATGCTTTCTTGCCCCGGGCCAGGGCGAATTCCAATTTAAGTTTACCTGATTTAGTATAAACCCGAAGCGGCACCAAAGTCAACCCCGGCTGTTTAGTTTTGCCGATTAGCGAGCTAATTTCAGCTCGATGAAGCAGCAGCTTTCTGGATCGAGTCGGCTCATAGCCAGCCGGAGTATTTTGGGACTGGTAAGCCGGGACATTGGCGTTTATCAGAAAAGCTTCCCTATTTTTTATCACCACATAAGCGCCCTGCAGCGAAATATGGCCGCTCCTGATTGATTTTACTTCAAATCCAGACAGTGCCAAACCCGCCTCGTATTTATCCAGGATTTCGTACTCATAATGGGCGTGGCGATTATAGGTATATTCGGGCATCTTTCCTTGTGACTTCACTTTAACACGGATTTAGGATAGAATTAACACATTAAATTATAATGAAATTCATAGTAAGGTAATAACATGACAAGAGAGGAAATCAAAGGAGTTATAATTCAGGCTACCAGAGAATATCAGATGCAGGAGTTGCTGCCCGATTTTGACGCGTCCGAAATTGTCGTTGAACGTCCGGCTGACGAGAAAAACGGCGATTATTACACTAATGTTGCTTTGAAAATAGCGCCGTTGGCCAAAAAATCTCCGCTGAAAATCGCGCAGATTTTAAGCAAACGGCTTAAGGAAAAATTACTGTTTGCCGAAATAAAAATTGCCCCGCCCGGCTTTATTAATTTTTATCTGCTTAAAGAATATTTATGCGAACAGGTGGAAGAGATTCTGGAAGATAAGGAAAATTACGGCTGGTTGAATTTGGGCCAGGGGGAAAAAATTCAGATTGAATTTATCTCGGCCAATCCCACCGGGCCTTTGACGCTGGGCAACGGGCGAGGGGGCTTTTTTGGCGATGTATTGGCGAATGTTATGGCAGCCGCCAAATACGAAGTGAAAAGAGAATATTTAATCAATGATGCCGGTTATCAGATTGAAGTTTTGGGCCATTCAATTTTAAAAGACGAAAAAGCGCAATATCGGGGCGAATATATCGAGGCACTGGCCGAAAAATTTGAGAATGAAGGAAACAAAAATCCCAAAGAAATCGGTCAGCAGGCGGCGCGCTATATCATGGAAACGATGATTAAGCCAACGGTGGAGCAACGCATGAAAATTAAATTTGACGGATGGACTTCAGAAAGCGAATTGCGCCAGGCCGGGCTCATGGATAAGGTGCTGGAATATTTAAAGCAAAAAGGCCTATCTTATGAACATGAAGGCGCTTTATGGTTTAAATCATCGCAATTTGGAGATGATAAAAATAGGGTATTGGTCACTTCTAACAAAGGAGAAAGGGACAGCGAGGCAACCTATATTTTACCCGACGCGGCGTATCATTACAAAAAATTCGCGATTGATAAATTTGATAAAGTAATCAATATCTGGGGCGCCGATCACCATGGCTATGTGGCGCGCCTGAAAGCCGCCAAAAAAGCGCTCGGGCTTCCCGGCAAGCTGGAGATTATTATTATGCAGATGGTGCGGTTGTTTGAGGGCGGCAAGGAAGTCAAAATGTCCAAGCGCGCCGGCACCTATGTCACGCTTGACGAACTGCTGGATGAGATTCCGCTGGATGTGGCGCGATTTTTCTTTTTAATGTACAGCCCCGACACGCATATGGATTTTAATCTTGATTTGGCGCGCGAGCATTCGCAAAAAAATCCGGTCTATTATGTGCAATACGCTTACGCCAGAATTTCCAGCATTCTCAAAAAATCAGGAGTTCAAGACATTGGAGCGGGAAATTTGAGCGATTTGACAAAACTTTTGGCAGCGCAGGCGGAATTCAGTTTAATCAGGCAATTAATGAGAATGCCCGAAATTATTCAGGATACGGCAGGAGATTATCAGGCGCAGCGCTTGCCTCAATACGCGCTGGATCTGGTGCGGGCGTTTCATAAGTTCTACGAGGAATGCCGGGTAATCTCGGAAAATGAAAATTTAACCCAAGCCAGATTGGGGTTAGTTGAGGCAACCAGAATTGTTTTGAAAAATACGCTGGATTTGATGGGAATTTCGGCGCCGGAAAAAATGTAGCCGTTTGAGAAAAAGCCATATTTTAGCTTATTTAAGCCTAAAAAGGCTTATTTTTGTTTCTTTTTTCGTTGACTTTTTTTAGTTTTTTGGCTATGATTAACGAGTATTTATTCGTATGTGCGCGTTCGCATTTCGCGAGACCGAGCAAGGCGAGGGCGAGCGAGCGCTATTCGCATACATGAATTTACCCCAAATAGAACAAAAAATCCTTAACTTCTGGGCGAGGCGGAATATATTTAAAAAATCGCTCAACCAGCGCAAATTCGCTGAGCCTTTTGTGTTTTTTGAAGGACCGCCGACCGCCAATGGCCAGCCCGGCCTGCATCATGTTGAGGCGCGGGCCTTTAAAGATGTTATTCCGCGCTATAAAACGATGCGCAATTTTTTAGTTGACCGGAAGGCCGGCTGGGACACACAGGGTTTGCCGGTTGAAATAGAAGTTGAAAAAATTTTAGGGCTGAAGAGCAAAAAAGATATTGAAAAATACGGCATTGCGAAGTTTAACAAAAAATGCAAAGAAAGCGTTTGGGGCTATAAAAATGAATGGGAAAAAATGACCGAGCGCATCGCTTTTTGGGTTGATCTGAAAAATCCCTACATAACTTACAAGAACGAATATATAGAAAGCCTTTGGTGGATTTTAAAGCAAATTTGGCAAAAGGGGCTTTTATACAAAGGCTACAAAGTCGTGCATTATTGCCCGCGTTGCGGCACTGCTTTGTCTTCGCACGAAGTGGCTCAGGGGTACAAAACCATCAAAGAAAATTCTATTTATTTTAAACTGCCGATTAAGGCCGAACCAAATTCTTTCTTTTTGGTCTGGACGACAACTCCTTGGACTCTGCCGGCCAACACCGCTATCGCGGTGGGAGAAAATATTTCCTATGTCAAGGTCAAAGCCGGCGAGCAAAAATATATTTTAGCCAAGGATCGCTTATCCGTTTTAACCGAGCCCTACGAAATTGAAGGAGAATTTTTAGGCGGAACGCTTATTGGCCGCGAATATGATCCGTTGTTTGAAATGAAACTGGATAAACCCGGCTACAAAGTGGTTTCGGCCGATTTTGTTTCGGTTGATGACGGAACCGGCATTGTCCATTTAGCGCCGGCTTTTGGCATTGAAGATATGGAGGCAAGCAAGGCGCACGATTTGCCGATTTTACTGACGGTGGACGAAGAAGGCAGGTTTAAAGACGAAGTGGCGCAATGGAAAGGAAAATTTGTTAAAGACGCCGATCCGGAAATTGTCGCTGATTTGAAAAAGCGGAAACTTTTGTATAAGGAAGAAATGTATGAGCACGAATATCCTTTCTGCTGGCGTTGCGATTCGCCTCTGCTTTATTACGCCAAAACTTCCTGGTTCATCAAAATGACCGCGCTGCGCGAACAGCTGTTGGCCAATAATGAACAGATAAATTGGGTGCCCGAATATTTAAAGCAGGGCCGTTTCGGCGAATGGCTGCGGGAGGTAAAGGACTGGAATTTGTCGCGGGAGCGCTTTTGGGGAACGCCTTTACCGGTTTGGGAATGTGCCAAATGCGACGAAATAAAAGTTGTCGGATCTATTAAGGAGCTGGGCAAAAAAATAAAGGATCTGCACCGGCCCCATATTGATTCAATCTT
>Ga0180007_10001739_pt1 | contig 27871 bp, 26 predicted proteins | sample MM_PC_MetaG_FD_121122 | JGI IMG/M metagenome (GOLD analysis project Ga0180007, IMG submission 121122) | Groundwater microbial communities from the Aspo Hard Rock Laboratory (HRL) deep subsurface site, Sweden - MM_PC_MetaG | ecosystem: Environmental > Aquatic > Deep subsurface > Groundwater... | reverse complement strand
CAGCTTGCGGAGGACGGGACGGTTTTTCAATCCAATTTTCATGATGTTTCCTGTTAGAGGCTCGCCCATCGGGCGAGATCAAGCGTGATCGGCGAGCAGTTGTTTCAATTCCTCCAGCGCCTTTTCGGGTTGGGTAAAGTGGATGGCGTGCATGCCGACCGCCCGGGCAGCTTCGACGTTTTCGATGAAGTCATCCAGAAAGACGGATTCTGCGGGTACGGCTCCCAGTTCCTGCAAGGCGAGGTGATAGATGCGCGCATCCGGCTTCATGATGCCGATCTCGGCAGAGATGACCATGTAGTCGAAGACCGCGGCGAACCCTTTGCTTTCAATCCAGGAGCGCAGGCCCGACCAGGCATTGCTGATCAGGCCGAGCTTGCGTTCTGGCCGCAGGCCCTGGATGAAGCCCAACAGGGCATTATCCACCCGGTCTCCGGCGAAAAATTCGTCACCGATGGCAGTCATCTCCGGGTGTGAGACGCCAAGCGTCCGGGCTGTCGCCTGCCAGTGCTCTTCTTCAGAGATCTCACCGGTCGAAGCCCTCCGGCTGCTTTCGCTTTCGAAGATGATCTTTTCGATGTCTCGATAGGTCATCCCGAGGCGCTCGGCCAGTCGCGTGCGCGGCACTTGATCCTCCGTGCGGACGATGACACCGCCGAAGTCCAGATAGATGCTGCGGATGGTCATTTCTTCTTCCCTTGCGGGGGTGTCTTTGTCTTGGTGGATGTTTTTTTTGCGTGAGGCGACGCTTCCGTCGCGGCGGATTTTCCGGGCGTGGAGGTCTTCTTTGCGGCGGGTTTCTCAGCCTTGGCCGCTGGCTTTTCGGCCTTGGCAGGGGCCTTCTTGGCTGGAGCAGGTTTCGGCTTGGCCGCCGGCTTTTCGGCCTTGGCTCCTGCCTTTTCGCTGGCAGTGGGTTGGGCGGGAGCCTGTCCCTGTTCGACGCTGGCTGCCTGTTTGGCCATCACCTTGAGGGCGTCCTTCCAGCCAGGGAAGAACCGTTCCATACGGGTACGCTCGACGCGGTTGGCGCGGCGACACTTGGGACAATGGGCGGGATAATATTGAAGCTTTTCCGAGGTGGCGTGCTCCAGTGCGGCGAGCAATTCATCACGGCTGAGGGCAAACATGGTTTGGCAATAGGTGCAGCGCAGTTGCATGGTGTTCTCCTTTCACAAACGACTGTTCATCCATCCGGCAAGGTTATATATCATTCTGCCAGAGATTGTACACCGATTTCTTTGCCCGCACGGAGTACTTTCTCGAAGGTCAGGTAATTTTGGATGGTCTTCATCCCGGCTTTCTCGTACAGGCTTGTGGCGCCGGTTTTGTTCTCAGCATCCACGCCAAGGCCGACCGTGGGAGTATCGCACTCATAGAAGGCATGGAACGAGTGTAGCAGCAAGGCCAGCCCCAGGCCGCGCCTGCGCCAGGGACGGCGCACACCCAGGTTACTGACCCAGCCGATCTCATTGCGGTAGTTGGTCAGGGAATACCCGGCGATCTCATCCCCATCCCAGGCAACATGCCACAACCCGGGGTCGAAAGGACGCTCAACCGTGCGGCGATGTTTCCATTTCTCGAATGGCGTGGGGAAATAGCCCCAGTGGTCTTCGAACACCTCTTCGTCGGCTGCGAAGACGGCTTGCATGTGTGCATCCGAGTCGAAGGGACGTATGTCGATCCCCTCTGGCCACGTCGGTGCTGCAGGAGGACATTCCAATGTGACCTCCATTCGCCAAAAGTAGCGTACCGGCTTGTAGCCCTCACTCTCCAGGAGCGCATGGGATTTCTGATCATAGCTGCCGAGGCCGCCAAAGTCAATCGTCACCTGGAGGTCTGGCGCAGCCTGGGCAAGATGCTCACCTGCCCAGGCCTCCAGCCGTCGAACCAGGGCGGTGCCAATGCCCAGATTGAGATACTCCGGATGGACATAGCCCCCGCCGAGAATGATGGCATGCCCGTGGCGTTCCAACCCTTCCTCGAAGCCGACGATCTGTCCGTTGGGTGCAGTGACCACCCAGGCGTCGGTGGTGAGGTTGCGACCCGGCCTGCTCCAGTCATTCCGCAGGTCATCAACGGTTTCGGTCATGAAGGGATCGCCATCGGCTTGCCACACTTCCCGGATGAGGACGGCGATGGCATCCAGGTCCTCCGCGGCAGCCGGGTGGAGCCCAAAGCCGGGGGGGAGTTGGTACTTCGTCATTGTTCCTCGCGGTTAGAATCCTGTTCCAACGGTTTTCGGTAGATGGTCTGTTGTTTAACCTTGCGGTAACCCACGCCTTCATACAGGCGGAAGGCGCCGGAAAGGTTCTGCGAGTCCACGCTCAGGGCGGTCTCGGTCATGCCCATTTCTTTGAACATCATCATGCTCTGGACGAGCAAGCTGCGGGCCAGCCCGCGCTTGCGCCACGGCTTGCGGATACAGATGCCCTCAGTGTAGCCACGCTGACGCTGGTATTCCTTGTTTTCATTCTCGTCAACAAAATTGTGCACCGCACCGGCGATCTCATCCCCGTCCCAGCCAACCATCCAGAGCTCGGGTTTGAACGTGGGCGCAGCCATCCAGTTGCGATGTTCCTCCTCGGTCATGTCACGGGCACCCCAATGGTCGCGGAAGGCTTCATTGCTGGCATGAAAGATCGGCCCGACATGCGCTTCGAGGACCGGGCGGGTTTCCAGGCCAGCCGGCATGGGTGCTTCCGGGAACGGTTCGCTCAGGTCGCGGCGCATGTAGGTCTCGTAACGCACAGGCGCGTATGCGCGACTCTTCAGCAGGGCGACCATGTCCTTTTCGGAATCGAACGGTTCGCTCTGGAGGAACTTGGGAATATCCACCGGATGACCGGAAGCGATCTCCCGGGCGCGGCGTTCGCCGTATTGCCACATGACCGCACTGATACCCTGGTGCCGCCAGCGCGGGTGCAGGAACCCGAAAATATGGTAAAGGCGGATGCCGTCCGCCAATTGGTCCCAGTAAACCCGCCCGTAAGCAATCACCTGGCCATCGATCTCGGCAAAGAGCATATCCTGGTAGGGATCACAGTTCTCCAGGTGACTGTAGTTTCGGGCAATGTCCTCGACAGAGGTCGAACGCTCAACCCCATCAAGGTATTTTGCAGCTTCGATGACAGCCCACATGTGTTGGTAATCCTGTTCGCCCTGGAAAGCACGGAAGGCCAGGCCGGGGATGGATGGAGCTTCAGGAAGGGGAATCTTCTCGTTCATTTTGTATGCTCTCATTGTGTAGTTGCAGCGGGGATGTCTTCCACGTCCCCGCTGACCTTGAACTTCAACCAGACCGGGATGATCGACAACAGCGCGGCGAAAGCGGTCAGCATGAAGGGGAACTGCGGGTTGACATTCTCCCAGAGCCAGCCGCCGATCATCGGTGCAGGCAGGGAGACCAGCCCCAAGCTGGTGCTGAAGAGGCCAAAGGCCACACCGCGCAGGCGTTGCGGCACCGCTTTGCTGATCAAAGATTGGTATGCGGGAGTGACCAGGCCGACGCCGAGTCCGGCAATGACCCAGCCGGTTGCGTAGACCCAGGCTTCGCTGGCTGGCGGGACGAGTGCGATCATGCCGATCGCAATAGCCATTAAAAAGAATCCCGCGGCGATATTTACGCGCTCACCGACCTTGTCTGCCAGCCATCCGGCCGGGATCATGACAGCCATCATCGCCAGGCCAAAGATGCCCGACATGAAACCGATCTGGCTGATCGAGAGGCTGGCGATATCCTGCATATAGACCGACATAAAACTGAACGACATATTGAAAAAGATATCGCGGACACCGTCGGTGATCACGATCCAGGTGAACAACCCGCCGGCCAGCATCAGGGCCAGCATGGCGCCCAGGTTGCTTTTCAAGCTGCCCAGGGTCAGGCGGGTGGGTTTTGATTCGCTGCCCCTGGCGGCCGTACGCGCCATGCTGACCCTGATCACAGTGGCAATCGCGTACAGCCCTGCCGCAAAGATCAGCATGCCTTTGAAGTCGAGCGCCTCGACCAGCAGCCCGCCCACGGGTGGTCCGAGGACGGCGACAACCCCAAAGAGGGTCTGGGTGATGCCAAACAGCCGGGCGCGGTTCTCCGGGGCTGACTTTTCGGCGATAAAGGCATCGAAACTGGGACCGACCAGCGAGCGTGTCACCGCTCCCATGGCCGAAGCGAACAGGACCCACTCCCAGCGGGTGGCTAAAATGAGCGGCACGTAGACGAAGATGCCCACCACGCTGCCGATGGCGATTGCCTTCAGGCGGCCGAGCGAATCGGAGATCCAGCCGCCCAGAATCTGCAAAGCCAACGGGATGATCTGCGAAAGGGTATAGAACAGTCCAATCTGCCCGATGGTCGCGCCCAGGTCTTGCAGGTACAGAGCTTCAAAAGATCCGTACATATTTCCGCCCAAGTTGGCCAGGATCATTGCCAGCATGAACAACAGCAGGAGCGGGGTGAGCAGCGGAGCCTTCTTCTTTAACTCTGGAGAGAATTGTGTTGTGGTTGGTTTATTGTCTGGATTCATTATGCTATGCTCTCTTCATGGTCGATCGGTCCCGGCTTTACCAGCCGGCCTTGATATAAAGTTGTAGTGAAGTCCATCCTTGTTGTTTTTTCGCAACGGACATGCGCGGTGCACAGGCTGGTGCAAACAAAACGGCCACTGGGGCTGCCCGGACCGTGGCAAAAAAAACAGCCACGGGCTGGAGTGCCGTGGCCGTGAACGTCAATGCAGGTTACTTATCGGTCAACAGGCGCACTCCGCGAAGGTACAACCACAACGCTGCCAGCGTCGGTGAAAAGGCCAAATGTGGCGATGTTACGATTTATCATGGTGCGCGCCTCCTTTCTATTAGAATTAAGACTGGCGAAGTGTATCACGAGCATAGGTGGTGGTCAAGAGAATTTTCCCGTTGCGCCCTTGGCCTGACTACCGGAGAGCCTTGGCCCGGACAATGAACCGATCCACAGCTCCAAAGCGGTATTTATACTCTTCATTCCCGCGCATAAAATCGAACTCGCTGCGCTGGTTTTCGTTCGCCCATTGGAGCAGGTAGCCCAGCAACACCCAACCCGGCGAGACGTCCATGAAACGGCGGTCAAGGCCGGAGTTGTACACCCAGATGTGGTTGCCATAATCAAAGTTCAGGTAACCAGCGGCCTTCTCGCCATCCACCTCCAGGAAGGCCAGTTGCAGCCAGCCTGACCGGAAAGCGGCATGCATCAGGGCGCGCATCTGGGAGTACATCGTCTGGGTGAGGAATTCCTGCTTGGCCGGGTCCTGGGACATCAGGCCCAGAAAGGCCTCGATTTCCGCATCCAGCCGAGACTCATCGGTCGCAATGTACCAGCGGACTGCCCTCCCGCTCCCTTCGGCGCGGCGGATCTTGCGGCGGATCTCGTGACGCTGTTTCTTGTCGATCCCGGCCAGGTAGGCCTCGAAGTCGCCCGGCAAAGGGACGGTCGGGGTATGCTTCAATTGGACCTGCTCGAACTGCCAGCCTCTCCGTCTGCTCTCATCAGCAAGCAGTTGAACCGTCGGGGAACTTTCCGGCAGGTTGTACCAGTCGAGGGCGCGCCATTCCGGTATCTCTGTTGTGTTGACGAGGAAATCGAGCAGGCCGGGCAGGAAGGCTGGCAGATCTTCCGCAGGGGCGATCACGTCCAGGTAATCGGAAATCTCAATGCTGCCCAACAGCATCAGCGCCGGAAGACCGTCATGCATGGGGGTGTGGAAGAGCGGAGCTATCCCGGCCAGGTGCCCGTCCCGGCGGGCAGTGACCAGGGCCAGTTCTGAATCAGGCCATTCGCCACCGCCGCGCAACTCCCACCAGGCGCGCAAGTACTCATGGCGCAGGAAGGGGATATCCGCCGTGCTTTTACTCAGCAGCCGGTTCCATTCCTCTGTCAGGGCATCGAATTCATCCAGTGAGTTTATAAGGTTATAGTTCATCGCATTTATAGGGTTGTTACTGCTCTTGATTTTACCGTATAATGATTGGGTGACTGCTGATTTCAACCTGAATATCTTCCCAATTTACCGCATCAAGGGTCAGGAGATCCCTAATTTACCGGGCATCCTTGCCCTGTCCCCTCCCAGACGGTCCGCCCGTGGACGCGAGAACGACCACCTGGTCATCTACCTGACTCTTTCTGGCAATACCCCCCTCACTTCTGCAGAATACAGCCAGATCACGGCCCAAATGGGACAACGGTTTTACCAGATTGGCGGGTCGCTAACCGCTGCCATGCGGGGGACGGTCGATGTCCTCAACCAGTTCCTCGTTGAGCGCAACCTGCGGACGACCGGCAAGGGAGCGTATATTGTCGGACGCTTAGTGCTGGGGGTCATGCGTTCCAATCAGCTTGTACTTGCACAATCCGGCCCGACGCACGTCTACCACTTGACCGCCGAGGGGGCAACCCATTTCCATGACCCCCAGATCTCGGGGCGCGGGTTGGGGTTCAGCCAGACCACCCAGCTTTACTTCACCCAGGCGGAACTGCACGCAGGGGACAAGCTGGTCATCTGCGCCAAGCTCCCCACGGGTTGGGATGCGGTTCTGGGAGGCGAGCGGGGGACTGCTTCGCCGGATGCCCTGGCGCGCAAGCTGGTCAGTATGACCCAGGATGACATCAGCGTCATCCTGCTTGAAACCCTCCCCGGGACCGGCGACCTGCGCATCCTCCGGCCGACCAAGTCAACAGTCAGCACCCGGGCAACAGCCGAGGGGGCGACAGGCCCGGGAGATGCAGCCGTACAGCCTCAGACTCCCGTCGTTCCACCGCAAAGCCGACCGGCTAACCGCTTCCAGAAGCTGATGACCGAGGCAGACCAGCAGCAATCACAGGTCGAGCCTGCCTCATACGCAGTACCGCTCGACGAGGCTTTACCCAGGGCGGCAACAGGCCGCAGGCAGCGTGGCTTATCTCGAGAGCGGAGATCGGGGGTCCCTGAAATCTCCCCGCCCCCAACGGAGCGGCGCAAAGAGACCTACCGGGGGCTGGCGCGGCTGATCCAGACGGTTCGCAAGTTTGAACAGAATATGTCGGATGGGATCCGGCGCATGCTGCCTCGTTTGTTGCCCGGGTTGCAGGAAAATGAGGAACGGGGGATATCCGCTTCGACCATGGTACTGATCACACTGGGCGTAGCTGTTGTCGTGGTTACGATTGCTGTCACGGTTTACATGCGTTACGGTCGGGTCGCCCAGTACGGCGAGAATTATGACTTGGCCATCCAATCCGCTGTCGGGGCAATCGGACAGGACGACGCGGTGATCATCCGGCATGCCTGGGAGAGTGCGCTGTACTACCTCGACCGGGCCGAGACCTATCAGATCACGCAGGATTCGCAAGCCTTGCGCTATGAGGCCCAGACCGCGCTGGATGGGCTGGAGGGCATCATCCGACTAAACTTTCGTCCGGCCATCTACGGGGGATTGGACAGCACGGTCCAGATCATCAAAATGGCGGCCAACGACACGGACCTGTACCTGCTCAACGGTGTCCGCGGGAACATCCTGCGCGCCATCCGGACCAATCAAGGCTACGAGATGGACCGCAATTTCCTGTGCGACCCGGGTGTTTATGGAGAGCACCAGGTCGGCCCCTTGATAGACCTGGCGGTGCTCCCCCGGGTCAACAACCGCAACGCGGCCGTCATGGCGATCGATGGCAATGGCACAATCCTTTATTGCTCCAGCGGCATCCGCCCGTTTGCAGAACCGCTCGGTCCGCCGGACCTCGGCTGGCGGGGAATCTCCGGATTCACCCTGGATACTGATGGCAACAACCTGTATGTCCTTGACTCGCAGGCCAACGCGGTGTGGAAATACAACGGCGATCTGGGGAGTTTTTCCGACCGGCCGACGTTCTTCTTTGCCGAACAGGTTCCAGAGGGGATGAATACGGCCATTGACCTGGCCGTAAAGGGGAATGACTTGTTCCTGCTTTTCGAGGATGGCCACATCGTCATCTGTATACAAGGCCAGTTGGAGATCATCCCAGTGCGTTGTATCGACCCGGCCACCTTCGAGGACAGCCGGCCCGGACACCAATCCGGCCCGGTCATCACGGATGCAGTCTTGATCCAGATGGCCTTTGCCGCGCCACCGGACCAATCGCTCTACGCGCTTGAACCCCATACCCATGCAGTCTACCGCTTCAGTTCGCGAACCGATTCGCTGATCTTGCAAGCCCAGTTCCGGGCACCGGTTGACATGGAAAACACCCAATTCGTCCTGCCAGTGACTGCCATGGCAATCAGCACAAACGGGGTTGTTTTTCTGAGCATCGATAACCAGGTATATTATGCTACCAACATCCCATGAGGAGGACGTATGGGCAATGTGACCAGGAATCCCGGTGAGAAGAAAATGGGACTGATTGATTTCATCCTGCGACTTATAAGGGGCAGCAAGCCGCCAACTACCCAGCCGGTCATCCCCCCTGACAGTCCAACCGAACCTGCCCGGATGGTTATCGTGCGCGTCCTGCTGATCATCTATGACCCGATTGTGGATCCGGTGACCGGGATCACTCTATCGCAACTGATGAAGTGGAACCGGGTCGATGACCTAGTCAATGGATTTATCCAGGATGTACTGGAAGCGAGCGATGGCTTGGCCCGTTACCAGATTGTGGAGCGAGTGGTACTCAACGAATTCCCGGCTAAAACAGATGGTTATCGCTACGATCCGAGCGCATATCTGAGTGTCCTCAAGGGTAACCCGCCGCATAAGCCAGAAATGGCGGATTACAAGGCCATTCTGACCGGATTTAACATCCTCTCCCGGGTCGCCCGTCGTGAAATCGACGAAGTCTGGACGTTTGCCTTCCCGCATGCCGGATTCTACGAGTCAGCCATGGGGGGCAGTGGAGCCTTCTGGTGCAATGCTCCCCCGCTGGATGGGAGCAGTGATAGCCCGCGCCGGTTTGTTGTCATGGGTTTCTCTTATGAACGTGGCGTTGGGGAGATGCTGGAAGCATTCGGTCACCGGGTTGAATCGATCTTGGGAAAAGCATTCGCCAAGAAACCCGGCAATGCGAACCTGTTCAACCGTTTTCTTCTCCATGAAAAGGAAGCCGCGGGAAAAGCGGAGGTCGGCAGCATCCATTTTGCCCCCAACAGCGAAAAGGATTACGACTGGAACAACCCGCGCAAGGTCATGAGCACCTGTTACGATTGGTTCAACTTCCCCAACTTTAGAGGGGACATACGTGAAGTGAACGCCGATGAGTGGGGCAATGGCGACATCCGTGCGCACCACAAATGGTGGCTCAATCACCTTCCGAAAGTGGCCGGCCGGATGAACGGTATCGCCAACAACTGGTGGCAATACATCATGGATCCCAACCTGGTCAATCTGTAAGGCAACTGTACGTTACCAAAGCGGGACGAATAATTCCATATGTCTTAAAATAAAACTCGATATGGTAAATGAACGCAAACGCGCGGATGACTTGGCCATCCTGCATGCCATGGCTCTGGCAGCCACTCAGGCAAGCGATGAAAACGAACTGCTTGTCCGAGCCACCCACTTGATTGGGGAGCGGCTGCATCCGTTCGTATTCGACATCCTCTTGCTGGATGAGGCCCGGGGAGAACTCTATGTCCATTCGTCTTTCCAGGCCAACCAGGTCATTGAGGATTTAAGGATCCCGTTGGGGGTCGGGGTGACCGGGATGGTGGCCAAGTCTGGCAAGCCAAAACGCCTGAATGATATTAATCAATCGCACAACTATATCAGCGGAAACCGGTTGACCCGGTCCGAGTTGTGCCTGCCGCTCAAAGTCGGCGAGAATGTCATTGGAGTGCTGAACCTCGAGAGTACAGAGACCGGCGCGTTCACGCCTCAGGATGAGGCCTTGTTTGAGATCGTCGCCGGGCAGCTGGCAACATCGATCCAACGCCTGCGCACGGCCAAAGACGAGCGCCAGCAGACCAGACGACTAGAGAGAGCAAATGCGATGATCAAGGCCCTGGCCCAGGTTGGGTCGCGCGCTGTTGCCGCGCTGGACCCAAGCAGCATGATGGAAACCCTCGGCAAGGAACTCACCAACCTTGCTATGAACTGTATTGTGGCACTTGCCGATGACGCCAGTGAAAATGTCTACATCCGCTATACTTCGCTTCCACCCCAGACAATGCGGTTGGTTGAAAAGATCAGCCGGCAGAAAGTGCAGGATCATCCCATCCCGCTCGGGCAGGTATCCTTTGGGGATGATAAACCCCAATATCCGTTCCTGCTAAATGACCCCAAAGTATTGGCAAAAAGCCTGATCGCTGATGTGTCGCTTACGTCGCTAACCAAAATCCTTGACATCATTGGTGTCAAAGGGAACGTGTCTGTCTGCCATTTGCCCCTGATGACCGAGGGCAAGTTGATTGGCATCCTCTGGATGTGGGGCGAAGGGCTAAAGGAGAGCGATCTCCCTACGCTCTCCCTGTTTTCCAGTCAGGTGGCGATTGCGCTGCAAAATGCCAAACTGTTAGCCGAAGTGCGGCGACTAGCCATCACGGATGAGTTGACTGGTATCTATAACCGCCGCCACTTGTTCGAGCTGGCGGATCGGATCTTTGACGAAGCTGTGCGCTATCGCCATCCCCTTTCGGTCCTCGTCCTGGATATCGACCATTTCAAGAATTTGAATGACCGTTTCGGCCATCTGATTGGAGACCAGGTATTGCGCGAGGTCGCCGCCTTGTTGCAAAAAAGCCTGCGCTCGAGCGATATCCTGGGCCGCTACGGTGGCGAGGAATTTGCGATTATCCTGCCATCCACAACCAAAGAGGCTGCAGTGCAGGTGGCAGAGCGCATCCGCCTGGATGTCGCCCAGGGCGAGATCCACACCGATGCTGGCACGATCAGCGTGTGCGTGAGTGTTGGTGTATCCATGCTGAGCAAGGATTTGCCAACCCTGACTGCCTTGATCCACCGCGCCGACCAGGCAATGTATATCGCCAAAGGCGCAGGGCGGAACTGCGTCGCAGTAAAGTAAACCGGCAAGCCCAACGTAGCCTCCCGCAAAGCCATCAGGCGTTGCGAAAGGTAGGCCTGTCGCCAGCCCAAAACCGCTTCCAGGTGACAAACACAGGTCTCGGTCTCGCCAATGGCCAACAAGACCTGCAATCGGGCAGGGTGACCGATCGTTTTCAGCATGTAGGCGATCCTGTCCACGGATGTTATATTCACCATTGTGAATATATTGTAAGACGCGCCTGTGTGTATCTCTTAGTGCAGGTTGTCACCCGTGTCGGTGCTGGATGTAATCAATAGCCATTCACGTAGGCCCTTGCCAGCGCTCTTACCAAATCGGGTACAATCACTCCATGGGCACCCTTTACCTTGTCGCCACACCGATTGGCAACCTGGAAGACATGTCCCCGCGCGCTATCCGCATCCTTGGAGAGGTACGCCTGATCGCAGCTGAGGACACGCGCCATACCCAGAAGCTGCTGACCCATTTCGACATCCATACCGCCAGCACAAGTTATTTTGAACACAACAAACTGAGCAAAGTGAACTTGATCCTTGGACAACTCTCCAAAGGCGATGTGGCTCTGGTATCGGACGCGGGGACTCCTGCGCTCAATGACCCGGGCTATGAGCTTGTCCGGGCTGCGCTGGAAGCAGGTTATCCGGTCATCCCAATCCCGGGGCCGTCTGCGCCGGTGGCGGCATTGGTGGTATCCGGCCTGCCGACGGACAGTTTCTTGTATCTTGGCTACCTGCCCCACAAAAAGACTGAGCGCCGCGCCAGACTGATGACAGTCTCAGACCAGCCGTTCACGCTGATCTTCCTAGAATCACCCTACCGCATCGTTGAGTCCCTGGAAGACATCCTGACCGTCCTCGGAGACAGGCAGATTGCTGTCGCCCGCGAGATGACCAAGATGTTCGAAGAATACTGGCGCGGGACGGTGAGCGCGGCGCGGGAACATTTCGCATCCCAGCCTGCACGCGGAGAATTTACCCTGGTCGTCGCCGGCCAGGTGCGTTCCATTAGGGTCTGGGACGAAAAGGAACTTGTTGCTGCAATTCACTCCACGGTTAGAAGCGGCAGGTCTGCCAAAGATGTCGCCACTGAACTGGCAGAACAATCCGGCTGGAAGAAACGGGATATCTACCACCTAATCAATAAGGTAAAATAAGCGGTCCCACTTTTCCCTGCTCGCCCATGCGAAAGAGGCCTCTTTCGCAATATTCTTGTCCAGGAATGCTCATGAAAGACGTTTATCAAGATGTCATCGCGGGGGCGCGGGCCATGACCCCGATCCTACTCGGTGTGGTCCCATTCGCCATGGTCACCGGAGTAGCCGCGGTCAGTGTGGGACTGACACCCGTTGAAGCAGTCGGCATGTCCGCTATTGTGTACGCGGGAGCAGCCCAACTCGCTGTCCTGCAGTTGATGGGCAGCGGTGGGATCTGGATCGTCATGGTGCTGACCGCCTGGATTATCAACCTGCGCTTTACCATGTACAGCGCCTCGCTTGCACCCTATTTGCAAAAGCTATCCCTGCGCTGGAAAGGATTGTACGCCTACATCCTTTCGGACCAGGCTTTTGCAGTCTCCATCAGCCGTTTTAACGACGATGAGCCTGCCCACCCGCAATGGTTCTACTTCGGCGCGGCCAGCAGCATAAGGGCCACCTGGCAGGTCAGCACGGTGGCCGGCGTGATCCTTAGCGCGCAAATCCCCAAAAGCTGGGGGCTGGACTTTGCCGTCCCGTTGACCTTCATGGTGTTGATGTTCCCGGCACTCAAGGACCGCCCATCCGTGATCGCTGCGCTGGTGGGTGGTGGTGTGGCAGTGCTCGCCAAGGGACTGCCCTACAACTTGGGCCTGGTTCTGGCCGCGTTGATGGGGATCGCCGCCGGCCTGATCGCTGAAAACATTGTAAATAAGAAAAGGACCGGTTCATGACACAATCCTCCTGGCTACTCTTCCTTGCCATTGGCCTGGGAACCTACCTGTTACGATGCTCGTTCATCTACCTTTTTGGCAGAGTGGACATGTCAGGCTGGCTCCAACGTGCCCTGAAATACGTCCCGGCAGCCGTGCTTGCGGCGCTGGTTTTCCCGGCGCTGACCCACCCGGCAGGGGTGCTCGACCTCTCGCTGGGCAATGCCCGCCTGCTGGCGGGGATCGCGGGTGCGCTGGTCGCCTGGCGCACCAGGAACGTGCTGCTGACCATCCTCACAGGGATGGGGCTGGTCTGGCTGCTGCAGGCCTTGTAAAGGAGAATCGCCATGGATATTCGCGCCTACAACCGCGAGGCTTGGGACCGGCATGTGGAAAGCGGCGACAACCCGTGGACTAAGCCGGTCAGCCCCGAAGTGATTGCCGCCGCCCGGAAGGGGGAATGGTCGTTGCTGCTCACCGAACAGAAACCGGTGCCGCGCGACTGGTTCCCGGAGATGCCGGGATTGGATCTGCTCGCCCTGGCCTGCGGGGGGGGCCAGCAGGGTCCGATTTTTGCTGCGCTGGGCGCGAACGTCTGTGTTTTCGACAACTCGCCCAAACAACTGGAACAGGACCGTCAAGTGGCTGAGCGTGAGGGTCTGACCAGCCTGCGTACCCTTGAGGGCGACATGCGCGACCTGGGCGTCTTCACCGACGAAGCTTTCGACTTCATCTTCCATCCGGTTTCCAACCTCTTTATCCATGAGATCCGTCCGGTTTGGACGGAAGCCTTCCGGGTGCTCCGCCCCGGCGGGACGATGCTGGCCGGCTTCATGAACCCGGTCTTCTATATCTTTGATTACACCAAGGCCGAGCAGGGCTGCATGGAAGTGAAATTCAAATTACCCTATGCGGACGCCGACCATCCAGAGATCCGTTCCTCGATGATGTCGCGGGGCTGGCCACTCGAACACAGCCATTCGCTCACCGATCAGTTCGCCGGGCAGACCGATGCCGGCTTTCAAATCATCGGCATGTACGAAGATCAGCATGCCGGCACAGTGATCAGCGAATATACCCCCACCTACATCGCAACCCAGGCGCTCAAACCGTAAAATGAACTTGGAAGCTATCCAACGATCACCTGCAGTGAAATCGCGCCGGATAGGATGATGTCATCACCCGAAATGGTCTGCGCGACAGCGCGCTATGGCACCACGGCGGATATCTTCCCCGGCATGGCCCACGATGTGATGATCGACACAGGGTGGGTACAGGTGGCAGGACGGATCCGGGGCTGGCTGGACGATCAAGTACTTACGGGCTAATGCATTGCCGCTTTGGCAGTGCTATAATGTTTTAACAGCTTGCATAGATATGCGGGTTGATGTCTTTCTTGGACTGAGCAAAGGGTGAAAAAGGGTCACCTTTCGGTCTAACAGCAGTGGGAGAGGAGGATCGGTCATGAACAATAAAAAAATCTGGCAGAGGGTATCGTTTTGTCTGCTGGGACTCATATTCCTTCTGGCAGCCTGTAACCTGCCATCGGCTCCGGCCCCGGAAGTCGGGGGAGAACCAACCCCAACGCCAACACCGACAGTCTGGGCAGTTTCCGAAAACAACCGTTGCCCCAATTTGAGTGGCACCATCGAAGTGCAGGTCACAGTCGGACCTGCCGAGGTAGTGGGGCTCGAACCGGTGGCAGTGGGGCAAATCCCATTCAGCGTGGGGGGCGGAAGTGAGCCGTATGTTGTCTCCGGATCCGGGTCGATAAACTACCTCGACGTCCTGATAGAAGAATGGGGCACCTACACGGTCACGCTGGACATGCAGGTCACGATCAGCGGGGTCTGCGAAGGCCCTCCCGGTGCTGAGGTGCTGCGCTTGACCATTACCCTGGACGGCGAGCAGTTGGTCGTGGTTGAAGCCCAGGGCTTCAGCGGCCAGTACCCGTGGGCCGGGGTTCATAATTTCGAATTCGTCTTCCCTCTCGTGGATGGCACTGCGATGGCAGGAGAGGGTTGGGTCTTCGTTTTGTACCTGGACAACTGAAATCCACCCCACAGCACAGGATCCGGGTGGTGCATAATAGCCTAAGCAAGCCAGCTCATGTTGCCATCCTTCCATAATCGTCTAGCTTTGAGGTGAGTCTGGTTACCGGGATAATCATCCTTTTGCATCACTGGATGGATATTGGTCCAATCTAACGGAGGTTTCCGATGGTCAATACCCCCCTTGTCATAATCATCATCGGGCTGTGCATTCTAGGTTTGCTTTCCTTGGTCGGCGGGGTCATCTGCCTGGTGAAATACGCGCGCACGCGCAAAGTGACCTGGCTGGTGGCAGGGTTGTTGCTTACATTTCTCGTCCCCGGTCTGGCATGTCTGTGTGCACTGGCAGTATTCTATCCCAGCATCATGGTGGTTTATGGCCCGCCGCCAGAGATGATGCCATAGAATCTCCTTGAACCTGGGCTATGAGTTGGCCCGGCTGGGCACGGAATACTTCCTCAGCGGGTTCCTCGAACGCTACCGGAAGCAACAACCCCTCCCACCGCCCAGATACGTGCTCTGGGACTGCACCCGGCGCTGCAATCTGAAGTGTTTGCATTGCGGTGCCGTTGCTGAACGCTATCCCAGCGAATTAACCACCCCCCAGATCAAAACCATCATCGACCAGCTAAGCAGCCTGCATGTCGATATGTTTGCCGTAACCGGAGGCGAACCGTTGCTGCGCGCCGATCTTCTGGACGTGCTCTCATATGCCCGCGAACAGCGGATGAAGACCGGCATTGCCACCAACGGATTTTTGGTCACCTCCGAAATCGCACAACGCATCCAACTGGCTGGAATCACATCGGTCCAGGTCAGCCTCGACGGGATGGCTGCCACGCACAACCGCATCCGCGGCCACCCGGAGAGTTTTGAGCGCGCCGTGGATGCCATCGAACATCTTGTGCAGGCTTCGATACCCATCGTCACAGTTGCCACCACCGTCACCCCAAACAACCTGGACCAACTGGAGACCATGCACCAGTTCCTGATCGGGATGAAGGTCAGGCAATGGCGCCTCGTATCCATTATGCCCATTGGCAGGGCAGGGACGGGTGGCCTGGCGCTGGACGGAGATCAATTTGTCAGGATGCTGAGCTTCGTCCAGCGGGTCAACGGGAAGGACTTGCGCGTTCTCATTGGCGAGAACTTGCCCTTCCTGGGGGCCTGGGAAAAAAAGGTCCGCCGGGGTCCCCTGCTCTGCCCGGTGGGATTCACTACTGCCTGTATCGGCGTAAACGGATCGGTGCGCGGTTGCCCGGAGATGCCCGACGACGGGGTCTTCCAGGAGGGCTCGTTACTGGATAAACCGTTTGCTGAAATCTGGCAAACCGGCTTCAAGCGTTACCGTGACCGCAAGATCCTTGAGACCGATCCCCGCTGCGCTGCCTGCCATGACCAGCAGGCATGCTATGGTGGTTGTTGGGTCATGCGCACAGGGAAGTTGCATTGCATCCGGGATTTGTTGACCGAGTGAGGCGTGACGCCAGGCCGGGCAGCCTGCCACCCCCACCCGGGCTGTGGACAACTTCAGGCTGGCACACTGTATAATAGCCCCCATGAACTTAGACGACCTTTCTTATCTCAAGCAGCTTGATCCCCAGAACATGTTGGCCGAGATTGACAGCCTGCCGGCCCAACTGGAACAGGCCTGGGAACAGGGGCAAACCCAACCCCTTCCAGAGACCGGGATCATCCGACAGGTTGTCATTGCCGGAATGGGCGGCTCGGCCATCGGCGCCGACCTGCTGGCAGCCTACATCCTGCCCTCCTGCCCGGTGCCGGTCATCATCCAGCGGGATTATGGCCTGCCAGCCTTTGCTGAAGGCCCGCAGACGTTGATCATCGCCTCATCGCATTCCGGCAATACCGAAGAGACACTCGATTCCTTTGCCCTCGCTCAAGAAACGGGGTGCTGCGCTATCGCCGTCTGCACAGGGGGGAGGCTGGCCGAGAATGCATTATCGGCTGGGGTGCCGGTATGGAGGTTCAAGCACCAGGGCCAGCCGCGCGCCGCCATCGGGTATTCTTTCGGGTTGCTGCTTTCCATCTTCTCCCGGCTGGGTTTGATCCCGGACCCGGCAGAGGAGCTGGCTGGGGCTGTGGCTGCGATGCAAGCCCAGCAAGCAAGGCTGCGTGCCGCCATACCCGTCTCAGAGAATCCGGCCAAGCGACTTGCCGGGCAATTGGTCGGGCGCTGGGTCAACGTCTATGGCTCGGGGATCCTCGCCCCGGTGGCTCGGCGTTGGAAGGGCCAGGTCAATGAACTGGCCAAGGCGGGGGCCGGTTTCGAAATCCTGCCCGAAGCGGACCACAACGCCCTGGCCGGTCTGCTGAACCCCGACATCCTGATGCAGACCTCGACCCTGTTCCTGCGTGCTGCCTCGGATCACCCGCGCAACCGTCTGCGCACTGACCTGACCCGCCAGGCATTCATGGTGGCAGGATTGAACTGCGATGTCTACGAGGCGCAGGGGGGATCCCACCTCGCCCACGCCTGGACTGCGCTCCATTTCGGGGATTACACTGCTTTTTATCTGGCCATGGCCTACGGCATGGACCCGACACCGGTGAATGCACTGGAGGATTTCAAGGCAGCGATGAAAGCTGCGGAATAAAAAAAGGCGGGGCCATTTGTGGAACCCCGCCGACCTTTTCAGAGGATGGCGAGGGCAGTCAGACCCGCTGCCACGCCCAATACCCCTCCTACAGCAACATCAGAGATGTAATGTACCCCCATCGCCACCCGCGCCAGGGCCACCAGCGGAGTCCAGACCCACAAGGCCACCGCCAGCCATCCTGGACCCAACCCGGTCGCCAGCACCGCGATCAAAACGGCGCGGGCTGCATGCCCCGAGGGGAAGGAATGCGGGTCCGACTTGCGATAAAGGTTCCCCCATTCGCCCTCCGGCCGGCGGCGGCGGATGGTGAACTTGACCGCCAGTACGACCACTGCAAGGATGATGATGCTGGCCAGAATCGTCAACGCCCAGGGACGCCAGAAAGAATCCCCTAACCAGGCCAGCAGGCCCAACCCCGCCCACCAAAACCAGGAATCGCCCGAATGCGCCAGTACCACTGCAACGCTGCGGAGCAACCCTGGCCGCCCAGCGATCCTCATCTGCGCTGATAGGCGGGCGTCCAGTTTGAGCAGACGGGCCAGGCTCACTCTCCGGCTACCTTTTTGACCTTCTTTGATTTCACCGCCCCCTTCTTTGCGGTTTTAGTTACCGCCTTTGCTTTTTTAACCGCCTTCTTGCCGCCCCGCTTGAGATCCTTGCGCAGCAAATCGAGCTGGTGTGGCTTGTCCACATCCATGCCAATCTCAGCATACGGGCAGACGATCACCCGGCCAGTGATATTGAGCCGCCGGGTCACTTTTTCAGCGGCCATCTCCAGGGTGAGCTTGCGGAGGAGCAACAGGAAAAGGGTATCAAAACCGATCAGGCTGGCCTGCTTCAAGGGGCTTTTACGGGCATCAGAAATCCGCTCCCAGAGCGGGTTGTTGCCAATCACCATCTTGATCCGGGCCACGTTCATGTCCCCTCCGCAGACATCCATGTCTTTCAAGTGGGTGTAGGTACGCTTTGATTCTGGGAAGCGTTCTTCCATCGTCTCGCGGGGGATCACATTGTAATAGATGTCATCATCAGACTCCATGGCAGTATTGACCGCCCAGTCGATCATCTCGCCTTTGATAGCCGGGATATCTGAGGAGACGAACAGGACATGCTTAGACTTTTTGTCGAGTTCGCGCGATTTGAGCACACCTGCCCGAAAGTTGTCCAGCATCTTACCCTGGTTGGGAATAAAGTAGAGCGGTTTATTACAGGTCGCGCTACTTTTGTCGGTCAGACCCACCACAATGACGTTATCAATCGCCTTCGCCTCGCTCAGAGCGTCCAGCACCCATTGAATCATTGGTTTGCCGGCGACATCCACCAGCGCTTTTGCGCCCCCTTTGGTGTCTGCATACAGTGGGTCCTCCGGGAGCGGGATTCCGCCCGCCGTCACGATCGCATCCATACTCTCTTCCTCCTGTGATTAATTGAGTTCCTGCAATGTCGGTTCGAATTTGAGCTGGTCCAACAGTTCCTCGTACTCCGCATGAGTCAGGACGCGCCCTTTACCTGAAACGGCGATCAGGGCAGCTTCCATCATGTTCGTGCCGAAGGAGCGCCCCTCCAGGACCGGCGTAGCAGTCACCAGGTATTTTACGCCACATTTGCGGAACAAGCCCACATCCTCCTGCGTGGTGGTATTGGTGACGATTATCTTTCCATGCATGTCGTCAGGCATATACCGTTTGATATAGTGGCAATCCCCGGCTACGACCGTCGCCCACTTGAAGAGATGCACATGTTTGGGTTTACGTTCCTCCTGCTTCTCGCCGGTCGGGTAGACCCAGTCAAATGGCAGGCGCCCGGCGATTGGCATCAGCAATGCCGCCAGTGTCTTGAGTTGTTTCTCGGTATGGAGTGCGATGGGGATGCCTAACGAGAACATCAGATCCCCGAAGATGCATTCATAACCAGCGTCCAAGAATGAGCGGGTCAGGCCCCAGCGGTCTGCGCCGGTCATGATGAAGGCCTTGCGGCCGCGCTGGTCAATGGTTGCTTTGATATGCTCATCCAGGAAGGGCGCAGCCCTACGCTCGAGGGTGATTTTCAGCCCGGTGCCATCCACTATCGGGGTCTGCTTGACGAAACGGACCATTTTATTTACCGAGTAGAGCGGATACCACTTGTCGTCCACCAGGAGACCTAGGTCCGCTCCGCCGACTCCGAAGGCATCGACCTTCCCATCCAATTCCTGATATTTTCGGGCCGCAGCTTCCATATCCCCGTCGGTGCCAACCCGTTCGATGCTGACCTTCTCGCCCAGTAAGGTCACCTCAACCGCCTTGTTGCGTTTGGACGATCCAAGACTGATGCTGACTGCTCGTTTCATAGGACTCCTCCACGAGTTTTGGTGTTGCCAGTATACACCCAAGTGAACGTTCTGAAAATAGAGACGGGTGTAGACACAGTCAACTTATCTACCCCCGCCTGCTCCCATCGGTGCAGATCATGGATAACGGCATCGACCTGGCTTCGACTGTGGCAGAAAAAAAGCACCCCCGGCAAGGATCCGCCGGGGGTTGGCTATCAATCCAGTCCCTTGAACTCTATCCGGGTTTGATCATCGTCAGGAGCATCTTAAACCGGCCAAGGGCCTTAACCGCATGCGGCTCGTCGGCAGGCATGATGATGGCCTCGCCAGTTTTAAGCTGGTAAGCCTTGCCAGAGATGCGCACCTCAGCCTCGCCATCGAGCACATGGACCAGGGCATCGAACGGGGCGGTGTGCTCGCTGAGCTCCTGGCCCTGGTCGAAAGCGAACAGGGTCACGTTGCCATTTTCGGCTTTGGTGATCTGGCGCGAGACGATCGCTCCCGTTTGGTAATCGGCCAGCGCGGCCATAGACAGCACTTCGGATTTTGGAGCAGTTGTCATAGTTTCTCCTTAATTACAAGATGGTTATCGGACCGAGAGCTGGTATGTCGCCACCTGGCGGGTGAAGCGGGTGGTGCCGGTCAGTACCAGAACCGCTTCGTTGTAATCCTCCCCCAGCACGAGGGGAATTTCGGCTGTCTGGTCGGGGTTAACCGGGATGATCTGCACCGTCGTCCCGGCGGACCCGCGCAAGATGAGCGCCAGCCGGAAGGTTTGCGGCAGGATGTTTTGGACACGCACAAACCCGGCTGCCTCCCACCCGCCGTCATCGGTCTCGAAATCGGAGAAATAACCGGTCTCCGGGATCGAGATATCATCCAAAAGCAAGCCTTCGCCGTTCACGGCTGCGTCGGTCACGTATTCAAAGCGCAGGGATATGTTCTGCCCGGCAAAACGGGAGAGGTCGATCGATTCCTGTATCCAGCCCTGGCTGACACCGTTGTATCCCCAGCCAAAGGAGTTTCCGGAGGGGTCTTCATCCGTCCCGGATGGGGTGGTGATGATTTCCCAATGTTCTCCGTCTGTGGAAACTTCAAGGTACAGGTAGTCGTAATCTGTCTCGAGGTCGTACCAGGTCCAGTAGCTGAAGGTCACCGGTCCGGAGACGCCGCTGAGGTCGAAGGAGCGCGTCAGGGTCATGTTCGATTCATCGCCCTTGTTCGACCAGAAGGCATAGGAGCCGGAGTAAGGTCCCTCGGGCAGGAGCGTGGTCGCAGTCGAGCCCTCAAAATGGAGGCTGTAGCTCCCCTGGCAGTCAATTGCGATGTAATCAGCGCCATACTGGTGGACGGAGAAGGTCATTCCACTCCTCGGGCAGGTGGAGATGGTGGTGGCAGCATTTGTGCGCGGGAACTGCGAGTAATTGTGGTACGTATAGCGCCCATCGGCGACATTCGGAGCACCCAGGTAGTTTGCGATCATCCAATCGAGGGCGAAGTCATCGGCAGTGATATCTTGGCCGGTAAGCCCATCCGTGGCGCCGATCTGGCTGAGGACATTATCGACACTCTCAAGGCCGTTCTGCGGGTCATGGACCAGCGCTTGGGTGGCCTCATCCCCGAAGCGGTCCAGGAAATAGGTAACGAACAGGAATCCCGCGCCGTAATGTGGCGAGGTGGCATTCTGGTCATTGGGCCAGTCATTCAACTGCAGGTCCGGGTTGGATGTGTACAGCCAGTCAAACCCGCCGATGTCATACCCGTTCAGGAATGCCGCCAGTTCAGAAAAGCCCTCATTGAGCCAGGAGGTCTCATTGCGGTCCTGGTACCAGTGGATCATGTGTTGGAATTCATGGGCGAGCACGCTGTAGGTGAATTCCTCATCCAGCGGAGTGTTATCGGCGTTGAAGAAGAACATCTCGTGGGCATTCGAATATTCATGCGCCAGCGGGTGATACTCATCGGCAGCGGAAAAATATCCAGCGATCGAGTAACCGATGCCGCGTACGTACATAATGTAGATATGGGGGTCGCCATCCACTCCGGGAGTCCATTCCGAGCCGAAGAAATCGCGGTTCGTCGGGTACATCTGGTTCTCGAAGGCCTGCATCAGGTCGGCCATCTCCCTCTCGTTCACGGACACGCCGTCTTCCACCCAGAAATAGGCGTGCGGGGTGATATAGCGCAGGACCGCATCGACCGCGAAATTGGAATTGGTCATTACATCCGTGGCCCAGAATGTCTGACGGGCGCCAACCTGCAATGGTGAGGCAGGCGGCTCGAGGGTTCGCGGGACATCACAGACAGACTGCAAGCGGCAGGCCAGGTCAGCCAGGTCATTTACCGGGACAGTGGTCTGCTCAAGGACGCGGAGCGTCTCGTCCGAGACCGTGTCTACCGGCGGGCGATAGACTTCACTGGGCACGGGAGAGCTCACGGCAATGGGCGTTTGGATATCGTTGAAGATATCCCCCATCTGTGTCAGCAGGTAGTATGCGCCGGCAGCGAGGACGATTACGCAGCAGCACAAGAATAGCAAGATGACCAGGATAAATGGCAGAATGGCCTTGGATTTTTCCACTGTTTCCTCCGGGTGAATATTTTCAGTATTCTACTACGAATTCGCATATTTCCCTTGAACTAAAAGTACCCCCGCGGCTAAAGAGCCGGGGGGTACTTTCATGACAATAAGGTTAGAGATATGTTTCGAGCAGGTTGCCGATCTCCTGCATGTGAAACACCGGGCCGTCCACGCAGATGAGTTTCTCGCCAATGTTGCAGCGGCCGCACTTGCCCAACCCGCAGTGCATGCGCGCCTCCAGGGTGACATAGTTGTCTCGTGGAGCAAAGCCCATCTCGGCAAGCATCCGGGTGACGTAATAGATCATAATCGGCGGGCCACAGGTGATGCTGACGGTGTTATGCGGGGAGGGGGCCAATTTCTCCAATAACTGCGTGATTAAACCCACATTGTCTTTCCAGCCCTCATCGGCGTTATCCACCGTGACGTGCACTTCGGTATCCGCAGCCTTACGCCACTCCTCGTACTCGTCAGTGAAGACCAGCAGGGAGGGGTGGCGCGCAGCCCACAAGATGGTCAAGCGGCCATAATCCGAGCGGTTGTCGAGGACGTGCTGGATGACCGGGCGCAAGGGCGCTCCGCCGATGCCACCTCCGAGGACGACCAGGTTTTTGCCTTTGAACTGGTCCATCGGGAACCAGTTCCCCAGCGGGCCACGCACACCGACCAGGTCGCCCTCGCCCATCTGGTGCAGACCGGTCGTCACGGACCCGAGGCGGCTGATCGCAAAATCGACATACGGTCCGCGCTGGGGCGTGTTGGCAACGCCAAATGGCGCCTCGCCCAACCCAAACGCGGATACAAAGGCGAACTGCCCCGGCTTGAAATCACGAAAAGCATCGCCGCCACCGTTGAGCATTTCCACGCGGAAGAGCTTGATCTCGCTCGCCAGGTCTTTGACCTGGACCAACTTCCCCAGATGAGGGACCATCGGGTTCTCGGTCATGGCAGCCTCCCCAGGTCTGTCAATACTTCGACGATATCTACGCCAACCGGGCAGACTTCGATACATCGGCCGCATCCGGTGCAGGCAGCGGTATCACTAAGATTATATTGTTCGGGGTAATAATGGAACTTGCAGAAAAAGCGGTTGCGCAGCCGTTCGTGTTTTTCGGCGCGCGGCCGGTGACCACCACCGGTACGGCGATAATTCTCACCGGTGCACGAATCCCAACAGCGGATGCGTTCATATTTATTCGACGTGAGCACCTCATCGCGGACGATGAAACAGCGACAGGTCGGGCAGACATACGCACATGCCCGGCAGGAAATGCACCGTTCGCTGATCATTTCCCAGTAGGTGTCTGTGAACCGTCCTGGCCAGGAATCTTTGTCCGGCAGCGGGAACTGGGCAGTTGCGTCCTGACGGGAATAGGTTTTCTGAGTCTCCTCCCAGCCTGTGGAGGGCAGGAGGGTGCGCCCTTTTTCGGTCACCGCTTCGAGCAGATAGCCATCTTTATCGACATAGAGCATGATGTCCATGTCGCCGGCTTCGTCCGGGGCACCACCGACCGATGTGCAGAAACAGTTCGGGCCTTGTTCATTGCAGGCTTGGCCGATCACGATGGTGTTTGCGCGCCGGCGGGCATAATATGGGTCGGCAGGTTCCTGGTCCAGGAAGAGGGCATCCAACAGCCGGACTCCCCTGGCATCACATGGGCGGACGCCGAAGAGGGTCTGCTTTTGATCCGGGAGGGTCTCGTTGAGTTGAACCTCCTGCCCCTTGACTTCAATAGTCATCAGGCGCTCGGTGGGTGGGAAGAAGGACTCCTTGACCGAGAGCACTGGTCGGGTAAACTCCCATTCGATCTCGGCGCTGTGTTCCACCGGTCGGTAGAGCAGCAAGCCATCCACAATGCGAGGGGCGACCAGGGTTTGGTCCTGGGCAATGTCTTCGAGCCAGGCAGCGAGTTGGGCTTGGGTGATGATATACATGTTAGCCCTCCTTGTACTCGCCATCGAGAACCGTTACGATGGGGGATAACCCGGGTTGCATGCCGGCCCGGTGGCCGAACGCCCGTTCAATTTCGGCAGAGATCTTGTGATTGAGCAATCCTATCGGGATGTCCATCGGGCAGGAATGCTCGCACTCGTTGCAGCCGACACAACGGCCGGCAAGGTGATATGCCCGGCCGAGATGGAAGGTCCGTTTCTCGTTGACCCCGAGCCCCAGTCCGACCCAGGTCGAGTCATCACGTTCATACAAGCAGATCGGACAGGTGCACATCGGACAGACTTGCCGGCAGGCATAGCAGCGGATGCAACGGTCGAACTGGCTTAACCAGTACTCCATCCGCTCCGCTGGCGTGCCATTTTGAAGCTCTTCCACGCCCCGGGTGATCGTTGATGCAAGTGGTTGATTTTCGATGGCAGGAGGTTCACCGATCAAGGTATCGTAGACGACCGGGCTATGTTCCCGGCAGGTCACACAGCGCGCCTGCATTGTGCCTCCGTCCGCGCGGATCCCCTCACAGGCGACTCCCAATGCATGGATCTGGTCACGGGCACACTGGTTTTCAGATGTCAGGACATTGATCGCCCTGCTATCGCATGGCTTAACCACCACAGCGACCGGTTTTGGTGGTTCCTTGCCCTTGATCGGGCGAAGCTCATACGGCAGGTAATTGGTCAGGTTATAGGTGCATTCCGGGTTCCAGACCAACTGGTCTGCATCTTCGGAATTTCGGATGAAGACCGGGCGCGTCCGGCCACGGGGTCCGACCTCGTAACCGATGACCAAGCCAACCTGGCCACTATCGAGCAGTTCCCTGGCCTTGGCACGGATGGCATCTGTCTTTGCCGCGCAGTCGTTCGCAGGGTAAGGAACCGGGTCCGGAAGGTTGGCTAGCTGGCGGTTGATCGCTGTCCGTTGGCCTTTGCTCACCCGCCATGCGACCGGTCCCAAGGTGGCAACCGCGGCGGTGAATTCGGTGGCGATCCGAGCGTAGCGTTCGCCCTCGGATGCTGAGACCCAATCCAGGTGCAGGCGCTCCGCTTCCAGGCCAACAAAGGACATCAATTCTTTGACAATCGGCATCCGCTTTGCGGTACGGTGGTTGCCGGTTTCGTAGTGGCATTCGCCGATGTGACAGCCCAGTACGAGCACGCCGTCAGCACCTTCATCGAAGGCGCGCATGACCAGTTCCGGGGAGACCCGTCCGGAACAGGGCACCCGGATGGCGCGGATGTTGGCCGGTGATTTGAGCCGTGCAATCCCGGCGGTATCTGCTCCGGTGTAGGAACACCAGGTGCACAGGAAAGCAACAATCTTCGGTTCGAACATCAGGACACCTCCGGAGGATAGTCAACCGATAAGACACCAATAATCTCAGAGACCAGTTCGCGGTCGTTATAATGCACCAGGGTCATGGACTTGTTAGGCAGGTCGCTACGCAGGTGCCGCAGCCCTTGCACAGGAAGTCATCAACTTTCGCAACACCGAAGTCGAGTTCGATCGCCCCGTAAGGACAAGCCTTGACGCACTGGGCACAGCCCTTACAGGCCCGCAATGTATTCCGAGCGATAATCGGGTCGAGCAAAATGGTCCCCTGGTCGATCAGGGAAAGCGCCGCCGCGGCCGCCCCGCCAGCCTGGGCCACGCTGTCCGGAATGTCTTTGGGGAACTGGCAGGTTCCGGCCAGGTAGATGCCCTCGGTGGCTGTCTCGACCGGGGCCAACTTCGGGTGCCGCTCGAGGAAGAAACCGTCCCGGCTGCGACCGACCCCGAAGGTGCTGGCGACCTGGCCGGCATCATCCTGTGGCTCGAAACCGGTTGCCAGGATGACCATATCCACCTCCACGTGGTCTGGTTGGCCATGGAAGGCTTCACCCCACTGGACCACCAGGTGGCCGTTGTGCTTCTTGATGGACTTGACCCTGCCATGATAGAAGTGCACTCCCATCTTGACCGTCCGGTTGTAGAATTCCTCATACCCCTTCCCGAAGGAGCGGATGTCCCGGTATATTTCGTGCACTTCCGCACCGACATACTCATGGACAAGCTGAGAGAGTTTTATGGAGTACATGCAACAAGCCCGGGAACAATAATCGTTGTAATTGCTATCCCGTGAGCCGATGCAGTGGACCACTGCGACCGATTTTGGCGGCTTGCCATTTTTCATCAGGACCTGGCCGTTGGTCGGACCGCTGGCATTGATCAGGCGCTCAAATTCGATCGCCGTCAGGATGTTGGCAATCTTCCCATAGTTCAACCCTGGCACCCGGGCAGCATCGAAGTCCTTGAATCCGGTCGCCAGGACGATCGTGCCGACAGTGATGTCCAGGATCTGGCCCGGCATGTTGTGGTCAATGGCGCCGCGCTCGCAAGCCACCACGCATTCCAGACATTCCGAACAGACTCCGCAGCGCAGACAACGCTCTGCTTCAGCAAGGACCTGTTTTTCGGTCAGGGTCAGATCCACTTCTTTGAAATTGTTCTCGCGCTCGGCTGCAGGGATGGTCGCAATGCGGACGCGTTCTCGGCGCGAGGCTTCGCCGCTGGTGAATTTCGCTTCGATCTCCTGCGGAGAGAGTTCTGCCACAGGCGGCCGGGTCGTTTCCGGGATCCCCTCCCCACCATCCAGGTAACGGTCCACGCAGCGGGCGACGTGGTGGCCTTCGGCAATGGCGTCGACAACGAAGAACGTCGTACCCCGCCTCAAGTCGCCGGCGGTGAAGACACCCGGACGAGTGGTCATCATCTCATCGTTTGCCCAAAGGCCGATCGGGTAGCGGATGGCGATGCTGCCATCTTCAGGCAGGAAGGTGAAATCAGGACGCTGGCCGAGCGCCCAGATGACCATGTCGCACGGGATGACATGTTCGCTGCCAGGGATCTCTTTAACCTGGCGCTGCCCGCCGACAATACCGCCGACTTCCGCTTCCAGGCACATCACGCCGATGATCTTCCCGGCCCTTACAACCACTTCCTTGAAGACGCGGTTCTTGATGATCTCCACGCCCTCGGCATCCGCTTCTTCCAATTCGTTGAACGAAGCCCGCATGCCCCGGCAGACGATTTTAACCTTTGGTTTGCCCAGGCGTAAAGCAGTCCGGGCTGCATCCAGGGCTACATCGCCCGCGCCGAGGATCACGATATCACGCTTGCTCAGGTCAATGGATTCACCCAGGCAGGCGCGGCGTAGAAAATCGAGGCTGAGCACATTATCGGGATGGTCCGAGCCGGGGATATTCAACTTCTGGGCATTGTGCGCTCCAGTGGCAATGATGACCGCATCATAGCCCTTCTCGAACAATCCAGGAATATCGTCCACCCGGGTGTTCAGGCGGAGTTCCACGCCTTCGTCGACGATCTGCTGGACTTCCCAATCCAGGCGGTCGTAGGGCAGGCGGTGTGGAGGGATGCCCACCCGCATCATGCCACCTGCCACCGGAAGGCTG
>Ga0180007_10001738_pt1 | contig 27875 bp, 23 predicted proteins | sample MM_PC_MetaG_FD_121122 | JGI IMG/M metagenome (GOLD analysis project Ga0180007, IMG submission 121122) | Groundwater microbial communities from the Aspo Hard Rock Laboratory (HRL) deep subsurface site, Sweden - MM_PC_MetaG | ecosystem: Environmental > Aquatic > Deep subsurface > Groundwater... | reverse complement strand
CTTCTAAGTTAAGATCATCGTAGTCATATGGGAAGCCTTTATCTAAATCTGTGTTAAAAAATGGTATTACTCGTCTATTTGCTGCAAGTGTTTCATTTGTGATTACATTTCTTGCTTCTCCTCCTTGGCATATTTCAACCATTGCATCCTCTCCGTGGCCAATAACAGCTCCATCAAACAAACCAGGATATTTTTTCATATAATGTTGCCCCATTACAGTAACATTAACACCACCAATTATTACTTGGATTCTTCTTCCAGTTTCTTCTTGGATTTCTCTGCAAAAATTGGCGATTTCTAAACCTTGCTTTTCATTTGTTTGGTATAAACTTATTCCAACTACAAGATCTCCTTTTTTTTCTGATATACTTCTTTTTATTTCTTCTGTTCCTCTTTCTCCCGGCAAAGTGTCAATTAATTCTGTTTTTACTCCAGCAAGTCTGAGTCGAGTTGCGATTGCGATCAGATTTAGAGGGAGAAATTCAGTATAATAATCATCTTTCGCATTATCTTTTGGAGGGTTAATTAGAACTGCTTCGAATTGTTCTGTTGATTTCATTGACTGGTTTAAAAGAAAACAGGTTTTGCTTGATCGAAAGAGATTGAAGGCCAATCAAGTGAGTCGTAGAGGTTATTTATTGTGGTTTGTGTGCATGTTGGACAATTTGTGCAGCTATGAGATTCAAATGATTTTATTGCTTCTGCTTTGATTTTGTCGAAAAAATCTGGATCAAAAATATTTCCATAAGAATCTTCTCTTTTATGGGTTTTTTGAGGACAAGGATATGAATCTCCATTGGCATCTATATTCATTTGTAAGAAAGAGATCCAGCATCGTTGAAAGGGACTGCTTCCCCCAAAGCACTGATTATCTAATACTTGACGAAAATTACTTTGTTTAGATAGAAGAGTTTGAGCCTCGTCAGAAATTTTAGCACTTTGAGATCTTAACGCTTCTTTCTCGACGTCGCTTAAATGATAACGAGAATAATCACGGTCAGCTACCGGTCGGAATTGTAAAGTTAACCTATTAAATTTGTCTTCAGTTGTTTTTGGTTTTAATCTATCCAGTACCATTTCAGCGAATTTTGTAATTTGACATGCAGTTTTAGGTGTATAAACAAAGCCGATTCCAACTTGTGGAATACCACTGTTTATAAATGTAGCGGTGTTATTAACAACTCGGTTGAAAAAGTCGCAGCCATGGATGTCTTGATATGCCTCTCTTGAGGCAGCGTTTATTGATATGCGTAACCAAGCAAGTTCATTTACAGTATTTGTATCGATTAAACGAGTTCCATTTGTCATCATTCCTATTGGGATCGTTCCTAAGTGAGTTCGTATCTCTGCAACAAAATCTTCAATTCTATGTTTCCCATCTTTATAAATAGAAGGTTCTCCACCTCCTGTAATGGTTATCACTCTTGGTCTTAATTTAGCTAAAAGTTTTACTACTTCAATTGGTAGATTTGATCTTCCAAAAGGTGAAACGCAAAATTGACATCTACAATTGCAGGTATCATTGGGGTATATATCAATTAATGGAACTTGAAAATCATCAGTGTTTCTAGTTCTTGCAACTTCAGATACATAAGCTAGAGCTTGATGTTGGTCACGGATTTTATTTAAAGGATTATTTCCCATTTAAATTCTAGATGAAGTTTGGAGTTTTTACTGTAATTGGGGTTTCTTGAATTTGATCTAGAGAAACGTTAAATTTTGTTAACCGACATTCTGGGCATTTACTTGAACACTCAGTTGCTTGCATCATAAGTTCATGTTGTCTTCTTCTTTCTTCACCAGTCCAAATTTCTTTGAATGAATTTCTATTGATGTTTCCAAGAGCTGGCCATGAGGCGTCTGAATTTAGTCTCCCGCAAAAAAATACATCTCCATTTGCAGCAATAACTGAAGTTAAACTATGCGCAACACAACTAACACCCATATTTCCTCTTATCCGATTTGTCTGAAGCGCATCGAGAAACACTTTGAAATTTTCACTTTCATAAGCATTTAAATGTTTTAAATCTTCTTTTTCTCCCATCCATAGAAGTTCAGGATGGTCAACAACAGGTTTAACCTGAAAGTAATTTACACCCATTCTTGAAAGTCTGTAAACTAGGTCCTCAAGACCGTCACGACTCTTTTTTGTTAATATGTATGAGATTCCCAGAACTGTTTGTCTTTTTACTCTAGCGATTTCAGAAATGTTTGACATTACAGTTTCAAATGCATCTTTCCGTTTGAGAGTTTGCATTTGTTCTGCGTTAGCTACATCAAGACTTATTCGAACCCATTCAAGTTCGTCTATTTGGTCAGAATAATTGAAGCGCGCTCCGTTTGTTATGAGACCACAGGCTAAGCCTCGTTTTCGTACTTCTTCTATGATTTCACATATGTTTGGATGAAGTGTTGGTTCTCCTCCTCCTTCAATAACAACTCCTTTTGCACCTCCATCAGAAAGATCATCTAATAAGCCAGGAACAATTTTATTGTTCATGTGTCCATTCAATCGTTTTCTTAAATCAAAATCAGAACACCATTCACAATTAAATGAACATGCGTCGGTTAGTGATAATTCAACGCTAATTGGATATGTAGTGTCCATTTCTCCTTTGGCGTGTGATGATCTAAGTGCAGCTAGTTTTTCAGGGAAAAGTCCTAGTTTATTTGTGCTGAATTCAGACATTATTAATTAGGATAATAGGTACGTATTACATCTACCACTTGGTCAATTTCTTGGTCTCTTAGAGTTGGATAAATTGGGAGAGAAACAACGCGATGCGATGCAATTTCAGAGTTTCTTAATTCCTCTGGTATTACTGCGAAGGGTTTTGTAGCTTGTTGGCGGTGAAGTGGGAGATCATAATAAACTGCTGAAGGAATGGCATTTTCATATAAACAAGTTCTGAAATCATCACGAGTATGTGCGGGAACTTGAATTGTATATTGATGAAAAACGTGGTTTTCATCATCTGCAGTTACTGGAAGATCTAAGTCTTTATGGCATGAAAGGGCAGCAGTGTATCGAGCAGCTAAGTGACGTCTTCTGTCATTTAATTCACTTACATGTGGTAGTTTTTTAAGAAGTATAGCTGCTTGTAGGGTGTCACATCTTGCATTAAGACCGTGTTCTTTGTGTCTATATGGAGCATTTGCACCTTGATCCCTTAATATTTTCAAACGTTGTGCAGTTTTATCGTCGTTTGTTATGATTAAGCCGGCATCACCGTATGCTCCTAAGTTTTTTGTAGGATAAAAGGAGAAACAACCAACTTTTCCCCATGTGCCAACGGCTTTATTTTGTAAAGTTGCACCAAAAGCTTGAGCACAATCTTCAACTACTTTTAAATTATTTCTTTTTGCAATTTCAGTAATTATATCCATTCGAGCTGGCTTCCCAAAAAGGTGAACAGGTAGAATTGCGCAAGTGCGCTCAGTAATGGCAGCTTCAATTTTATTAGGATCTATGTTGAATGAGTTTGGATCAATATCAATGTAAACGGGAACTAAACCTTCATTTATTATGGCTTCAGATGTAGCAAAAAAGGTAAATGGTGTGGTGATAATTTCTCCTCTCTTTGGTAAATTTAAACTTCTGAGAGCTAAAAGAAGTGCATCTGTGCCTGAAGAGACCAGTATTGCATGTCTAACCCCAAAATATTCTTGAAGTTTTTTTTCAAGCTCTTCAACCTCTTTACCAAGAATGAAATCACCTCTACTTATGACTTCTAAAATAGCAGCGGCTATTTCTTCTTTTAAATGTGCATCTTGTTCTACAATATCAATGAATTTCATAAATTATTTAGAGTATTTGTAATTGCATCTACCACGTATTTGGCTTCCTCATCGGTCATGACAGCTGAAACTGGTAGACAAATATGTCGTGCACAAAAGGTATCAGCGTTTGGGAAAGGGCCTCCACAAAAGGATCCTTGAAGTACTGGCTGATTGTGCAGGGGTGTTGCATACACTTCTCCGCTTAGTGATACACCATGATCTTGTTTTAATTGTCTTTTAAGTACTTCTCTATCAACGCCTTCATCTAGCATAGCTAGCACTTTATACATATTTGATTTAACTCCGGTTGGTTCTTCAATGATAGAAATTGCATTTGCATCATGTAATCCTTGGGTAAAAATATCTGCAATAGCTCTTCTATGGCAAATGAATTCATCCATTCGTTCTAATTGATGTTTACCCAAGATTGCATGAAGTTCACTTATTCTCCAGGAAGATCCTAAATGAGAATGTAAATTATTTTCTCCAGGTATTTTACCTTGATCACGGAAGATTCTAGCGTTTTCAGCTAAGCTCTTGTTATCTGTTACTATCATTCCTCCTTCTCCGCTTGTTATTACCTTTGTAGGAAAGAAAGAAAAAGCTGCAACATCGCCAAATGATCCAGCTGCTTTCCCGTTATAGGTACTTCCATGTGCATGAGCTGCATCTTCTAAAAGAAAAGCGTTTTTTTGAGCACATAATTCACGTAATTTTGAGATTTCAGGTGTAACTATACCTCCAATATGAACTGCAATAACTCCAGCTGTTTGATTATCCCATTGTTCTTCAATTCTGTCTAAGGCCATTCCAATATAATCTTTTGAACTGTCAATCAGATGAGGTATAGCACCTGCATGAAGTACAGCACCTGCTGTTGCAAAAAATGTATTATCTGGGAGCATTACTTTTTTCCCTTCTACTCCTAATGATCTGAGTGCAATTTCTAAAGCTGAACTACCACTATTAACTGCAATAGCATGATAAGTTCCAATGCATTTTCTAAATTGTCTTTCGAATTCTTTTGTATGTTTTCCTAAAATCAGTTGTCCTGATTCAAGTACGTCTTTTACTTCCTCTAAAATTTGAGAAATATCAGTTTCTGGGAAGTGAATTTTTACAGGAGGGATGTTTTGTTTTTCGCCCATAAAATACTCTTTTATAAAGTAAAGAGATCATTATAGCTGCTTTACAAAATTTCACAAGATTGTATTTATTTTGGGTTAATGATTTCCATAGAATGCTCTAATTCAATTATTGTAAGATTAGAGTCTTTTTTGTTTCTCATTTTTTCAAGTAAGTATTTTTTTTGATTTTTGAATAGATTTTGAGAGTTTTCGTCGAAAAAGAAAAATTCCAATACGTTGAGCATTTCTTCTTTGGATTTTGTCTGAACTTGACTTTTAATTTTATTTGATTTGAAGTTGCAATTATTTTTCTTTAAAAAATCAAACCAATAGTTGTTAAGGTCCCGATTTTCTTTTTCAGATCTGTCTGAGAAAATATTACACGAAAAAAATGGATTGTCATATGGACTGGTATTCACACTATCAATTACAAGAAGTTTACCGTCTGTTTTAAGCAAGTTAAGTAAAAGATTCATTAGTTCTTCCCAGCGTTCAAAAGGAATTTCCCAAAAAAGGTAAGCAGCAATTATAAGATCAAATTTCTCATTCGTTTTGAAGTCAAATACATTAGTTTTTTGAAATTGGATGCGAGGGTCTCTTTGGAAATAATCTTGCTGATCAATGGCAAAAATCTTATGTCCTTTTTGTGCAAGAGCATGACTAATTTTCCCTGTTCCGCAGCCCACGTCTAATATCAAAGATTCTTGAGGATAATTGGAAATGAATTGAAAAATAGTGTTAAGAGCTGATTCTTTTTCGTTTGAATGCTTAATATATTTTTTAAATAGACTTGGATAATTTTGTGACATATGTCAGAATTACTTCTTATCAGAATTTATCATGAACTTAGAAAGTGCGCAAAGGCCTGTAGCAATTTATGCCCATCCTGATGATGAAGTTATTGGTTGTTCTTATGCAATTTATGCTCTGAGGGATCGAATACATTGTTTGTTTGTGACTGATGGAATGCCACTTCAGAGTGAGTGCCCTGAATATTATTTTCCACATACTGATTACACTTATGGGGAGTCATATATTCAAATGCGAAGGTCTGAAGCAGTTGCTGCTCTTTCCGCTCTTGGATTCATTGATAATGAGAGGTTACATTTTTTGGGTTTTACTGATGGAGGTTTGGCAGAGGAATATGAAACTTTTAGAAATGCTTTGAAAAAGTTATTAGAATCGATTAAACCAGATTTAATCATTACCCATGCTTATGAGGGTGGGCATATTGATCATGATTTAACCTGTGCAGCTGTTTGGGAACTTACTGGAGGAGAAAATGTTTGGATATGTGAGACACCAATTTATTCAGTTCATGGAGGGAAAATTAGGCATAATCATAGACTTGAACGACATAATGATTGGGGTGTTGAAGAACATACTTGTGAGTCCAAAAAAAGGGCGTTTGAAGAGTATCCAAGTCAACAAATTGATTTGTGTTATTTTGAAACTCAAAGGCCCGAAATTTATGCTTTTTGTGAGAGATTACGTGGAAACGTTGATGATTTTCAACATTTCCCGAATGGGGGAGAAATGCTTTATGAGAGAACATGTAAAATTTCTTTTGAGTAGTTTTTAAAAAAATAAATTAGTAAAAATGGAAAAAAAGAAGTATTTAGTTACTGGTGGCGCTGGATTTATTGGCTCTCATACAACAGAATGTTTACTTGAAGTGGATAATGAAGTTGTTGTGTTTGATGATCTTTCAACTGGTAGTGTTGAAAATTTGCGAGAGGTTTGGGAACAAATTGAATTTGTACGTGGCTGTGTTACTTCAATAGAGTCTCTTCGAGATGTGATTGGTTCTTTTAATCCAGATTATCTCATTCATCTTGCTGGCTTATCATCTGTGACAGAATCTATTGCAGATCCAAAGAGGAATTTTGATCTTAATACAAGAGGGCTTTTTAATGTTCTTGAAGCTGTGCGTGATTCATCAGTTGGAAGAGTTGTATTTTCAAGTTCTGCAGCAATTTATGGAGATTCATGGCCTAAGCCTGGGCCAATTTCACCTTATGGTTTAGCAAAGTGGCAGGCTGAAGAAATTGGTCGTATGTATGCGAAATTTTTTGATATTTCTGTTGTTGCTCTTCGTTATTTTAACGTTTACGGGTCTCGCCAAAAAGGCAATTCGGGTGTAATTGGGAAGTATTTTTCATCAGCTTTAGACGGTAAGCCTTTGGCTGTGCGAGGAGATGGTAGTCAGACACGTGATTTTGTTCATGTTAGTGATGTTGCTCGCGCAAATGTGATTGCTTGTAATGTTTTAACTTTATTAAATGGGGAGGGTTTTGATATTGGAACAGGGGATAGTGTTTCTGTAAGAGTTCTTGCAGAGAAAATTAACAGATTAGTTGGATCTGAAGCAGGTATTGTTCATCAGGATAAAATTGAAGGTGAATTAATGCATTCTCAATCAGATGTCGATCTTGCGAGAGAACATATAAATTTTAAGGCTGAAATAGATTTAGATGCAGGGCTTCAAACTGTTTTGCAGTGTTATACCCAGAGTGACAATAGATGATTTACTTGGGACTTGATCCAATCAAATATGGGTGTTAATAAATCATTTTCTTTTTGAGATATTTTTTCTTTTAGTAAATCAAAACAGATTTCGAGAGAGCCAATCAAAGTTCCATCTGCTATAATTTCTCCATATAAAATCCTTTTTTCCGGTTCTTCGGGTCCATCATAAGGAATATAGTTTATCAGAGCTGGTTCAAGGCCTTGTTGATATATATGTGATACACGTCTTGTTTTTGGAGGTGGCCATTTTATTAAATGCACTTTCAATTTATGATTTCCTTCCATATCTCTAGAGAAAGATATTAAAGTTGATGTCATTCCGTCTTCAAACCTGAATACTAGACGACAAGTTTCATTAGAATCTAAGAATTTTTTCGTTCTGCTTCAGGGTATTTAGAAAGTAGTTCTGAGAAATAGTTTTTTACTTTCTCAGGTGAGTATGCTTCGTGTTCAGTGGTATTAGGAATTTCCATTTTGTATTTCATCTGGGGTGAAATTGTATCTAACCCAAAATTCCGTTGGACAATTTCTTGATAGGTCCTCAAAAGTAAGCCCTCTTTTTCTTATTTCTTCAAGGGCGAATTGTCTATGAAGTCTTTCAAGTCTCTGGGCTTTTTCATCAGAATAGAAACTGTCATTGCTCCCGTGGATAGTGTATACATAAAAATCTCTTTGGACCGGAATTACTCGACCATGTCTAGTTAACCTCAAATATGTTCCAAAATCACCACATGATTCTAAATCTTCAACAACTCCGCCAGTTTGGGAAAAAATATCTCTTCGCATTAGTTTCAATGCATCATAATATCCGTGAGTTAACATTTCGTAGCTTGAGTATTCTTTTGCTTTTCTAATTCTGTATTCATTTGCACGAGGATCTCGTATTTCTTCTGTGGGTTCATGTGTATCTATTTCTAAAAGCCAGGGCATATGTTTTTCTAATTCGCTTATTTTACAGTGGATTTCAAAAATTAAATTTGACACTGTCATAACTGCGCTTGGATCTTCTGTGATTGCTTTAAGGCTTGAGTCGAAAGCATCTCTTTCTCCTATTCGGTCATCTGAATCTAAATATGATAAATACTGACCTCTTGCAAAAAATGCAGCAATATTTTTTGGTAAAGCTTCTGAGCCTGTATTCTTTTGAAGTGCGATGAGTTGAATTAATCTATTTTTTGCCATTTTTCTTAGAATTTCTAAACTTTCATCTGTAGATGCATCGTCAACTACAATTATTTCAAGACCACCTTTTTCTTGAGTACAAGCTAAGGCGCTTTCAATAGCACTTTGTATTGTATTTGCACGATTGAAATTTGTAACAATCAGGCTTGTGTCAATTTTCCCAGGATCGTGTGTGATTTGTTCGCTGAATCGAATTAATGAGCCGTCTCTGTAAACTCCATTTTCTGTCTCTTCAAAACATAAATAATTTTTTTCTATCATGTTCATTGTTGTGTAAAATGGTTTTTAATACCTTGGGCAATTTTTTTAGCACCATCAAATCCCCCTATTATTTTAGAAACTGCTTCTCTTTGGCGCATTACATATTCAGATAATAAAGTTTGATCAGTTAGGATTTTATCTAAATTTTGTAGTGTTTCTCTTCTTGTTCCTGCCATTTCAGGACTCCATAAAGTCGAAATTCCATCATACAATCTGTCAACGTCATATTCTCCAATTTGGATTTCACCATCATAAAGATGATGAGTGACTGTTAAATTGGTATCTGTTGGATATCCTGCGTCTCTTAAAGTGCAAAATCCTGTTGGTTGTCCTCCATTTTGTTCGGGTAGGAAAGAAATTGGTGTTTGGAAACAGGCGGCTTCTTGCACTGATGAAAATCCGGGAGAAACGATTAAAACATGTGCTCTTCTTATCATGTCTAAATTTTGAGTGTATGGGAAGGAGGGGACTAAATTAAAGCCTTCTGGCAGTTTTGGATTTTCTCCACTTAATGCAGAATGAATTTTTGGATGGCATGAAAAATACCAGGGAGTTTTTGTGGATAGGATGTCAAATCCCTCCAAGGCATAAGTAAGTGCGCCGCGAGCGAATGTTAAATTTTGCTCTAATGATATTAAAGGGGCTAAACTTCCACTTAAGGAAACCAAAACATGGTCTTGTCTGTCTTTAGGTTGAGAAGTAAACCTTGGGTCAATAACTGAACCAACTATTTGAGTTTTTTTTGCAAATTCTGGAAAAGATTGAAGTTTCTCAGGAACTTGTGTTGCATTGCGAGCATATACTTGATCTGCAAGGTGATATGCAAGAATGACAGTTAAGTGAAAATCTCTTTCAAGGCATTTTTGATAGAATTCCTTTAAAGCTTGTTCATCTTTTCTTGATTTTATCTCCTTAAGTTGCTCCATTAAGGCAGGAATTTCTTCTTTATATGAATCAAAATCCCAGAACCAAAGCATTCCATCATAATAATATGTTGGTTTATGCTGAAACCAGCCATAAAAGACGGCTGCAGTATCATAACTTGATACAACCATGTCAATTGTTGATGGGATGTCTCGGGTTAGAAGGGCCTCTAAATTGTTTTCCCTTTCTTTTAATGGTTCTAATAATCTAAAACTATTTCTTTCACCATCTAAAACTACTCGCAATTTAGGGTCATCAAGAAGGTAGCAATTTAAATCTCTATCTGGAAATTCTTCTTGAAATGCACCTTCTATTGCAGCCATCTCAGCGATTGCACCAAATCCAAATGTTTGAGCTGAACCAAGTATGTCTAATGACTCACTCATGCGTTTTTATGAAATTAAAGGCACATATTTTTCTCTAATTGTATCAACAACGAAATCTACTTGTTCTTCAGTTAAAGAGGGATAGAGAGGTAAACTTACACAGCGTTCTCCCCAATCCTCCGCGATTGGGAATTGTCCTTCTTTCCCCCCTTTGTCTCTGTAAACGGAAAGTAAGTGGATAGGTGTGAAATTCACAGCACATCCTATTCTTGCTTCTTTTAGAATTTCAAAAAATGCATCACGCAGCCCCAATTGAACTAATATCACCATAAGATAGTGTGATGATTCAGTTCCTTCTGGTATTTCAGGTAAAGTTATACCTGGAAGTTCACCTAATTGTTTTCTGTATTGCTCTACAAGTTTTGCTCTACGCGTGCGATTTTCTTTTAATCTATCAAGTTGTCCTAAAAGAAGTGCTGCGTTTATGTTTGTCATATTACATTTCCCTGAAACAAAGGTTGAATCATAAGGGATATATCCTGATTTTCCTTCTTTTCTTCTATCGTAGGCGGTTTTTGTGATTCCGCAGCATGTTCCTTGGCGGAATTTGAGTGCAATATCGTCGTGATTTGTTATTAGAACGCCGCCTTCACCACAGGTCATATTTTTTGTAGCATAAAAGCTAAAAGCCGCTGCGTCAGATAATTGGCCGGGATAAAATCCGCTTCTAGAAGAAATTACTGCATGGGAAGCATCTTCAAAGAGTATAATGCCGTATTGGTCGCACATTTTTTTGAGTTCTTCCATATCTGCCATTACTCCGTAGAGATGCACTGGCATTATAGCTCTAGTTTGATCATTTATTTTTTCTTCAACTTGGTTTAGATCAAGAAGACCAGTGTTTGGATCGCTATCAACAAATACGGGTGAGGCACCTGTTAATGAAACCGAATGAGCGGAAGCAACATAACTCATGGTTGGTACAATAACTTCATCTCTTTCTCTAACACCTATAATACGGAAAAATAATTCTGCTGCACTTGTCCAATTTGTTGTTCCTATTGCATGTTTTACACTATAGATTTCGGCAAAACGTCTTTCAAATTCTGTTGTTACTTCACCAGTTGTTAAAAATGGTCCATTGATAACTTCTCTGACCTTATCTAAATCTTGTTCATTTAGGTCATGACAAAAGTAGGGAACTTCCATATTTTTCAATTAAAGATTGGTAGAATTTTACTGTGTAACAGGTTGGATCTTCGCGGATATTACCGTTTGCTAATCCTGTGAAAATATCTTTCACGGTATCTTCAATTTTGTGACGAGGTCGAAATGTGAACCGATCAAGAAATTTCTCGAATGATACTGCATAATTTCTTGGATCAACATCTTCGGGTACGTATTGAATTTGAATTGGAACACCAATTTCGTTAAGTGCTTCTCGAACTGTTTTTGCAATTGCATTCACATCCATTGTGCAAGCTCCAAGGTTAAATACTTCACCTGACCATAGAGAGGGATCTTGATTTAAAATATGAAGTGTAGCGTCGGCAATATCTTCAACGTGAATAAATGGTCGCCATTGCTCGCCAGTACCAAATACTCGGATGTATCCATCATGTTGAGCACAAAGACTCATAATATTGACAACTAAATCAAATCTCATTCGATCACTGATCCCAAAAGCAGTAGAGTTTCTGAATGCGGTTAAAGCAAAGTTTTTGTCAGCAAGAGCGAAAATATCATCTTCAACTCTTGTCTTCATTTCTGCATATAGTGAAACTGGTTTTCTAGGAGATTCTTCGTCACAAACTTTATCAGAACTTCCATAAACAGAGCATGATGACATCTCTACGTATTTTGGGACACCTGCTTCTTTAGCTGTTTTTGCTGAATGAACAATACCTTCATAATTAATTGATCTTGTTAATTCGGGGTCTAAATCACAGGCAGGATCGTTTGAGATCCCAGCAAGACTAACGACAATATCAACATCTTGAAAGGTTTCAGCAGTTACTGAACGAATGTCCTGATCAATAATTTTTAATTCTGGATGTTTAGCTGATTTATCTAATTTGTCTTTCCCAAAAAAGAAACGGTCTAATGCTTTTATTTTGTAACCTTTATCGAGGGCTTTGCGGACTAGGTGTGTTCCAATGTATCCACCAGCTCCGATTATTAACATTGTTTCGTCTTTGGATTCAAGAGCCATATTTATTAGTAAAGGGTTGTTGTGTAGCGACGAATAAGTTTATCAGCTGAAGTGCGTTCTTTCTCTTCAAGTTGAATTGTTTCTAATAAAATTGAACCGTCTCCAGCACAGATGAAAACACCTCTTCCAGGAGATGATTCGATAAAACGCCCAGGAATTGATCCAGCTACAACAGGTGCATCTTCTGGAATTGATGCTGTCCAAATTATTAATTGTTTTTTATTGGGGCCTATATAAGCAAATGCTCCAGGATAGGGATCAGAAGTTGCTCGCACAAGGTTGAGGATTTCTCTTCTTGGACGGCTAAAATCAATTTTTCCATCTTCTGGTGTTAAACGTATACCATATGTTGCTTCGGTTTCGTCTTGTGGGGTCCCAATTTCTTTTCCTTCAATCACTTTTGGAAGTTCTTTGCATATTAGTTCGGTGGTTAATTGGGTTACTCTGTCACGTATTTCTCTAACATATTCGTTTGGGCCGATGTGTGTTGTTTTTTGACCAATGATATCGCCTGAATCTGTTCTCTCATTTGCAAAGAATAAAGTGACTCCAGTTTCAGATTCATCATTTCTAATTGAATGGTTCAATGGAGCGAATCCACGTAAGTGTGGTAAAAGACTGTCATGTGCAACAACTATTCCTCGAGGTGGGACGTAAATGGCGTTATTTGGAAATAATCGGCGCCAGTTTACGCAAAGTGCGGTAACTGCGTTTGTATCTCTCAAAAAGTCAGCATAATTTTTAGGATTTAAATTTGAAGATAATGTTACTTGAGCTCCAATTTCTTTAGCGCGTGAAATTATTTCTTCAGTTTCTTCTGCGCCGTGTCCGCTTGTATCTTGAACACAAACTGCTGTTAGTGTTCCAATATTTTCTTGGATTAAGCCTTTGAGTACATCTAAACCTCTTTCTGTTCCTAAAAAAAGGGTGAGTTCATTTCTACCTTCTAAATCTTTTGTTCTATCTAATAATATTCTTTCTTTCGTTTTCATAAATTCAAAATATGCGAATATTCATGTATTCCATGTTGGATAATTAATTCGGCTTCAATTGGATCAAAAATTTGAGTTAAAAATTCAAATACACTTTCTCTTAATTTTTGTAAATCTTGCGTTTGTCCTTCTTTTAATTGTTCTCCAGTAAGCCATTTTAAGGTATCATAATCTACAAATTTGCCGTCTATGGTTAGGTTATGTGGAGTGAGCATTCCGTGTATTCCTCCGTTTTTATGTAAACGACCTAGGTTTCTCATGATTCTTGCAATAATGAATCTGCAAAATTCTTTTAAATTATTGAAGTCAGGTAATTCGAATTCATTGTATTTTGCTTCTTGGATTAAATAATTTTCAACTTCTTTTAAAATAATTTCTCTAACGTTTTCTGCGTTATTTTCATCTTCTGGGAATAGTGTTTCAGCATGAATAAAATCTACAAGGCGGTGATTGATTCCAAAAGCATCCATTCTTATAGTGAAAGGGACATCATTGTATTCTTCTGGCAGATTTGCCTCTTTTAATGCATCAGCAAGAGTTAAGCGTGCAACACCGGATCTAAGTTGATAAATAACCTCACTTAGACCATAAGCAACAATAGGCACTTCAGTTTCTATTCCCATTTCTCTTAGCATTCTTGAATGTTTTAGCGAACGAGTAAAAACTTCTTCAGGTTGCAAACCTAGAACATAACCTGTTGCATCTTTTTTAATATTTCTAATTTTATAGAGCCAATCTTCTCTAGGGCCACTATATAGACCGTTCCCTTTAAGTCTGCATCTTGTATAAAAGCCACCTTTATTATCATGCATTGCAACAGGAGCTGGGAGTTCAGCACTTCTGTGGTGACGATCTCTTAATATAACGGGGGATAATTCTTCTTTAAGTCCATTGATTAAAGGACTTGGTGATAAAAAAGTAGCACCTTCTTTGGTTGCCGAGTTTAAACTGTCATCGTCAAAGAGAGTTTCATTACGTGCAGCAAGCTCTGTTTTTATGGGAGCAAGAGCATTATAAGTGGGGAATTCTGTTGGCATTGTAAACTTTGTTAAGATCGAAGGATAATATAAATTTGATGTTTATGCAATTTAAGATTATTATTTTCTTCAAATATTGTATTAAATATGGATAGAGAAAAATTCGATGCTTCAATTGATTCAATTGTGCTTTTTGATTCTACAGAGGAGCTTGATGAGAGCAGAATAATAGGGACTGTGCGTGGGTGTATTGATTGGTTAAAAACTGAGGGTAATTTAATAACAGATAATTATTCTGAGTTTGATGAGAATGATTTTGTCGTTTTGAATGATGTAAAAGATAAAGACGATTGGTTAAAGAGGAAAATAGCTCAATTTCTTGAAACTGATTATGGTCAGAAGATAGCAAAAGAGGTTGAGAGAATGCTTGTTCTTGTTCAAAAGGTTAGGGTTGATCAGGGTATTGCAGAATATACACAAGGGGCAATCTATATGATGACTTGTGAGATAATTTATTCTAGTTATTTATGGAGAGGAATTAAAAGGAAGACTGGAACTGAATTTTCATTTGATACTCATCAAATTGAGGCTTTTTTAAATGCAGCAATGCATGGTTTTACAGGGATGCCAAATTTATTAGCTGCAATAAAACATGATGATTTAGAAGATTTAGCTATACATCAAGATTTTTCTGATGCAAATGGAAATGTTTATGATCATAAAGAGGAATGGCTATTTTGTGATGAAATATATAGGGAAAAGGTTATTGAACTTGAAGGATACGATGTGACACAAATAATTGATAAAATTATTGTGCAGGCTACTGATACGATTCGTGCTTTAACTAGTCCTGAAGTTGGTAAAGGTGGGGTGGCTACGGGAGAGAAAAGAATAAGTGATGAACGAAAGGCATTTCATTATTTAGAGAATTTGTTAACAAATGGATATGCAGCAACTATAAAAGTGATTGAGCAGATACAAAATGCCCAAACATTGGGTGGTTTGGGCCCTGAACGTGCTAGAAAAAAAATAGAATTGATTTTAATTTTACATGGTTTGTTTGCAAAAATTCTTGAGCTAAGTTGTGCAGAAAGATTAATTATTACAGCGGGTGTGTCCTTTTTGAGGCCTGAATTTATGGAGAATTTTTTATATATGCAAAAAAGCCAAATAGCTGCTTTTGGATATCAAATTGCGAATTTGATATTTGAAGAAAGGAGGCAGCAAGCTGAAGAGTTGTTGGAAACATACAGTCAACATTTGGATGGAATTGCAAGTGAGCATTGTGAATCAGAGCTTGATTTGCATACTGTGCAACTTGTGAAAGATTTATTGTTAAGAATTGCGCGGGATGAAATTGGTGAATGTAGATCTGATAGTATTGAGGACTTATTTAAGAAATTAATAGATTCTTCTCTTTTTTGTCCTGAGGATTTGGATTTAGTAAGAAATGATATTCGTTCTCAAATTTTTGAGTCAGTTAGACCTTTATCAGGGACTATTAGAAGAATTGAACTTAGACCTTCATCTATTGCAAATTTTATTGATGTTGAAAAAATTCTATATGATAAGGATTATAAATTGCAGATTCCAATTAATTCATTACTTTTTGAGATTGTAATTTTAGTAGATGATGAAGAACATATTCCTGATATTGTTTCAGGAGTAGTTAGAGCTGTTTATCCTGAACAAGAATGTAGAATTTTACCTGATGCATCATTAGGTAGAACTGCGCAGTTAGGTGCAAAATTACAGATAAAAAAGAATACTCTTGGTGGGATAATTACTATACGAGTTAATACTGTTAAGCAGGAAGCAATGTCTAAGCGAGGGATTCGAGCTATTAGAGGGGAGCCGATCCCAAGTGCTTTAAGAAAGAAAATTCGTAGGGTATTAAAAGTAGTTACTCATACTGGGCAATCAGTGTTTGATGTTGCGGAGGAAGTGATGATGCGTGAGCAACTAACTGTATATTCGGATGAACAAGATCATAAACCTGTTAGATTAAATTCAAGAGCTACTTTTTTTGATTTTTCAGCAGCTCTTCCTGGCTCTATTGGGTTGGAGGCTTTGGCATATGGTAGAGCAGCTTATTATAGGAGGGAGAATATGCTTGATAGGCGTAGAATTGATTTTTGTGAAGAATTAAAGGATGGCGATTTGTGTTATATAGAAATTGATAAGACGAAACCTTCAAGATTATCGCTTATGGATTTTGTATTTTCTAGAGAGGAACATACTAGAGAGTTGGGTGCACAATGGTTTTCAAAATGTGCTGTACAAGAAAAAGAGGAAGAGTTAGGTAGGTCATTATTACCAAGTGAAAAGAGAAAGGTATGTGAAGCTGATAGAATGGGTAGGGCAAATCTGTATTTGCAAAAACTTTGTAGAATTTTTGATATTGACGAGTATGAAATATTTTTATTTTTTTCATATAACTCTATTGTTAGAAAAGTGAATGCACCAAATGTGGCGGAAAAGCCATTAGAAGAAAGTGCCTACCGCAAGAGTAGAAGGAATTTGTTATGTCAAATTGGGAATTTAAATTTTAATCCTTTATATCCATTAACTGATTTTATTTCTGATAGATCTTTGCTTGAAAGTGCTAATGCAAGATTAGTTATTCCTTTATCAATTGTTGTTGCTGATCAACCTGGTGTGTTAGCTGAAATATCAGCATTAGTGGCTAAGAAAAATATTAATATGCGCTTTCATGCAGATGAGCCTTATCAATCCGAAGAAGGAGAGGCTATGTCAAAACTTAGGTTTGATTTGGAAATACCTAAGAGTTTTTTTGGCTATGACTTATTAAAATTAATCTTGAGATTGGAGTATAAGGGTGCTGTAAAAGTTGAGGCGAATTTATTTGATTTTTCTTCGGTAGAGGATGATTTAAGAGGAATTGGAGTTGTTACTTCACAGTAACTGACTTGGCCAAGTTTCTGGGCATGTCAGGGTTGTTTTGACGCGCGACTGCCAGTTTGTAGGCCAAAATTTGGATTGGGATGATGTTCAAAATGGGCGAAGCATTTAGTGCGTCCGGCACTTTGATCCAGTAGTCGTAGATTTCAGATTTTTCAGGGCCAACGCCAATAATTAAGGCACCTCTGGATTTAACTTCCATGGCGTTTGACAGAATTTCTTTTTGATATTCGTCATTTGAAGAAATTACAATGCAGGGCGTTCCTTCTGAAATCAGGGCAATTGGGCCGTGTTTCAGTTCACCGCCTGCAAAACCTTCAGCGTGAATGTATGAAACTTCCTGGAGTTTGATTGCGGCTTCCAGGGCAATTGGGTAGTTTGAGCCGCGGCCAATAACCATGATGTCTGAGCAGTCTTTTATTCGGTCTGAAGCGGCTTCAATATGCTGTTCGTAGCGGGGGTTTAGCATGTCGTTAATTTTACCTTCTGCTTCAATTAATGTTTTGCGGCCGGTGTTCAGGTCATCTGCAACGGCGTAGGCGAGCAAAGTTAAAATTGCAATTTGGGAAGTTGTTGCTTTGGTGGAAGCAACGGCTTTTTCGGGCCCTGCTTTTAAGGGAAGGACAATATCTGACATTCTTGCCATTGTGGAGGTTTCCACGTTTACAATAGATACAATTGTGGCTCCTTTTGATTTTGCAATTTCAATTGCCTCAAGGGTGTCTGCGGTTTCGCCGGATTGGGAAATTGCAATTACCAGCGAGCGGTCTTTCAAAAAACTTTTTGCGCTGCCAAATTCTGAACCAAATTTCACATTTACATGCTTTTTGGCAATTTCTGCGAACAAATATTCGCCCACCATGGCAACTTTTCCGGCAGTTCCGCAGCCCACAATGTATGTGCCGAATGCACCACGAATTTTTTCTGCAACTTCGCTTAAAAGTTCCGAATCCAAGTTGATTGCGCGGGAAATTGTCTCCTTTTGCTCCATGATTTCTTTGATCATAAAATGCGGATATCCGCATTTGTCCGCCATTTCTTCCTCCCAGTCTATTGAAATTATTCGTTTTTCAATTTGTTTGCCATCCGGAAGATTGAAAAAACGTGCACCATCTTTGTCCAAAATTACCATTTGGTTGTCGTCCAGGTACATTACATCTTTTGTGTACTCTAAAAACGCCGGCACGTCTGAGGCAATGAAATATGCGCCATCTTGACCTTTACCAACAATTAGCGGCGAGCCTCGGCGAGCCGCGATTATTTTGTTTTCATCTTTGCTCATGGCCAAAACCGCGTAACGGCCCTCCACTTTCTTTGTAGCGCGAATAAATGCCGCCTCAAAACCTTCTTCCATTTCATCTTCAATCAAGTGCGCAAAAACTTCAGTGTCCGTTTCCGAACGGAACTGATGTCCTTGAGAAATTAATTCGCCTTTTAGTTCAAGATAATTTTCAAAAATTCCATTATGAACCACAACGACTTCACCATTTTCAGTGGTGTGCGGGTGAGCGTTGTACTCCGTTACACCGCCGTGTGTGGCCCATCTTGAATGACCGAAAGCCACGTGTGACGGCTTTTCAAGTTTCTCATTGAGGTTTATCACTTCTGAAATTTTGCCAACATGTTTTTCAACCACAATATCACCGTTCTCTTGTTTAGCGGCAATGCCCCAAGAATCATAACCGCGGTATTCAAGTTTTTTGAGACCTTTTAATACAATTTCGGCAGCCTTATCATTTGGCCCAAAATAGGCAAAAATTCCACACATGTTTCTTTGATTAAGATAGGATCAGTTTAGCAATTTCAAGCCTTCAGCGCAAATTAGGCCCATGTCTTCAATTCGCACACCAAATTTTCCCGGCAAATAAATTCCGGGTTCAACGGTCACAACCATACCTTTTTTGAGCATATCCAGGCTTTTTGAACTTAAAGAAGGAGCTTCATGAATTTCCAGTCCCACGCCGTGCCCGAGCCCGTGAGTGAAATATTTTTCATCTTCTCCCATGGTTTTTCTGGCAATTTTGTCGACTGAGGAGGCTTTGATGCCCGGTTTTATGGCTTTAATTGCGGCTTTTTGGGCGCTAAGCACTTTTTCAAAGACTGCGTTTTGTTCGCTTGAGGGTTTTCCAATGAAATGTGTGCGGGTGAGGTCACTTAAGTAACCTTTGTATTTTATGCCCATGTCTATTAAGGCGATGTCTGTTTTTTTAAGGCGACGAGATGTGTTTTGGTGGTGGGGAATGGCGCTGTGACTTCCAAATGCCACAATAGGTTCAAATGAAACGTCGTCCGCACCCAAATCATGAGCTAATTTTTTGATCAACCATGCAATTTCAAGTTCCGTAACGCCCGGCTTGAGCAATATTCTTGTTCGCTCCATTGCTTTGAGGTTCAGTTTTTGAGAAATGTGCAGGAGTTTTATTTCCTTTGAGTCTTTAATTTTGCGTTTTTCGTCAATAGTTTGCTTTTGGGGTATCAATTTTATTCCCTTGAGTCGCTTTTTCCACCTGTTTAATTCATCAACGGTTAGATCTGACGGCTCAAATTCCACAACTTTTGACTTTCCAATGCATTTTTTAAGAGCAGTGGGAAAATCTTCATTTACTTCAATAAATTTGAAAGGGATTCTACAAGGTTTTTCCGCAAGTTTTTGTGCAATTTCCGCATACCGTGAGTCCGTAAAAAAGAAGTTTGTCGGGCCTAGAATAAGGCAGCCTTTCGAACCTGAAAAACCTGTCAAATAATTGAGATTGGTCTTTTTGGTGATTAGAAGTTTAGGCATTTTGTAAAAAGAAGCGGATTTGTGCCTCTTCGTCCAAATTTTCTTCAAGGCGGGAGAGGACTTTCTGAACGTGTGAACGCTTGTAACCCAAATTTTCAAGAGTAATTAAAACGTCCGGATGAACTTCTGTTTCCATTACTTCTTCAGGTTCGCCTTCCGGAACAACCTTATTTTTAAGTTCCAAAATAATTCTTTCCGCAATCTTTTTGCCAACACCTGAAATTTTTGTAAGTCCGGTCAAATTTCCTGAAAAAATTGCGTTTTGAATTTGGCCGGCCGGTTCACTCAGAATTTCAAGCGCCATTTTAGGTCCAACGCCGTTTATGCTCAGCAAAAGTTCAAAAAATTTGAGATCTTTAGCGGTTTCAAAGCCAAAAAGGCTGATGTCGTCCTCACGAACATGAGTGTGAATATGAAGTGAAATTTCATCTCCGGTCGTTAAATTTTTGGGTACCAAAACCAGGTAGCCAACGCCGCCAACCAGCAAAGTAAGCGACTTTTCTTCTCTATTAATCACTGTCCCGGTAAGAAATCTAATCATTTTTTTTGAAGGAGTTTAGGAAATCCTTTTTGAAAGTCAGAAAGGTCCCAGCTTCAATATGATAGCGAATTTGATCCATAAGATGAAACAAAAAAGCAATGTTGTGGAGTGACAGGAGCCGAATGCCCAAAAGTTCGTTTTCCAAGTAGAGATGGCGGAGATATGAACGCGAAAATTCCTTTGAGGAGTAGTGTGGCACGCTTTCATCCAAAGGCGTGTCATCAAATTTGAATTTCTCGTTTGTGATTGTGTGACGTCCATATTTATCCCAAAAACTGCCGTGGCGGGCCAAACGAGTTGCCAAAACACAGTCGAACATATCCACACCTCTTTCAACCGCTTCCAAAATGTCATCCGGTGTGCCCACACCCATTAAATAACGCGGTTTTTCTTTGGGTAAATGTTGAATCGCTGAGTCTATTGCATAAAATTTTTGTTCAAAGTCTTCTCCTACGCTAACGCCTCCAATTGCAATGCCCGGCAGGTCTAAATCCGCCATAAAGCGCGCGGATTCGCTTCTCAAATTTTCAAAGCGGCTGCCTTGAACAATGGGAAAGAGAGCTTGGTCTGAGCGGGTTTTGGCTTTAATGCACCTTTTCACCCAGTCGTGAGTTCTTTCCATTGCTTTTCTGGCGTAGCTTTCGTCCACACCGGCCGGAGCGCATTCATCAAAAGCCATAATTATATCCGCACCCAGTTCTTCCTGAATTTTTGTGGCGCTTTCCGGCGTGAAAAAATGCTTATTTCCATCAATATGCGACTGGAATTCCACGCCATCATCCGTAATTTTCACCTTATTTCCCAATGAAAAAACCTGAAATCCGCCGCTGTCCGTCAAAATTGGCTTGTTCCAGTTCATCCATTTATGCAGACCGCCCATTTTTTTTATCAGGTCTGAGCCGGGACGCATTGCCAAGTGGTAAGTGTTCGCCAAAATTATTTCAGTTTTGAGGCCCTGAAGATCCTTATAATCCAAAGATTTCACCGTGGCTTTGGTGCCGACCGGCATAAAAACCGGAGTCTTGATTTCGCCGTGTGGTACGTAAAAAGTTCCGGTTCTGGCCAGGCACTCTTCTGATGGATGTGAAATTACGAATTCAAACATTTTGTGCTCTTTGCATTAAAAGAAGGTCTGCGAGCACTATTAATACCATACTTTCCAGGATAACGGGAATTCTTGGGACAATGCACACGTCATGCCGACCCGAAACCTCTTTTGCAATGGAAGATGGTGGTTTTACAGCGACCCTCAAAATAAGCTCAGTGCCGTCGCTGATTCCGCCCAGTGAGCCGCCTGAAGGCCTTGAATTGTGCTCTGAGCCCCGCAAATTTGCCGCATTGAAGCCTTCGCCAAATTCAAATCCCTTCACGGCTCCCACGGACATTAGCGCTTTTGCCATTTGGGCTTCCAATTTACCAAAAACCGGTGAGCCAATGCCCGCCTCCAAACCTGTAACGTGAATTTCAACAATGCCACCAAGAGAATCCCCTTCATTTTGCGCTTTTTCAATTTCTTCAAGCATTTTTGGGGTAGGGGATTCCTCCAAATTTTCATTTTTCACGGTTCCAATTTGGCGAATATAACTTTTCACGCTCAAATACTTTAAAAATTCCCGCGCTACGGCGCCCGCCATAACTCGTGCAACTGTTTCACGGCCGGAGCTTCTTCCGCCTCCGCGCGGGTCTCTAATGCCAAATTTTGCCTCATAAGTGAAGTCTGCGTGGCCGGGTCTTGTGCCAACGTTTTTATAGTCTTCCGGTTTTGCGTCGTGGTTTCTTACCAACATTGAAATTGGCGTGCCGAGCGATCGCCCTTCAAATACTCCGCTTAGAATTTCCACTTTATCCTCTTCATGGCGAGCGGTTGTGCCGCTTTGGCCGGGTTTTCTGCGGTCCAAATCCTTTTGTATTTTTTCTTCTGAAATTTCAAGGCCGGGGGGGCAGCCGTCAATTAAAACCCCGAGTGCTTTCCCGTGGGATTCACCCCAAGTTGTGACTCGAAATAGGGTTCCAATGGTGTTCATTTAACTATTCTGAAACCTCCTCAGTTGATGTTTCCTCAGCTGCGGTCTCAGGTTCAGTTTCAGGCATTTCTAGCTCGACTTGCTTTACTTTTTTCTCTTTTTTTGAAGTTTCTTTATCTAATTGAGTTGATAATTCCTCATTAACACGTTCTTCAAGAGTTTTCTTTTTGCGAACCTTCTTTTTCTTTCCGGAAGCTTCTTCCATTTTCTTGCGGAATTTATCTACGCGACCTTCAGTGTCAATAAGAACGCTTTTACCTGTGAAAAACGGGTGACATTGAGAACAAATTTCAACCTGAATTGATTCTTGAGTGGCTCCTGTCTTAAATTCATGGCCGCAGTTGGCACATTTAACGACAGCATTTAGATAATATTGAGGGTGTGTGTTGGCTTTCATAAGCTATTTTTTCTTCTTTTTAACGGGTTTGTCGCTTTGAGCCTCGCGATTATATCTATAGATGACGTAGAACGCAAGACAAACTAAAATTATTGCAAAAATTATTGCAAAAAACATAAATTTCATATCAATCACTCGAACCTTAACTTTTATTGAGTCAGATTGGCCGGCATCATCCAGGACGGTTAGAGTTGCGGTTTGTAGTCCTCTGCTGTCAAAAGAACGTTTCACCATTTTCCCTTCGAGAATTTCGTCATTGAAACTCCACAGATATTTAACAATATTGCCCTCGGGATCCTTTGAGCCCGAAGCGTCAAATAGCACTTCATCATTTATACTGGTTAAATAGACGGTTTTATCCGTAGTAGCGGATGGTACAGAATTGAATGGGGCAGGGTCTTCAAAATTCTTCATTCCATCTCCATCTGCATCATCATCCATGTTATCTCCAATTCCGTCTTTATCCATGTCGCTCCATTCAGAGGCGTTTGTAGGGAAGGCATCATCACCATCCAAAACGCCGTCTGAGTCGGAATCAGGGTTGAGAGCGTCGGTATCATAGACGGATTCGTCACTATTTAAGAGTCCGTCTCCATCCACGTCGTCATCTTCTTCATCTGCAATTTCATCTCCGTCTAGGTCTTTTGAGTGGTTTGAATCTAGCGGAAAGTCGTCTTCTTCATCCAAAACTCCGTCGTTGTCGTCGTCCGTGTCTTCGTTGTTACCTGTTCCGTCTCCATCTGTATCTTGAGATTCATTATGGTTTAGGGGGAAGGTGTCTTCATCATTTAATACACCATCTCCATCCATATCATCATCTTGATTGTTTGTGATTCCGTCATGGTCTGTGTCTTGGTAAACAATTACGGTTTTTGTCACGGTATTGTTCGAAGCATCATCACGCGTGGCATCCCATGGGATCACGGTAATTGTAATTGTGTATTCGCCGTAGCTTGCGGGGGTCCAATCAACAAAAACGTCGTCGGTGGAGCCGGAAAGAGCTGAAATTGGCTGATCCGGACCGATAGCTCCTGATTGAGTGGAAAACCTTACTGTTCCAAGAAGGTCGTAAGCACTTAAATTTGAAACTGTTGCCCAAAGTCTGTTGGTATTACCCTCTAAAAAAGTCTGGGAGGCAAATTTTACACTGCTGGGATATAAGGCTAAATCACCGCTAACAGCGGAGGCAGTGGGAATCATAAGCATTCCTGCAATGAGGAAGCTCATTAGCTTGATTGATGCTTTCATTGGCGTAAGAGTTAAACGAGCGCAGCTTGGCTTTTTTTCGTTTTGTCTTCCTCTGGAGTATCGTTGTCAGCGTCTACTGCAGCCGTGTTAATAAGTGACATTGAAGCAACTCTGTCGCTTTGCTTCATACGCATTATATACACACCTTGAGTTGCACGTCCACGACTTGGGATACTTGTCAAAGGAACTCTTATCATTACTCCGCCACGAGATACAATAATCACATCAGCTTCCATATCCGGTTCAACTACTCTTGCTCCAACCAACTTACCTGTTTTTTGAGTTAAATTTGCGGTTTTCACTCCTGTTCCTCCTCTGGTTTGAAGCCTATAACTTGAAACAGTTGTTCGTTTACCTACTCCATTTTCCATTACAACAAACAATTCGGTCGTTTCTGTTTTAACTGTGTCCATTTCAACAACTTCATCTCCGGTTTTGAGTTTAATTCCTCTAACTCCGGTGGATGCTCTTCCCATTGGGCGAACGTCTTCTTGGCCGAACTGAATACATTTTCCTTCTCTTGTAACAATTATTACTTTGTCTCCCTTTGAAGTTTGGCGGACCCAAGAAAGTGAGTCTCCTTCTCTGAGTTTGATGGCAACTAAACCGCTCTTTCTCACTTTTTCAAAAGCGTCAACTGGTGTTTTTTTAACAGTTCCGTCTTTTGTAGCCATAAATAGGAATTCTCCTCCAAATTTTTCATTTGTGACAACCTGTACGGCGGTAACAACTTCATCTTTGTTAAGTTGAATTAAATTTACAAGTGGAGTGCCTTTTGCTTGCCTTGTAGCCTGAGGAACCTCATAAACCGGCAATTGGAAGACACGACCCGTGTTTGTGAAGAACAAGAGTTTGTCGTGGTTTGAGGCTTGTTTTACAATTTGAATTTCATCTTCTTCTTTTGTTGTCATGGCAATTTTGCCCTGGCCGCCACGTTCTTGCCTTCTGAAGGCAGATGGGGCAACACGTTTGATGTAATTTGCTTTTGTTAACGTTACAACCATTTCCTCGTTAGGGATGGTGTCTTTCATTGAGAATTGACCAATTGCATGTGCAACTATCTTTGTACGGCGTTTGTCTCCGTACTGTTCTTTAATTTCAACAAATTCTTCTTGCATGATTTTTTCAACCTTTTTGGGGTCTGCCAAAATTGCTTCAAGTTCTTTTATTAGTGCAAGCTTTTCTTTAAGTTCGTCTTCAATTTTGCTTCTTTCCAAACCTGCCAAAGTTTGCAGTCGCATTTCTAAAATGGCGGTTGCTTGCAGTTCGGAAAGGTGGAATTTTTCCATGAGGGCGCTGTGAGCTTCCTCTTTGGTTGCAGAAGCGCGAATTGTTTCAATTACGGCATCAATATTATCAAGCGCAATCTTAAGACCTTCCAAAATGTGTGCTCTTGCTTGCGCTACTTTTAGGTCATATTCCGTGCGGCGTGTAATTACAACTTTTCTATGTTCAATAAAGTATTCCAGGACTTCTTTCAGGTTTAGTAAGCGAGGCTGAAGTCCGTCTACCAAGGCAATCATGTTCATGTTGAAGCTTGATTGCATTGGTGAATATTTGTAGAGCTGATTTAAAATTTTGTTTGGGTACGAATCTTTTTTGAGCTCAATTACAATTCGCATTCCTTCTCTATTTGATTCGTCTCTGAGGTCTGAAATTCCGGTAATTTTTTTAGTTCGAACTAAGTCTGCAATTTTTTCAACTAGTGAAGCTTTGTTGAGCTGATATGGGATTTCCGTGACCAAAATTCTGGATCTTCCGGATTTCATTTCTTCAATTTCCGCTTTAGCACGGATTGCAATTCCTCCACGGCCTGTTGTGTACATGGTTTTAATTGCTTCTTTGTCGTAAATTGTTGCTCCTGTTGGGAAGTCCGGTCCTTTAATAAACTTCATTAGATCATCAACTTCACTTTCTGGGTTTTCAGTTAAGTGTAGGAGTGCATCCATTACCTCTGTTAGGTTGTGTGGAGGAATGTTTGTGGCCATTCCCACTGCAATACCCATTGTTCCGTTTAGAAGAAGTTGAGGCAGTTTGGTTGGCAGAACGCGAGGCTCTTTGTGTCTTCCGTCGTAGTTTGGCACAAAGTCTACTGTTTCTTTCTCAATATCTTTGAGCATTTCGTCCGTAATTTTTTCCATTTTTGCTTCCGTATAACGCATGGCTGCCGCGTTGTCTCCGTCTACAGAACCAAAGTTACCCTGACCTCTAACAAGCGGATATCGAAGTGAGAAATCCTGGGCCATTCTGACCATAGAATCATAAATTGCCGCGTCACCATGAGGGTGGTATTTGGCCATAACTTCTCCAACCACGGTAGCTGATTTTCTGAGGCCCGCCGTAGAGCGAAGGCCTGTTTCATGCATTGCGTAAAGAATACGTCTGTGAACTGGCTTTAGACCGTCTCTGACATCCGGAAGGGCACGTGAAACAATTACGCTCATTGCGTAATTTAGGTAGGATTGCTCAATTTCTGTTTCAATTGACCTTGGAGTAACATTTCCTTCAAAAAGCTGAGTTTTTTCAGGTTGAGATGGAGTGGTTTCTTCTGACTCTTCCGAGATTTCTTCAGGGGTTTCTTCAGTTTCTTCTTCGGGAAGGTCTTGTGGGTCGTCTGCCATTGGTTTATGTATTGTTTAAGGTTGTGAACGCTTTGGCGTCTTTTTTTAGTGCACACGAGGCAGGACTTTGTCCTGTCGTGTGTGGCGGGCGAATTTTAACACAAGGGGCGGAAAATGCGAAGGGATTTTTCTTCTGTGATTGCCTTGAGAAAAGAGCTAAAATATGATAGAATATAGAGATTAAAAACGCGTAATGGCAGATCAAAACCCTCCACAACCTAATCAACAGAGTGTAAAACAGGCTCCGGAAGCTACGCCTCCGACTGTTACGTTGACGCCAGCTACTCCAGCTGCTCCGGCTCTTACAGCTACTCCTGTTGCGCAGACGGATGAGCAGAAAGCTGCAGAAGCTGAAGCTAAACCAAAATCTGATGTATCTGAAGAAGCTAAGGCAAAGGCGGTGCAAGCAGCTTCTAAAGTTGATACTGCCCAAACAAAAACTACCGCAGATCAACAGGCTAAGAAGATTTTTGAGGCTGAGAAGTTGTTTCAGGAGGGAATTGCTTCAATTCGTGACTTAATTTCACCTTCGTCTTTTGAGGTTGCTTATGACCATCTCAAGATTGACGGAATGTATGCCCAAAGCTTTTTTGTTTATACGTATCCCCGGTTTATTGACACCAACTGGATGTCGCCAATTGTAAATTTTGACGTGACAATGGATATTTCTCAGTTTATTTATCCAATTTCGTCAGAGGATATTATGCGTGTTTTGAAAACGAAAGTTGCGCAATTGCAATCTTCAATTCGAATTGCTACAGAGAAGGGTAATGTGCGTGACCCGGCGCTTGAAACGGCGCTTGAAGATGCCGAACAACTTAGAACAGAGCTTCAACGTGGTCAGGAAAAATTCTTCCAATTTGGGCTGTATTTTACGGTTTATGCAAAAGATCAGGACGAGCTTCAAAAAGCTTCCAAGCAACTGCAAAGTTTACTTGGAGGTAAGCTGGTTTTAACAAAAAGATCAGATTTGCAGATGGAGCGAGGCTTTAATTCTGCTATTCCACTTTGTTTGGATGAGCTTGTGACT
>Ga0180007_10001737_pt1 | contig 27891 bp, 21 predicted proteins | sample MM_PC_MetaG_FD_121122 | JGI IMG/M metagenome (GOLD analysis project Ga0180007, IMG submission 121122) | Groundwater microbial communities from the Aspo Hard Rock Laboratory (HRL) deep subsurface site, Sweden - MM_PC_MetaG | ecosystem: Environmental > Aquatic > Deep subsurface > Groundwater... | reverse complement strand
ATTGATAATGATTATCAATATACTTTGAATATCAGAATGAGAGCCAATATCATTCTGTCTGGAGGTTATCATGATGCTTGCCGAATTGAGAGCGTATGACCGCTTTAAGGTTCTGGCTATACATACGGGGCGCGAAACCGGGCGGCGACTGGCTGATATGGGTTTTACCAAGGACTCGGAGGGCCGGGTGATGCGCTGCGGTTTTTTGCGTGGTCCGATGCATGTATGCGTGGGCGGGTACCATCTTTTGCTCCGCCACAGTGAGGCCGCGGCTGTAGAAGTCGAAGTGCTTGAATTTGCCCCGCACGGGCACGGACTGGGCCGAGGTGGCAGACGCGGTTTGAGGCGTGGTTTTGGCCATGGGGCCTTATCCGGAAAGCCGGGGCTTTGCCACGGCTGCGAAACCGATGCGGCTGCGGCCTGTCAGGACAGCGATGCCATCCGCACAGAACCTTCGGCTACCTGAAATTGAGTAAAGGAAAATTGCCATGAAAAACTCATATTTGATTGCCCTGGCCGGCAATCCAAACTGCGGAAAGACTACCATTTTCAATGCTATAACCGGGGCCCACCACAAAGTCGGAAATTATCCGGGGGTAACAGTGGAGAAGCGCGAAGGGCAGCGGCGCTACAAAGGCTATGACCTGCGTATCGTTGATCTGCCCGGAACCTACAGCCTTACCGCCTACTCCCCCGACGAAATGGCCGCCCGAGATTTTTTGCTTACCGAAAAGCCGGATGCGGTGATCGACGTGATGGATTCGAGCAATATCGAACGCCATCTGTATCTGTGCATGCAGTTCCGCGAGCTGGGGGTGCCGGTTATCGGCGCTTTGAACATGGCTGACGAAGCGGAAGCCGCCGGGGTGCTAATAGACGCCGCCCAGCTGTCGAACCTTATGGGCATGCCCTTTGTGCGCACCGTAGGCAGTAAAGGCCGCGGTGTGGAAAATCTGCTGGATGCAACCGTCGATCTGCTGGAAAAGCTGCAACGTGACGGCCCGGAGGCCAGTGCCGCTGCCGCTCTAAGCCACCGTATGCATTATGGACCGGAGCTTGAAGATAAGCTGCATGAACTCTGTACCTTGCTGCAGCAGGATAGTGCCTTTGTCGCAGCTTTTCCGGTCCGCTGGTTGGCTATAAAGCTACTGGAGAAGGATCAGGATGCCTACAAGCGCCTGAAGGGTCACAAGGACGAAGCCCTGATTGTGCCGAAGGCCATAGCTGCCGCGCAATGGCTGGAAAAGCACTTCGGGCGAGATGCCGAGATTGTGGTGTCCGAGCAGCGTTATGCCTTCGTTCACGGAGCTGTACGCGAAACTGTGTCAAAAAAGCCTCTACTGGTGCAGACTGTTACCGAGAATATCGACAAAGTATTGATGAATCGTTTCCTGGGACTGCCGATTTTTATTGGTGTTATGTGGCTGGTATTCAGGCTAACCTTTGCCCTGGGCGAAGCACCGGTCGGCTGGCTGGAAAGTCTGTTCGGCTGGTTGGGCGGCGTTGCCGGCCGCGTTATTCCGGAAGGCTTTTTTCAGGCCCTGGTAGTGGACGGCATCATCGGCGGTATCGGCGGTGTGTTCAGTTTTGTGCCGCTGATCATCATCCTGTTCTTCCTTCTCTCCATACTTGAAGACACCGGCTACATGGCCCGGGTGGCCTTTATTACCGATAAGTTCCTGCATCTGTTCGGTCTGCATGGTCAGTCGTTCCTGCCGATGATACTGGGGTTCGGCTGCTCCGTGCCGGCTATTATGGCCACCCGCACCCTGCGCAGTACCCGCGACCGGATTGTTACCTCGATGATCATTCCCTTCATGAGCTGCGGTGCCAAACTCCCGGTGTATGTGCTTTTAGCCGGTGCTTTTTTTCCGCAGAATCCGTCGCTGGCGGTGATGACGATTTATGGCGTGGGAGTTGCTTTGGCCTTTCTGTCGGCCTTGCTGTTTAAAAGTACCCTGCTGCGTGGCGAACCGACCCCCTTTGTTATGGAATTGCCGCCGTACCGCGCACCTACCTGGAGCGGTCTGTTCTGGCATGTGGGCGAAAAAACCCTTACTTATGTAAAAAAAGCCGGTACGGTTATTCTGGCGGCCTCAGTGCTTATCTGGGCGCTGACCACCTTTCCGGTACTGCCGGAAGCGTCGGTACCGGCCGGCCTGCCAGAAGCCGAAGTTTCCCGGCTGGCCCTGGAGCACAGTATCGCCGGCAGCCTGGGCCGGGTTATCGAGCCGCTGGTAAGGCCGCTTGGCTTTGACTGGCGCATCGGCATTGCCGTCATTACCGGCTTTGCGGCCAAGGAAGTCGTGGTATCCACTCTGGGTGTAATGTATGCGGCCGGCTCGGCCGAGGACAGTATAGCCCTTACTGCGGCCATGCAGGCCGATCCCCTGTTCTCGCCATTGGTGGCTTTCAGTCTGATGTTGTTTATATTGATAATACCACCTTGTTTTGCCGCCCTTGCTACCTTAAAAGCTGAACTCGGCTGGAAATGGCTGGGGGTATCGGTCGGCTATATGCTCACAGTAGGTTGGCTGCTTACCTTTGCGGTGTATTCGCTAGGCCGTCTGGCCGGCTGGGGGATCTGATGGTATTTGATCTGGTTTTGGTTGGTCTGGCTGTAAGTGCCGCCGCAGCCTATGTTGTCCGCCTGGTGCTCCGGCGCGTCCGGGGCAAAGCGGCCGCCTGTTCATGCGCCGCTGCGCAGTCAGCTGATCTTAGTCGCGGAGCAAAGCCGGGCGGTTCTGCCTGCAGCACTTGTTCTGGCTGCCCGTACAGCGCAAACGGATCCTGTTTGGACACTACCGCTGCAGCCGACGCCGGCAGCAGCCACCCGGATGGCTGAACAGTTGTCTGAACTAATCAGGGATAGGATTTCTGCCCTGCCGTTCAGAGCAGCCAGCACCTAAAACAAAAAAATACGGGCTGCCGGAAGGAATCTAATCTTCCTCAGCAGCCCGTATTATGCTGGCCTGATGCAGGTCATTCGCTGGTCTTGGAGGCTTTTTTAGCCTGTTTTTCCTTGCGTTTTTCGATCAGCGTTTTAGTAGCCTTTTTCTTGGGTTCTTTGGGTTGCTTGCTTTTTTCGCCCATAACTTCCTCCTGGTCTGAGATGTACGAACACACCCTGAGTATACTCAATGCCCGAGCCGAAATCCAGTGACAATTTAATTAAACAATAATCTTCGCCGCTGTATCGTTCCTGTACTGCTTCGGCATTCCAGCATCCGGCAGCCGCATTAATCCAGTTCGGCCATAATCCCGGCTATTGACATTTTTTATGGCTTTAGATACTATGACCCTCGTTCGCGGGGATGTAGCTCAGTTGGCTAGAGCGCTTGAATGGCATTCAAGAGGTCGTCGGTTCAATTCCGATCATCTCCATACACCGAAGAAGACTGTCCAGACGGACAGTCTTTTTTATTCTGCACGCATTTTTTTCAGTATGACAGATCCTCGATTATCCGCTCGATGTTTAAGAAAGCCTGAACAATTGCCGGATCAAACTGGTGCCCCCGTTCCTCCTTTAGTACCTCCAGGCATTCCTCATGTGATTTTTTACTGTTATACGAGCGTTGGGCACGCATGGCATCGTACGCATCCACCACTGCCACCACTCTGGCCGGGAAGGGTATGCTTTGGCCGGCCAGCTGCCTGGGGTAGCCGCGGCCGTCCCAGCGCTCATGATGATACATGCAGATCTGATACGGAATATTCAGAAAGCCGGTATAGCCGGCGTATGCCGGATCCACATTGAACATGTCCAGGATCTTTTTTATGTAGCCCGCCCCATATACCGGGTGTTGTTTGATTACCGCAAATTCATCAGGAGTAAGGCTGCCTTCTTTTTGTATCAGCTCGCGAGGTATGGCCGCCTTGCCGATGTCATGCAAAACCGAGGTATAGCTGATATCACTCATGTATTCACTTAGGGGATAGGTGCCCGGACGGATCAGGTTCAGACGGCGGCATTCGCGCGTAAGGTGCTCGGTAAGGATGCGTATTTTCTGCAGATGCTCGGCGGTTTCCTTGTTGTGCTCTTCGATCAGCGAGCAGACCAGCGAAATGAGCATGATCTTGTGCATTTCAATGCTTTTCTTGGCGCTCTGCAGCTGGTTGTTGGCTGTTGACAAGGTTTTGATAAGCTTATCGGTCTTGTGGAAATACTCCAGTTCTATTTCCGGGCTGATGTCCTTTACCGATAGATAGTACATGAACATGCGGTTTTTCCGCTGGTATTCGCGCTTGCCCGACATTTCCAGGTGGATGAAGGGATGCATGGCCAGATCGCCGCCGACTGTGCTGTGTTCGACCATTACCGGGAAATGAAACTGGGGGATGGCTACTTCGCCGGTAATGGTAAAGTCGTCGGGGAGAAAGTGCTGAAAAAGCACATCGATGTAGAAGGACGCTGTCAGCTGTTGGCGATCCATTTCCATGGCGGCCAATAATTGCGGGTCAACATGACGTATATGCCGTTGATGGTCGATAATCAGTTGGTATTTTTCGGAGAGCGATTGTTCCAGCAACAGGGAGCTGCGTAAATGTGCGCTCTTTTTCGAGTTCAGGTACAGAAATTTCAGCTTTGTGTAATTCCGCACCAGCCGGTTTATTTTAAGCCGGCTTTGTTTAAGCAGATACAGGGCTTTTGTATACTTTGCCAGCAGCACCTTCCATTTTTGTGCAAACTCGGCATTACCTTTACTCATGTCACCAGCATAGCATGAATCGGTAGTTTTTTCCAAATAATAAGATAATGCAGGCCAGGGTGACCATTGTCGCAGCTCCTGCTGCCCCTGCGGTTCCTGCTGCTCCTGCTGCCCGGCCTGCGTGCTTGCATTGCCTCACCGTATGCGCTAAAATCTTAGTAGCTTGTGCCGGGTTCAAGAGTTGCCGGCTTTTGAAGTAGTCATATAAAATTGGAGTAGCGCATGGCCGATGAAATTGATCCTGAAATTGCCGCACTGATTGGCGGTATCGAGGAATATTCTCCCAAAAGCGCGCCCAAAAAATCTTCTTCGCTGATGAGTTCCGCGGAGCCTTCCTTCGAAGCGCTATTTGGCGGCATGTCAGTGGATGGAGGCGTCAAGCAGCAGGGCGAGTTCAGTATCGATCTGAGCAAGTCTGCTTTTGAACGGGTGCTCGATTTTGAACAAGATCCGCCCAACAAATTTTTTGAAGATCCGCAGTACTACCAGAAAGCTCTTTCCAACGAAGGGGAGGAAGCTAGCCGTTTTCATGAAACCCTTAAAAAGTTTTTGCAGGCAACTGATCCGAAAGATCGCGGTGTGTATCGCCAGCAGGTGGTTGTTACCTTCTGGAATCTGATCGGCCGCATGATGCCGAAGGTTATCGCTTCTCGTCCTATTGTACCGAAGCAATTACTGGTTCGTTATGGTCTGGCGCTGCCGACCATGTTGCCGGCCGAGAAACGTGAAATAGTCGGCCGGATTATCTATGAGAAAAAACGCAAAGACCCGGTGTATTATATTGACGAATGGCTGCGTAATATCGCTATCGGTAACATTCCGCCTAGCAGTACCGATGAGGTGCGCGCGGCCCAGAATGACGACCGCACCCGTTTTGCTGCTTTGTTAAATAAGGCCAGCGGCAAGCGCGATACCGCCGAAGCTTTGCTTAAGGCCAGGGCAGATGAGCGTTCTACCTTGGAGCAGAGTTTGCGCGACCGTCTGGACCTGCTTTGTCAGCATACCAGTATGCCCGGCTTCTTGCATGTCCCGGCTCCGTATACCGATTCCCAGAAAAAGATCATGGGAGAGATGACCGAGATATTCCGCAAGCTCAGCTCGCTGGACAAGGAGCTGATCAGTGCTGCTGACGCCTTTGATCTGGCTGCCCGTGAAGTTGATTCGCTGCGTGACAAGATGGGAGCCCTCGGCGAGGAAAATGCTGCAGCCAATCTGCAGGTGATGGCCCAGGAACTGGATACCGTGCGCCAGATGACCAAGATGTGCATAGGCCGGCAGGGTAATCATTTCCCTTTGTTGGCCAAGGAATATTTTCATCTTAATTTGCGTGAAATTGCCACCCGCGAAAATATAATCGAAGAGTTGGCCTGGCTGGAGAGTATCGACCAGCAGGTGTACTGTCGGCCGTATAAAAATACCCTGAACCGCATAGAGCCTTTTGTGGTGCTGCTGCCTTGCTATGGTGATACCGGCATCTGCTGGGAGCCGTTTGACCGCTTTAACCGGCACACCAGCCGCTCACGTCTGGCTATCCCCATGTATCCGCGTAAATTGCGCATTGCCCTGGTGTCGGCAGTCGCTGACATGCGCTGGCAGGCAGCCAAGGAAAAAGCCTCTCATTACTGGATGCAGGAGGGGCTCACCGGGCAGTATTATCAATGGTTCCTCGGCCAAAAGCTGAAGGGTGATGTTAAGAGTTATTTTATCGAAGATTATATTACCTGGGTGACCAAAGAAAGCGACGGTATCCAGAAGCTGGATAAAAATGTCCGGGCAATGTTCTGGCGCCTCATACCCTTTCAGCAGGATGTCAAAGACAGGCTGCGTGACCGCAGCTTTGCCTATCAGGAACTGTATCAGCGCGACCTGAACAAGGCCATGTCTGACGGCTACTGACCCGCCGGGGCAGTACCGGCGGCTGCGGCTTTGCTGGTCAGGTTGGCGATGTATACACCAATAATCGCGATAGCACCACCGGTCAGCTGCCAGGCGCTAAGGCGTTCTCCCAGTATCAGGAAAGAAGCGACTACCGATACCACCGGTATCAGGTTAATAAATACACTGGCCACACTGGCGCCAAGTGTACCCAGACAGGTAATGTAGAACAGATAGCCCAGGGCCGAGCAGAATATGCCCAGATACAGCACCTGTATTGTAATATTCAAATTGATCATGTTCCAGGGTACGGTTTCGAAAAGCACAAAGGGAATAAATCCCAAGGCGCCAAAAAAACTGTGCCAGAAGCTTACTTCCACGCGGCTATATTTAGAAGCCAGCGGTTTGGTCATAAAGGCGTAGGCAACCCAGGAAAAAGCGGCAATGGCCATGAACAGATACCCCTTAGGTTGGGCACTCAGTTTCAGCGATTCGAGGACTATCACGGTAACACCTATAGCCGAGAGTATTGCCCCCAGATATTGTTTCTTGCCCAGGCGCGTGCCCGCGAAGATGCGGTCAGCCAGTACCGTTAGTACCGGTATGGTTCCGATTATGATCGACGACTCGGAGGCTGTCAGCAGCATTACGCCGTTATTCTCACCCAGAAAATATACAGTTACCCCGACGAAGCCGGTGGCTGCCATCAGTGGAAAGTCTTTTATGGCCAATTTGGGCAGTTTTCGGCGGAAAAGTAGTACTATAAACAGGATAAGGCTGGCAATCACGAAGCGGGCAAAGCCGAGACTCATGGGGGGCACAACAGCCACGGCCGTTTTGATACTTAGGAAAGATAGCCCCCATATCAGGGCGGTAATAACAGCCAGAATTATGGCCGTTCGGCGCTTGCTTTTCATATCCAGACTGTATACTGACAGGGGCCTGCAGGTAAAGATGCGCACCAGCCTGGAGGCCAGAACAATTCCTTCTTGCATTGGAAGTAATTCAAGCGTATTGTATAGCTTGTTCTATTTAGTGCGGTAGCCAAAGGCCCGCCGCGAGAAGGAGTTAACTATGCCCCACGAGAACTTGCTTAATGCCGTAAAGACTGCCATGAAGGCGGAAAAAGACAGTGTAACCGTATATTCTGAAGCTGCCGCAAGAGCCAGCGGCGATGTACAGGCCTTCTTTCAGGAACGTGCCGAAGAGGAAAAAAAGCATTTTAACTGGTTGCTGGATTATTACCGCCGCATGGAGCAGAATCTGCCCCCTTCGGAGTTCCGCAATCTGATCGGCAGCGATTCCGGCAAACCGGACAGTTTCTTGATTACCGACGACTTCCTGCGGCGCATTGCCGGTGACCAGTATTTGACCACCGCAATTGCCACCGCAGTGCTTATGGAAGCTACCGCCCAGCGGCATTACCGGAAGGCGGCGGAGGAGACTGTGCACAACGAGTTGCGTGATTTTTTTATCGCACTTGCCGACTGGGAAGACAAGCATTACCGCGATCTCATCAAGATACAGGAGGAATCCGAGCGCTACTGGTTTGACCTGCAGCGCTTTGAACCCTTCTAAGACCGCAAGCAGATTGCAGATTCAGCGCCGGCCGGGAATTTTCCGGCCGGACGGCAAACGTGTTCCGGCCGTTATCCCGGGCACTTACTCCGGAAGGCTGGTGTTGCCCTGCCAGGCAGTAAGTGCGGCCGCAAAGCCTCCCAGCTGGGCAAACAAATCATCCAGGCTGTTATATTCGCCGCACAGGAAACGTTCGCTTAGCCTGGAAAAGGCTTCCCGCCCCAGGCTGTCGGCCAGAAACAGGCCGAAATCATTGGCGGCCTCGTAATAGGCGGCTGATCGCTGCGGATAATCGAAGGTGATGCTTAGTAAAATTTCTTCACGCTGCCGCAGTTCTGATTCGGGTGATCCATAACGTTCCTGGGAGAACTCAGCCAGCTTGCTCCAGGCCATATCCAGCGAGCTGCGGCTGGCGGCATTGTACAGGTCACTGGCGAAGAGGGCTATGGTTTCATCGACGAAACGCCAGCTCGCGGCGGTACTGTAGTCCCAGTTGCCATCCGGACGCATGCGTTTTGCCAGATCTTCTGGCAGCTTGCGGGCGGCCTGGGCGTGTACCCAGGCATGCAAAAGACTTTCCTGCCAGTTGGCACTGGTGGTCAGGAATACATAGCGGCCGTCACTGCTGGCCAGGGAGGTGCTGACCAGTTCGTTGGCAAAAAAGTTGGAGCCAATACTGCGCAGCATAACAAAGTCCGGAGACTCAGCGTCCTTCATGTAGCGCTTGGTAAGCGGGTCGTTTGCGCTCAGTACCCCATAGGTGCGGTCGGCAATAAAGTAGGCGTATGGCTCATCAGCCTTTTCGATCGGCAGCAGTCCGGCATTGTTCATGAAGTTTTTGGTATGCTCAGTCTTGCCGTCCAGAATAGTGTTGCGCAAGGATCGATCAACATATTTATCGAAGAAAATCATGGCGGAATCGTGCCGTTTAAATATGAAACGGCTTTGGGTAAAGCCTGACGACAGGTAGATAACCAGAAAAAGTACAACCAGCGCACTGACGGCGCTGATCAGCTTGGCCCAGAAAACCTTGGTTTTTTTAGTCATAGTTGCTCCTTTGCGGCATGCCGGCGGATACTGCTATCCCGGCCCAGTGGTCCCTGTCCAGGCAACCGTGTTGCATGCTCATCTGTGTGTAGTGCTTGCGCAAAATATAGCATGATAATCCGCAGGCGGCAAGTTTATCCGCTCCTGATCAAAATTTTCATGCCTGCCGCCTTTGTGTCAGCATATATTTGATTTTTGAAACATTCAGATGGTTTGACCAAGCCTGCAAAAGGCGGCATACTTGCAGCATATGCACAACTCGACCCGCACCAGCCTGTTTGTTTTGTGTGTGTACTAAAGGAGGTTGTATGATATCACTGCAGGAACGTTTTGCTGCTCTTGGTGTAGCCGTGCCGGAGCTCTGTCTGCCGGCTGACGGGGTAGATTATTCGAAATGGGCGGTAGTCGCCTGTGACCAGTATTCCAGCGAGCGCGAGTATTGGGAAGAAGTAGCGGTTCAGGTTGGTTCCGCTCCAAGTACTCTGAACCTGGTTTTTCCTGAATGTTATCTCGAAGATGAAGATAAAAAAGAGCGGGTCGAGCGTATTCAGGCCGCAATGCACAAATATCTGGACGAAAAGACTGTTGTAGCCCAAAAACCGGGTTTTTTGCTGGTGGAGCGCCATACACCCTTCGAAAAAGAGCCGCGCAAAGGCCTTATTATGGCAGTGGATCTGGAAGCCTATCAGTACGGAAAAGGTGTGACATCACGAATCAGGCCTACCGAGGGAACCATTGTGGAGCGGCTGCCGCCACGTATGGAAATCCGCCGGGGTGCTCCACTGGAATTGCCGCACATTATGCTGCTGGTCGACGATCCGGACCGGACGGTAATCGAGCCGCTGTATGAAAAAATGGCTGCCCTGCCAAAAGCCTATGAGTTTGAGTTGATGAAGGGGGCCGGCCACATTAAAGGTGCCCAGGTGAATGATCCGGCATTGCTGGAACAACTGGCTGCTGCTCTGGAGAAACTGGCAGACCTAAAGAGTTACCAGTCTCGCTATAATTCACCCGATGTGCTGTTGTTCGCGGTAGGCGACGGCAATCATTCGCTGGCCACCGCCAAGGCTGTCTGGGAAGAAATCAAGAAAGCCAACAGCAGTGATCCGCAGCTGATGCAGCATCCGGCCAGGTTTGCGCTGGTAGAACTGGTCAATATATATGACGAAGGCCTGCCTTTCCATCCAATACACCGGGTTCTGTTCAAGGCCAACGCCGAAGCGCTGCTGGCCGAGCTGAAAGCTGCCGGAGCCGAGTATAAAGAAATGAGCTTTACCGATGCACTGCGTCTGACTGATGCTGATGCCCCCGGCGAGCACCGCTTTGCCTACGTTGATGGTGGCCGGGCAGGTCTGGTCACCTTTAAAAACCCTGCAGCCAAGCTTGCCGCGGGTACCATTCAGGAACTGCTTGATGCCCACCTGAAGGCGCATCCACAGACTATCATCGACTATATTCATGGTACCGAAAGTCTGGAAACGCTGTCCAAAAAGCCCGGTAACTGCGGCTTATACCTGCCGCCGATCGACAAAGGAAGTTTTTTCGCCACGGTTATTAATGATGGCGTCATGCCGCGCAAGACCTTCAGCATGGGCGAGGCGCCCGAGAAACGTTTTTATATCGAGGCCCGGCGCATTACCCGCTGATGGTAGTGCGGCTTTGGCTGTGACCTGATAAAAAAACCGGAACACGAAATATTCTGTGTTCCGGTTTTTTGCATATTCAATTAATAGGCCGGCCGGCTATGGGCCTGCTGTTTGTTTTCACTTTTTTTCCTGTTGTTTGTTCTTTTCTTTGGTTATTTTATGTTCCAGCACATCCATAAGCTTGTCGATTCCGGCGGCCAGGTCAAAATCTGTTTCTTGTACGTGCGCGCTGGAACCCCAGCGGAAGTTGATCGTACATTCGCACTGAAACTGCTTTTCTTTGGTAAATGCGAACAGAAGATCGATAATCAGGTCTTTCGCATAATCAATGCGTTCCAGTTTCTTGTTCAGATACTCTTTGGTCGGTTCTCCCAGGTCGAAGTGCACAGCCCGGATGTCTACATTCATGAAAGCCTCCTTGGCAAGGTTTGCTGCGGCACGAATGCCGTTACAAGCGCCTGATTGGTTGTCCCGCCACCGCACTGGGTGCAGCCTGGTGGTGAGCTCCAGCTGCGGTGTCGTACAGCAGTTGCCTGCTGTAAATATACTCAATCGCCGCGGCCTTGTGGGTGCCGGAGGCGAAAAAGATCAAATACCATACTTAGGGATGGCGACGCCGGAACGACGAGTCCATGTTCAGTTCGCCACGGTATTTTGCTACAGTACGCCGGGCCAATTTAATTCCTTTTTTGGCAAGCAATTCCATAATGTCGTTATCGGATAGCGAAGCGGTCTCGGCCGATATAATCTCGCGGATGATCTCCTTTACCCCTTCTTTAGAGAAGCGCGAGCCGGAGCTGCCGGAGCCGGAAATGCTGTTGGTAAAGAAATAGCGCAGTTCGTACAGGCCAAAATCTGTCTGAATATATTTTTTGGACGCAATGCGCGAGATAGTGGTTTCATGAACGCCGACTTCGCTGGCAATGTCCTTAAGGGTAAGCGGTGACAGGTGCTTGGGGCCGCGCAGGAAAAAGGCTCGCTGGAACTCCACCAGGGCCTGCACCGTCTTTAGCAAGGTGCGGTTGCGCTGGTGAATACTCTGAATGAACCATTTGGCATGGCGTATATTGTCTTTTACAAAACTGTCGGTGGCCTTGTCGTGTTTTTCATCGGCCAGATCGTCAAAAAAGCGGTTTATGCCCAGTACCGGTATCTGTTCGTCGTTGATGGTTATTACAAACTCGTCATCCTTCAGGTGTACATGCACATCCGGTATCACATAGCGGGTTTCCGATGCTGAATATTGCCTGCCGGGAAAGGGGTTTAGTGATTTTATGAACGCGATAGCCTGTTCGATCTGCTCTTTGGGCAGTTTGGTCTTCTTGTGCAGTTCGGCAGAGCGACCCTGCTCCAGTATTTCCAGGTACTGCTCCACTATTTCCGCAGCCCCCTTCGGCGGGGTTTCGGCCATGCGGATCTGCACTAGCAGGGCTTCCTGGTAGTTCCTGGTGCAGGTGCCTGGCGGATCCAGCTGCTGTACTACGGTGATGGCTTCGTCGGTGCTGTCTTTACCTTGACTTTGGCAGACAATATAAGGATCTTCCTTATGAAAGCCGTTTTCGTCCAGATTTTGGATGAGCAGCTCGCCGGCCTCACGAACTTCCGTAGCCACCGGCTGCAGGCGTAATTGCCATAACAGGTGATCCTGCAGGGTTTCCGGCGTACTGATGGTCCCTTCCAGGAACATGCGCTTGCTGTCTTCGCTGTCACCCGAGGCCCGGTTGTAGCCGGTGTCCGGGGCTTCGTCGTAGCCGCTGGAGTAACCTTCGGCATAGCCCTCGGCCGGATGTTCGTCATTCAGGCTGTCCAAAGATAGAACTGAGCGGTCTTCTACGATCTCCAGTGCCGGATTTTGCTCAATCTGCTGCTGGATTTCTTCTTTCAGTTCGTGAATCGGCATTGCCATCAGTTTGATGGACTGAATCATTTGAGGGCTCAGCTTCTGCTGCTGTGTCTGTATTAGTGATGCTCTCTGCGATTGCATCAATGTATCTCCATTCGTTGCGTCGTATGTTGTCATCAGTACCATGATGACGCTTGCAGTTGCATTATTACCTGAGTACCGGGCCACGGCCTTTTTTCTGTATGCCAGCTACACACCGTATAGGTTCGCGCTTGGCTTGTAAAGTACAGTATCCTACAGGAAACAAGGATCCTATACCTCTAATCCTAGATTAATTGGCGCAGATGTCAAGGTATAGAGGTAGTTTTTACGATTAAAACAGAATTGCCTTGACGATGTAAAAGCCATCTTGTTATTTTATGCGGTGTCATGAGGTAATTACAATTCAACTTAAAACAAACAAATATACAAGAGTGAGGTTATGGCTAAACACGAAAAAAACAGTCCGAAAGACGAAAAAACACCGGTGGCTGATGCCGCTCAGGCTGATTCAGCCGCTTCTGGCAGCTTCGGAAAGCCAGATATGGAAGATCAGTTCGCGGAAAACGGGCCGGAAACCACTGGGGCTGCTTCTGGTGAGGCCGGGTCGAGTGCTGCCGGGGCCGATGCTGAAGCTGCCTATATGGTCGCCCTGGCTGAAAAAGATGCCCGCATAAAGGCTCTTGAAGAGGAAGTTTCTTCCCTTAAGGATCAGTATTTGCGCAAGCTGGCTGACTACGAGAATTTCCGCAAGCGCATGTTCCGTGAAAAAGAGGATGCCGTGCAATTTGCCAACAGCCAGCTGCTGGGCGATCTGGTCAATATAGTGGATGATTTTGACCGAGCCGTGCACAGCTCCGAAACTTCGCGCGATTTTCAGTCGCTGCACGATGGTATCGACATGATCCGCAAGGGCATGATCAGCATGCTTGAAAACCGTTATGGCCTGCAGCGTTTTGAGTCGCTTAATACGGTGTTTGACCCCAATATTCACGAGGCCATGATGAGTACCAGCGGCGATTGCGCCGAGCCGATGGTAATTGAAGAATTCAGCAAAGGCTACAAGCTGCGCGACCGGATTTTGCGTACAGCCAAGGTTAAGGTTTGTATGCCGGGTGGTGCGCCCGCTGCCAGCGCTGAAAACCAGACGACAGAAGAAAACACATCCGGCGCAGAATAAACGCAGGACTGAACCCGCAATGATTAACGGCCTGAAGGCTGTTTGCACTGTACGATAAGGAGACAAGAATGGGTAGAATAATCGGTATTGATCTTGGAACAACCAACAGCTGTGTAGCAGTAATGGAAGGTGGCGAGCCTTTGGTAATAGCCAATTCGGAAGGGCAGCGTACGACTCCCTCCATCGTCGGCTTTACCGGTAAAGGAGAGCGCGTCGTTGGTCAACCTGCCAAAAACCAGATGATCACCAACCCCGGCAACACCGTGTATTCAATGAAGCGTTTTATGGGACGCCGTTTTGATGAAGTAAAGAATGAGACCAGCCTGGTGCCCTACAAGGTTGTGGCCCATCAGAATGATGTGCGGGTAGATGCTGCCGACAAGCAGTACAGCCCCCAGGAAATTAGTGCGTTTATCCTGCAAAAGATGAAAAAGACTGCCGAAGACTACTTGGGCGAAGCAGTTACTGAAGCCGTTATTACCGTTCCGGCCTATTTTAATGACGCCCAGCGCCAGGCTACCAAAGATGCCGGTAAAATCGCCGGACTCGAAGTAAAGCGCATCATCAACGAGCCTACCGCAGCCGCGCTGGCCTATGGTTTTAACAAGGACCAGAAAAAGGAAAAAACCATCGCCGTGTACGATCTTGGCGGTGGTACCTTCGATATTTCGATTCTGGAACTCGGTGAGGGTGTGTTCGAAGTAAAGAGCACCAATGGCGACACCCATCTTGGTGGTGACGACTTCGACCGCCGCGTTATGGAGTGGCTGGTTTCTGAGTTTAAAAAGGACAGCGGCATAGATTTGTCCAAGGACAACATGGCCCTGCAGCGCCTTAAAGAAGCCGCCGAAAAGGCCAAAATCGAGCTTTCCAACGTTCAGCAGGCCGATATTAACCTGCCCTTTATTACCGCGGATGCCTCCGGCCCGAAACATTTGCAGAAGACCCTTACCCGGGCAGCTTTTGAGCGCCTGATCGAGGATTATCTGGAAAAATCCAAAGACCCCTGCCGCAAGGCTATGTCCGATGCCGGTGTTACTGCCGCCCAGATTGACGAAGTTATTCTGGTGGGCGGCTCTACCCGTATCCCCAAAGTGCAGCAGATCGTAAAAGAACTGTTCGGCAAGGAACCCTCCAAGGGTGTAAATCCTGACGAGGCTGTTGCTGTAGGTGCTGCCATTCAGGGCGGTATTCTGGGCGGCGACGTCAAAGACGTACTGTTGCTCGATGTAACTCCACTGTCATTGGGTATCGAAACTCTGGGCGGCGTGTTTACCCGGCTGATTACCCGCAATACCACTATCCCCTGCCGCAAGAGCCAGATTTTCTCTACGGCCGGCGATAACCAGAACACTGTGTCCATCCATGTGCTGCAGGGTGAGCGCGAAATGGCTACCCAGAACCGTACCTTGGGCCGCTTCGACCTGGAAGGCATTCCGCCGGCACCGCGCGGTGTGCCGCAGATCGAGGTTACCTTCGATATCGATGCTAACGGTATTGTGCACGTATCTGCCAAGGATCTGGGTACCGGCAAGGAACAGAAAATCCGTATCGAAGCTGCCGGCGGCCTGAACGACTCCGACATCGACCGCATGGTAAAAGAAGCCGAAGCCCATGCCGAAGAAGACAAGAAAGAACGCGAGCGGGCTGAGGTGCGTAACGAGGCTGATACCTTCCTGTATACTACCGAGAAGTCGTTGAAAGACTTCGGCGACAAGGTAAAGCCGGAAGACAAGACCGCCATCGAGGCAGGCATGGCCGAGCTGAAGACCGCCATCGAGTCGAACGATCTGGACAGCATTAAGGAAAAACTGGAAGCACTCAAGCAGGTTTCCTACAAAGTTACCGAAGAGATCTACAAGAACGCCGCGCCCCAAGGTGAACAGGCCGCTGCTGATGCCGGAGCGGCCGGAGCGGCCGGAGCGGCCGGAGACGGTGGTGAACAGTCCCAGAGTGGCGGAAGCGGCAATAACGATGCCGAAGATGCCGATTACCGTGTCGTAGATGACGAAGACAAAAAATAAATAAGGACTGATTGTGGCCAAACGTGATTATTATGAGGTTCTGGGCGTAGCCAAGAATGCGACCAAAGACGACGTTAAAAAGGCTTATCGCCGGCTTGCCGTCCAGAACCATCCCGACAAGAACCCGGGCGACAAGGCCGCCGAGGAGCGCTTCAAGGAAGCGACCGAAGCCTACGAAATTCTGGCGGATGACCAGAAGCGGGCTTCGTACGACCAGTTCGGCTTTGCCGGAGTGGACAGTATGGGCGGTGCCCAAAACTACTCGCACGCCTTCCATGATTTTGAAGACATTTTTGGCGGGCTTGGGGGCTTCGGCAGTATCTTTGAAAATCTGTTTGGCGGCGGCGGTAGTGGTCAGCGCCGTCGGGGCGAAGCCCCGCGCGGTGCCAATCTCCGCTACGATCTGGAACTGTCTTTCGAGGATGCCGTATTCGGTACTTCGACCGAGATTAGCTATACACATGCTGAGAGTTGTACGGTCTGTAAAGGTTCCGGCTCTGAATCCGGTGGTGGACGTAAAGTATGTCCTACCTGCCAAGGTTCGGGGCAGGTCCGACGCAGTTCCGGCTTCTTCTCCATTGCCAGTCCCTGTCCGGGTTGTGGCGGGGACGGCTATGTCATAGACAAGCCCTGCCGGAATTGCGGCGGGTCCGGTCTTGGCAAGAAAAAGCAGAAGCTGAAAATCACCATTCCACCGGGGATGGATGATGGCAAACGTCTGGCTGTTCCCGGGCAGGGCGATGCCGGCACGAATGGCGGCAAGGCCGGTGATCTGTACGTGTTTATCCATGTGCGTCCGCATGAGTTTTTTGAGCGCGACGGCTATGATTTGTATTGTGCTGTGCCTATTTCCATCAGCCGGGCCAGTCTGGGCGGCGATATAACGGTTCCGACTATTGATGGCAAAAAAGTAAAGATCAGCGTCCCGGCCGGTACCCAGCACGGCAAGATGCTGCGTCTGCGCGAAGAAGGTGTACCGGGGCTGAATGGCGGAGCCCGCCGTGGCGACATGTACATCAAGCTTATGGTGCAGGTTCCACTGAAGTTGTCGCGCAAAGGCAAGGAACTGCTGGAAGAACTGCAGAAGGTAGAAGGCGACGACAGCTCTCCCAAGCCGCTGCGCCTTTCAGAAATCAAATAACTGTATATTGTTCAGGTATGTCAGGCGGGTCTCCATTACGGATGGCCCGCCTTTTTTTAACAGAAAATATACTTGTAAACCTGCCCTGCCTTGCCTACAGTATAAAGTAACTTGATTGCTATATTGATGTGAGGAGGCTGCATGAAATTATCATTGGTAAAGGCGGTATTGGCTTCAGTTTTGCTGATTCTTGTATTGGGTTCGTGTACGACACTTTCCGTGCGTTTTCCGAATGACATGTTCATTTCTTCCGGTGATTATGTGGAAGGTGTACGTACAGAAGGTATCCTGCAGGTTCATAAAACAGTTTGGACTCCCTTTTTTGTGCTGTATGACGCCAGCAAGGTTCGCGAAGAGCTGTACAAAGCACTGATTAAGGATGCCGAGAATTTGGTGGGGGTCGACGGACTTACAAATGTAACGTTCTATTCAAAGCCGTCCCCCTGGTCGGTTTTGATGCCTCTTACGGTCGGGATCGGAATATGGGTTGACCACTATGCCGAAGGGGTAGCAATTACCATCGAATAAGTTCGGGGCAGGCCGGGCCGGTATTTGCATAATACCTGCCCAGCTGCCAGCCGGCGCTGGCTACCCGTACTACAGGGTCTCCAGAATCTCGGCCAGCAGGATGGTTATGTCATCATCAAAGTAGGGGTCTTTCATAAACTGGATCAGATCGGTAAGCAGGTGGTCGGCTACGGTATCCAGATCACCAGAAGTGGAAGACAGCTTGATCGATTCTACGATGCCGGCAGTGCCGAACATCTCGCCGTTTTCGTCGCGGGCTTCCATAATGCCATCGGTAAAAAAGCAGAGCAGATCTCCCTGGCTGAAGGGTATTTCAATGTCCTTGTACTCGTAATGATCCAGCATGCCGATAATCGGGTTGTTGGCGGTCATTTCGCTGTGGCTGCCGTCGGCGTGGATAAGCAGCTGGTGCGGGTGGCCGGCATTACAGTAGCGGCAGGTCATGGTCGTAAAGTCCAGCACCGCGTAGAAGGCGGTAACATAATGGTCTGTGTCAATGATTTTAGAGAACTCGTCGTTCAGCAGGCTTATGACGGTGGCTGGTGGCCGGTCCTTGGAAACCAGATAGTCGAAAGAGCTGCGGATCATGGCGGTAATAAAGGCCGGAGCCACCCCATGGCCTGATACATCGCTGATCAGGATGGCTACCATATTGTCGGCCAGTTTCTTAATGTCGAAGAAATCACCGCCCACCATCGCCATCGGAATGTAACGGTGGGTAAAGCTGATCAGATCAGTGGCCGGATAACTCTTGGGCAGCAGGCTTTTTTGCAGTTCTACTGCCAGATTCATCTCGTTGATGATTTGCCGGTTGCGCTGTTCAAGTATGAACATGGCCTCTTTCAGTTTATGTGAGCGGCGGCGCAGTTTGCGGTTCATCGCCTGCAGTTCGCGGTTGTGGTCGGCCATACTGTGTTCATGCAGACTTTCCAGCGAAGCATATGCTGGCAGTGGTGTAGCCAGGATGCAGCTTGCGGCATCTGCGAACAGGGAGCTAAAAGCATGTCCGGTACCGGAATAGCGGTGGATCTGCCAAGGCTTGCCGCGGGTGCTCGATTGTCCGGGGCGGGAAAAATAGGCCAGTTCATCCCATTCGTTGTCGTCGGAATACACCCGGATAAAGTTGGCCTGGACACTGTTTTTGAGTGGCTGTCCAAGGCTTAGTTCCAGCTGGGTTCCCAGATTGCCACCGGCCGGCAGCACGCCGACTAAGCGTTCTTCGCTGTCCAATGCCAGCAGTACGGCTCTGGTCGTTTCCAGAATACTGAGAACACTCTGTAGAACTGCTTCCGTGTTGGCTGTTTTCATGCTATCTTATATCCATTATACTGTATCATGTTGTTTTTGTGAATGAAAATGACGCTTGAAAGCAGATACTTCTATCCGGAGGCTGTATGTTGACTATACGCAGAAAACTTTTCATTCTTACCGCGGTACCTTTATTGTTTGCAACAGCCTTAGGTGCGATGTTCATATACCAGTCTTATAGTGATTTGTCCAAAATTCGTGATGCCGCCAGGCGGCTGGAAGCGATGAACTTGCTTAGCGAAATTCTTAATGAGGTACAGACCGAGCGCGGCTTAAGCTCGCTGTTTCTTAATGGCGGGGCTTCCAGCGTGCTGCTAACTGCACAGCGGTCTACCTTTGACGCCGCCTACAGTAAAAATATTGACCGCCTGAATGTTCTGGTTTTTTCCGATCAGGCCAGAAAAACTCTGCAGGATCTTTCCGGCACCATCATTTCGCTGCGTAAAAAAGTCGACGAGCGGGAAATGCTGGAAAGTACCTCCTTCTCTACCTACACCAGTTTGGTGCAGAATCTGCAGGGGCTTATCCAGCAGGCTTCGCGCACTGATTCACCCGAAGTAATGGACTATCTGTTCAATATACTGCTTTTCGAAGAGGCCAAAGAAGGCGCCGGTCGAGCGCGCGGCCAGATGGGGGCTATTTTTGCCCTGGATCTGCCGATGCAGGAGACCGCCGTTCTTAACCTGGTTAATGCAGCAGTGTCCATTGGCCTTAACCTGGACAGCAAGGGGCTCGAGTTGACTCCCGAGCTGGCGGCACAACTGGAAACACTGAAAAAATCCAGTTCCTGGAGGACTCTGAATGAAGCATTGCTGAACATTCTGGCCAAATCGACCGAGGGCGCTTATGGCTGGAATAGTTCGGGCTTTTTTACCACCGCCACCGGCGTGGTCGACGGCATCCGCGAAATCATTGCCCTTGCCAGTCAGCAGACCAGTGAAATAATCGATACCAGGGCCATGCAGCTGTTCAACGAGATTTTGATTGCCGGCATTATTGTCGGATCTTTGGTCATCCTGTTTACCATACTCTCGGTAGCTATTATGAGCAATATTTCGCGTAGTATCCGGCTTATCGCTGCCGGTATGAAGGAGATTTCCGGGGGTGACGCCGACCTGACGCGCAGTCTGAATGTCCACTCCAAGGATGAACTTGGTCAACTTGGGGGGCACTTTAACAGTTTTACCGGACGCTTGCGCGAGCTTATTCAGAACATCAAGGATGAGGTGCATGCCCTGGAGAAAAATGTGCTGGATCTGTCGGCAAATACCAATGAAACAGCCAGTGCGGTTGCCCAGATTACCGCCAACATCGATTCGCTTAAGCTGCAGACCATAAACCAGAGTGCCAGTGTTACCGAATCCAGCGCTACCATCGAGCAGATTGCCCGTAATATCGAACGTTTGTATAAGCTTATCGAGCGCCAGGCCGAAGGTGTGTCTACATCATCTTCTTCTATAGAAGAAATGGTGGCAAACATCCAGTCGGTAACCACAAATATCGAACGTATGGGCTCTTATTACGAAGCATTGCTGGGTAAATCCGATTCTGGTCGGAATGCTATTGCCACCGTAGTAAGTCAGGTAAAAGAGATTGACCAGCAGTCCGAGCTGCTGCAGGAAGCCAATAGCCTGATTGCCGGCATAGCCGCCCAGACCAATCTTCTGGCCATGAATGCCGCCATCGAAGCCGCCCATGCCGGAGAGGCGGGCAGCGGCTTTGCTGTTGTGGCCGACGAGATTAGAAAACTGGCTGAAAATGCCGCCCGGCAGTCCAAAACCATTACCCAGAATATCAAGGCTACCAAATCGGTGGTGGCTGCGGTGGTAAACAGTTCCAGTACCGCCGAGAAAAACTTTGAAGAGATTGTTGAGCAGATCCGCATCCTAAGTCGCTTGGAAGAAGAAGTTAAATATGCCATGCAGGAGCAGAGTTCCGGCAGTGCCCAGATTCTGGACTCGCTTTCCAGTATCAATGATGTTACCTACGATGTACGGGTGGCTGCCCAGGAAATGAAGGACGGTTCGGTAACCGTTTTAACCGAGATGCGGCACCTGTTGCAGCTGGCCAGCGAACTGGAGAACGGCATGAACGAGATGGCTTCCGGAGCGGACGAGATCCGTCGCGCCGCCAACGATACCAATGAACTGGGCAACAGTGCGTCCAGAAGCGTAAAACATTTGGCTGAGGAAACCGACCAGTTTCATACCTGATCTTACACAGCTTTTACTTGGCCGCCTCTGCCTTTTAGGCTATAATCCGGAACCTGCGGGTTTTTAGGCCGGGCTTTAAAGCTCAGGTCTGAAAGACCCAGCCCTTACCGGATTTGTTCTGTTTAATGTCTGTCTGCTATTTTCAGTTATTTTTGGAGGATCTATGTATTCCCGTCTCAGGTTTTTTCTCTATTCCCTGCTTGTTTCAGGTATTGTATTGTTTTCTGCCTGCACGCCGCGGCTGAAGTTGTCGGAAGGTCTGTATGCAAATATAGTCACATCCAAAGGTACTATCGTGGCTCGACTTGAGTATGAGAAAGCACCGCTCACTGTCTGTAATTTTGTCGGTTTGGCCGAAGGTACAATTGCCGGGCTCGAAGGCAAACCTTTTTACGATGGGCTTTTGTTCCATCGAGTCGTCCCGGATTTCGTCATTCAGGGTGGAGATCCTCTCGGGGATGGAACCGGCGGCCCCGGCTATGAATTCCCGGATGAAATTGTCGCTAGCCTCAAGCATAACGCGCCCGGTGTACTTGCCATGGCTAATTACGGTTCCAATACCAATGGCTCGCAGTTTTACATAACGCATAAGGCTACTCCGTCACTGGATGGCAAATATTCCGTATTCGGCAAAGTAATTCGCGGTATCGAGGTTGTGAACAAGATTGAAGTGAATGACAAGATCAAATCTGTACGCATAGTGCGGGTAGGGGATAAGGCAGCCAATTTTGCCACCGGGCAGGCTGCCTGGGATGCTCTGTCTGCAGCCGCTTATTCGGCTGTTCGGTCGGATAGGCAGGACGACCGTGCCAGCGTAATCGCTGAAATTCAGAAGCGCTGGCCTGAGCTGCAGCCGGCTAATTTCGGCCTGCTGATGGCGGTAAAGGAAGAGGGCAGCGGCAATCCGGCCCGCCGGGGGGATCTTGTCACCCTGGAATACCTGGCAATGCTGCATAATGGTCTGATTTTCGAAAATACAGCGGTTCATAACGAATTACCGAAGCTGGAGTTGGGTATCGGTGAAATTACCCTGGGACTGGATCGTGCTGTTGAGGGTATGCGGGTGGGCGAGCGCCGGATCGTAGCGGTGCCTCCGGAGCTGGCCTATGGCAATTCCGGTGCCGATGGTGTCGTGCCGCCCGGCGCTTTTATTGTGTATGATATTACGTTGAAGGAGCTTGAATAAAGCAGCGAGTGGAGATAATTGACATTTTGATACTTAGTAAGGGGTCTGAAAGCGGTATTTTAGCGGCTTTCAGGCCCCGTTTTTAAAATAATGCTTTTTTTGTTGCTTTTTTTTAATATTGCTTTTACAATGCCGATACCACTTTCATTACGGTAAAGGAGAAATGGGAAATGAAGTCACGCATTTTGTTTGCACTTCTGATACTGGCAGTTTTACTGACCGGTTGTCAGCAAGGTGATGGGACCACTGCCGCTGGCAAGTCCGATGCTCCGTTCGGTCCGATTGTAGATAAGGTTATCTACGAGGTCCGCATGGATCAGACCATTGCTACCAAAGACATAATCGAAGGGAATGCCGATGTTTTCTTCCAGGCAGTTCCCCCGGCTATCCTCCGCTCGTTGACTGACGCTGACCGCGACAAACTGGAAATGTACGCTGTACCTTCCGGATCATGGTCACTGCTCATCAACAACATTCCGAACAAGGCCCCCTACACCTGGACCAAAGACGGAGAGACCACCTTTAATCCGATGGCCATCCGCGAAGTTCGTTTCGCTCTTAACTGGCTGTTCGACCGCCAGAAGCTGATCGACGAAATTCTGGCCGGTGAAGGTGATCCGATGTTTACTGGTATGACCCCCGGTCAGCCCGGTACCTATCGCTACAACCTGATCCCCGCCAAGTTTGGTATGACCCCCAATGGTGACGAGCGCCGCGCTATCGCCGACATCGAAGCCGCCATGGTTGCCGCTTCCAAGCTGCCTGAAAACAGTGGCCGCCTGGTTAAGCCCGCCGGAGCCCAGTTCTGGCAGTTCGATGGCCAAGACGTAACCATCAAGTTCCTGATCCGTGTTGACGATCCCAACGGACGTCTGCCCGCCGGTCGCTATTACTCTGACCAGATCGAAAAAGCCGGTATCAAGGTTGAACGCCTCGAGCGCGACCGCTCCGCCATTTCGATCGCTTATTATTCCAACCCCGCCGACCTTGAGTTCCATATGTACACTGAAGGTTGGGGAGCTGGTGCTACCCGCGCCTGGTGGGACATCATCATCAGCCAGATGTACTCTCCCTACTACGGCTATATGCCCGGTGGAGCCGACGAGAACAACTGGAACTACACCAATGAAGAACTCGATCGCCTCGGCCAGAAGGGCCTGAATGGCCAGTTCCTGACCGAAGAAGAATACTGGTCAGACAACCTGAAGGCTCTTGAGATCGCCCTGAACGAATCAGTCCGTATCTACATTGCTTCTCAGCTGGATTCTTTCGTCGCCAACAAGGACCGCTTCAACACCCGTATGGCTTACGGTCTGGGTGATGGTCTGAACGGCTGGTCCGTACGCACCGCCGATGTTAAACCGGCTGCCGATGGCACCAAGACCCTGCGTGTTCTGCAGTATTCCGCTCGCGGAACCCTGTTTATGAGCGCTTGGGATCCGGTTGGAACCAACGGTTTCTCTGATGTATATGCTTCCGCTATCATCGATCCGGTTTCTGATCCTTCTACCTTCGGTGCGCCGAACTCCGCTCTGGATACCGCACTGCGCACATCCTATGATGTTAACACCCTCAAGAATGACGTTGTGCTTGGTACCGATGGCGCTCTGGTTGGTCGCGTAGCAGTTGACCCCAAAGCTGTTCTGTACGACAGTGCCACCAAGTCCTGGACTGAAGTTGGCGCTGGCAAGACCTCATTCTCGTCTATCGCTACCACATACAAATATGGCAAGTGGCATTCCGGTGCTCCGATTGAATTCGCCGACATTGCTTATGCAATCGCCTTCGGTTTTGAGTGGGCTACCCGCGATGGTACTGATGACAAGTTCTATGATTCTTCTTTCGATGCAAACGTAACCCCCGGTCTGGCAACAGCCAAGGGTTATGTTTTCAATGCTGATGGTTCTGTAACCAACTTCTACGACTTCAACTGGCCGATGGACAAGAACACAGTAGCCGCTTCCGGTTCTGTTTCTCCCAAAGCCGGTAACCCCGGTCGTCAGACTGTGGTTTCCTGGGATATATATGAAGCTTGTGCTCTGTTGGTTGCCGAAGGCGCCGCCAGTGGCAAGATCTACAGCTTTACCCCCACCGACGGAACCACCGCCGTTGACGTAATTGCTACCGAATCTGTTGCTGACCTCAAGGCCAAACTGGAAGACATGAAAGCCCGCCAGTATGTTCCGGTCAGCATCAAGCAGTGGGTTACCCCGCAGCAGGCTGTTGCCCGCTACGATGCTTCCCTCAAGTTCCTTGAGACCTATGGTCACCTGTACATCTCTAATGGTCCGTTCATGATCAGCAAGATCGACAACCGCACCAACTCTGTAGAGTTGACCGCTGTTCGCGATTACCTGTATCAGTCTGACTACTGGGTTAACCAGTTCGCCAGCAACCTGACTCAGGTTGACGAAGTTGTGGTTCCGGCCACCGCTACAACCAAAGCTGATGTCAAGATCACCGTTAATGCATCCAGCTACGTGTATCCCTCTGCAACCATGGTTCCGCTGTCCAAAGACGGCAAGGTTACTGTTGCTCTGCAGAAGCCTGACGGAAGTGAAGTCGTTTACACCGCTGCTTACAAAGCTGCCGGCGAATTCGAAGCCACTATTCCCGCCAAGGATCTGGGTACTCTGAGCCCCGGTGCTTATACCATTGTGGTTATTTCTACCTTCGGTAAGGGCGAAGCTCCCTCCGTTGTTCCCGCTACACTGGTTCTTCAGTAATTGATATAGCACGGATGGCTCTAAGGCCGTCCGTGCTTTTTCTCCGGTTCCTTCTATAAGGTTCCGCTCTTTTTGTTCCGGCCTTTCCAAAATATTCGTGCAGCTTGGACTCAGTGACCGCTTGTGGGGCAGGTGCACCCGGGCAATAACAGCATGCCGGAACAAAATACACATTCGTATTTAGGTGGATATATGTACAAGTGGTACGTGCTCAACCGTTTAGTCCGCGGAGTGGTAATATTCTGCTTGCTCATGGTGGTTACGACGATAATGTTCAACTCGATTAACGAGAAACTGCAGCGATCGGTCATCAACGAGCAGGTTAAAGCAGAAGCCATGCGGCTGAAGAACGTGACACCGGAGCAACTGAATGCGTTCCGTATGGATCGCGAGCAGCAATTGATTCGTCAGTTTAAACTAGACAGACCATTAGCTGAGCGCATCCTGCATCAGTCTTTCCGGGCTATAACTTTCCAGTTTGGGAAATCAACCCTCATCAAATCTTCTACCGGTAGCGATGATGTGCGCACCATTCTTTTCGAAGCTATTCCGCGCACTTTATTTTTGTTCACTACCGCCAGTGTCTTTTCGATTGTTATCTCAATTTCCTTGGGGCTTAAAAAAGCGCAGAAACCAGGTGGTCGTCTGGATCGCAGTACCAGCTTTATTACCTTGATTGTAAGCGGTATACCAGGCTGGTGGCTGGGCATGATGTTTATCATGTTTTTCGCGTACCAGCTTAAATGGTTCCCGGCTGGCGGCGTTTTATCCGTACCGACTCCGACTGGCTTTAAGTTTGTATTGGATGCTCTTTGGCACCTGATGCTTCCGTTATTTACCCTGATTGCTCTAGGTTTTTGGGGTGGTTCATTTGTTATACGCAATATTGTTCTGAGTATTCTGCAGGAAGACTACATTATGGCAGCCCGTGCCCGCGGTGTTCCGGAGAATAAGGTTCTTTTCGGCCATACCATGCGCACTGCCGCTCCACCGCTGGTTACTATGGTACTGCTCAGTATTTTAGGCAGTATCTCCGGTGGTCTTATTTTTGAGGGTATTTTCAGTTGGCCCGGTTTGGGTAATCTCTATTGGGTAGCTGTGCAGACGAATGATATTCCTGTGCTGATGGGTAATCTTGCCATTACTGTTGGCCTTTACCAGGCCGGCTTGGTGATACTTGACCTGATCTACGGCTTCCTCGATCCGCGTATCAAAACAGGGGGCAAGGCATGACCTTTAAGGATTTCAAGACAGGAATGGGCGAGTTCTTTACTGAATTCGGCAAGCAGAAAGCCGGTCTGGTTGGCGCAGGTATATTATTACTGGCCATACTTATGGTTATATTTCAGCCCTTGCTTTCTGGCGAATATTCCGATGTAGAAGGTAACTGGCGAAATATCGCTTATTGGGAAGACGGTTCTCCGGCTGCCAAGCCGGTCTGGACCAACCTTTTTGCCAGCAAGAAAGCCGCACCTGGCATGGTGCTGGAAGAGTTTGAGCTTGTTGATGGCAGAAGCGACAGTTTCAGGACGGTAACCTATAGTTTTGTTTACAATTATAAGCACGACGTTGCACCGCTGGATATAATCTTCCGGGCTGTTGGTTATGGCACCGCCGCCCTAGAATTGACCATTACCCGCCCCGATGGTGTGGTGCTGGTCTTGCCTGGTGTTGTTGAGCAGAACATGGACAAGTCCGATTACCGTTATTCGGTTGAAACCCGCGCTAGAAACGCCATGGTAACTTGGGCCCGGCGTATCGAAAGCGAAGAGAACTTGCGGCTGACAGATACCCGGTCGGTGCGCCCGCCCAATGTCATATTCGCCAAGGCTGAACCGGGAATTTTACGTGCACCGGTTGCACTTAAGGGTGAGTACAAGTTTACCATGACCATGTCCTCCAACGAGCCCAATGCCCGTCTGGAAGAACCTCACCTTATCATGGTTGGCCGGGTATCCGGAATCATGGGCACCGACACCAACAAGCGCGATATCTGGGTAGGTTTGGTAGCCGGCATGAAATGGGCCTTGCTTATCGGTATCATTACCAGCGCCATTTCGGTATTGATCGGCGTATTCTACGGAATCATTACCGCCTATTTTGGCGGCAAGGTAGACTACATCATGTCCTTCATCTTCGAGATATTCATCTCGATGCCGGTTCTGCCTATTTTGATTGTGCTAAGCGCAACGCTGTCTCCCAGCATCTGGAACATTATCGGCGCGTTGGTGGTATTCTCCTGGGTCGGTCCGGTAAAGACGGTACGCTCCATGGCATTGCAGATTAAGGAAGAGACCTACATCGAGGCTGCCAAGGCGCTGGGTGCAAGTCATTTCCGCATCATCTTCAAGCATATGGCTCCGCTATTGCTGCCATATTCGTTCGCTATGATGGCACTTTCTGTACCCGGAGCTATTATCTATGAAGCATCTCTGAGTCTTCTTGGACTTGGTGATCCTTCGATCATATCCTGGGGACAGCTATTGCAGGGTGCGGTAAATGGCGGCGCTGTGCTTAATGGTCTGTGGTGGTGGGTTGTTCCACCAGGATTGGCCATTGCCATTATGGGTATGACATTCGCGTTCCTGGGACAGGCACTGGACAAGATTCTGCATCCCAAGCTGAAGACGAGGTAAGTTATGGACAATATTCTCGATGTCAAAAACCTGCGGCTTTACTATCATACCTCCAAAGGTGTGGTTAAAGCCCTGGATGACGTCAGTTTTACACTGAAAAAGGGTGAAACCCTTGGCCTGGTCGGTGAATCGGGATGCGGAAAGACAACCACCGGTGTGGCCCTTTTGCGTATGCCCTCTCCTCCCGGCCGTATTGAAGAAGGCTCGAAGAT
>Ga0180007_10001736_pt1 | contig 27893 bp, 26 predicted proteins | sample MM_PC_MetaG_FD_121122 | JGI IMG/M metagenome (GOLD analysis project Ga0180007, IMG submission 121122) | Groundwater microbial communities from the Aspo Hard Rock Laboratory (HRL) deep subsurface site, Sweden - MM_PC_MetaG | ecosystem: Environmental > Aquatic > Deep subsurface > Groundwater... | reverse complement strand
TTAGTTAATGGATATTTTTTGCTCCAGAACTGTAAATCAGAAGCAATTAAAGCACTGGATACTACAATTAGCTCAACTTTACCTCCGGTCACATCAGAAGATAAAAACTGCCAATTACTTGCAAAAAACAGCTTGAGTTGAGACAGTTTAAGATTAGGTACAACCAGTGAAACCAAACAAGTCATGGTTTAATTATAACTTAAATCAGGCTACAATATCCAAGTCTATGGAAAATATATTTCTCAAGTACCACGAGTTATTGTCGGAATTAACCAAGCGGGAGATTAAACAGCGCTACAAGCAGTCCATCTTGGGCTATGCCTGGGTGATTTTAAACCCATTTTTCCAGATGCTGGTCATGTCGTTTGTGTTTAGCTTTATCATGCGAATCGGTGATGTGGGCGTGCCTTATCCCATCTATTTGTATGCCGGACTGCTACCCTGGACTTTATTTTCCAACTCTTTGATTAGTAGCATGGGGGCTTTGACAGGCAATGCCGGTTTATTGACTAAAATTTATTTTCCCAGAGAAATATTTGTGATCAGCACCATTTTGGCCAAAGTAGTTGATTATTTCTTAGCCTCCAGTGTGTTTATTATCATGATGATCTATTTTGGGTTGCCTGTGACTTGGAATGTGCTGTGGTTTATACCCATCTTTTTGATTCAACTGATTTTTACCTACGGCTTATCTCTGTTTGTGAGTGCCTTTAATCTCTTTTATCGCGATATTCAATACATTATTGGCTTAGTTTTACTGCTGTGGATGTATCTGACACCAGTTATTTATCCCGTAGAGTTATTTCCAGAAAAGTACCGATGGATATTTCAACTCAATCCGATGGCAGTCATCATCAACGCTTATCGGCAAGTAATTTTGGGTGGCGGGGCGCCAAACTTGACGAGTTTAGCCATTGGTTTGGGCGTTTCATTAGTGCTACTTGTGACAGGTTATAAAATGTTTAAAAAATTAGAAGGTCAGTTTGCTGATGTAGTCTGATTTAATATGTCAACATCAAATAAGCCAGCAAACCACTTCTGCTCAAGTTGAACTTGAATTTAGTTCAGCTTACACATAGAATAGTGTGCATATGGAAATAAATTCAATAATTAAACAACTAACTGCGCCTTATTACACCTGTTTGTTAAAATAAAGCTTGTGACATATCATTTTTTGTTTGTTTGGTCAATTTGTTTTTTTACCGAGTATAGTTCAAGTTGCCTTGGGAGCCATACTAGGTCGTGAAATTATTGGTATTATGAGGTAAAGCCTAAGTTCTAGAACGGATCGTCACACCCTGTAAAATACAGGGCTATGAAAACACACAATAAAATCACTGCCAAAGAACGTGATCAAATAGCTAGATTACTCGCTGGCGAAACTAATAAGTCCGAGATTGCTAGAATACTAGAAAGACCTAGGGAAAGTGTATTGCGTGAGATTAAACGTAATGGTAGTTGGGTAAAAGATAAAAATGGGAGGCATGTATTTGTATATGTGGCAATTGCTGCTCAAGCAAAAGCCAGGAAGCGACAACAAAACTCTGCTCACAATAAACACTCACTTAAGAACCCTGATGTATATACTTATGTCACGAGTCGTTTACGTAAAGGTTGGAGTCCTGAAGAGATTTCTGGAAGACTAAGAAAAGTAGATCATCCCAGTGATCCTCACTGGCAAATCAGTCATGAAACTATCTATGCTTGGATCTATACACAACCCAAAAATAAAGATTGCTTGTATTGGTATGAGTACCTACGCAGGAAACAAAAGAAGCGCAAAAAGATAACAGGAAGAAAAGTCCACAAGAGTCACATACCAGATAGGGTTTCAATCCACCAACGCTCAGAAGTGGTCAATAGTCGCACTGAATTCGGCCATTGGGAAGGAGACTCTGTTGAAGGCGTTAGACCAACCAAAGTGGGACTTCATACGGAAGTAGAACGCATGAGTCGTCGTATCAAAGCTACCAAAGTAGCCAACCTTACTAGTGAAGAATCACTCAGAGCCCAACCCGAGATCTTCAGCCCAGAACCAACGCAAGCCGTTAAATCAACCACCGTTGATAATGGCAAAGAAACACATCTCCACTACTTACTCAGAGAGTTACTACACATGATGACTTATCATGCTGATCCATATTCGTCATGGCAACGCGGTACCAATGAAAATGGAAACGGACTAATCCGCTCCTACTATCCCAAGAAAACTGACTTTACCAATGTGAGTGAAGAGGAGCTACAGGCAGTGATTACTGAGCTCAATGACAGGCCAAGAAAAATCCATGATTATCTAACTGCTAATGAGGTATACTACAAATTAATCAAGAACACCTAGGTGTGACGATTGGAACTAGAATACGGGAAGTAAAAGGGAACAATTAAGCTACTATAATGAGCAATCATAATACAGCCATTTCTATCCAACACGTCTCAAAGCTCTTCCGGAAGCAGAATCAAAAGACGTTCAAAGAGTTTATTCCAGCCCTGTTAAGCCGACAAACCACCAGTGAAACTTTTTGGGCTTTGCAAGATATTAACCTGGAGATTAAAAAGGGCGAGAGTTTTGGCATTATTGGACCCAATGGGTCGGGGAAATCAACTCTGCTCAAGCTGATTGCTGGTGTGACCCAACCCACCAAAGGCTCAATTGAGGTCCATGGGCGCCTCGCTCCTTTGATTGAGCTCGGCGCCGGTTTCCACCCGGAATTAACCGGTAGAGAGAACGTGTTTTTGAATGGGGTAATTTTGGGTATGAAACGGAAAGAAATTGAGTTAAAGTTTAAAGAGATTGTGGATTTTGCCGAACTTTGGGACTTTATTGATCAGCCAGTCAAGCACTACAGCTCCGGCATGTATCTGCGACTGGCCTTTGCTGTAGCTGTTCACACAGATCCAGAGATATTGCTAATTGATGAAATTCTAGCTGTGGGGGATACTTCATTTCAAGATAAGTGTAAGAAACGGATGGCCAAGTTTCATGATCAAGGCAAAACAATTCTGATTGTGAGTCATGCTATGGATGCAATTACTTCTTTCTGCCAGAGAGCTTGTTTTATCAACCAAAGCCGGCAGGTGGTGACTGGCGAAGCAACTGAAGTAGTAAAAAAGTATCAGCAAGGCAATTAGTCACTTAAGGCGCTTATGAATTTACAAACAAAAATCAATCAAGCAAAACAAATAATTCAAAAAGCTGGGAAAAAGTGGCGTCCACAACAAATAGCCATTGCCTGGACAGGTGGAAAAGATTCGACCGTGGTTTTACACTTAGTCCGCGAAGTGTTTGGTGGCAAGATACCATTTAGGGTGATGTTTAATGACTCAACCATAGAGTTTCCAGAAATTTATGAATTTGTTAAACAATATCAAAAAGAATGGAATTTAGATTTACTTTGGCTTAAGCATTTACCGGAAGATTTGTCTGCATATCAAAAGTCAAGCAATGTAGACGAACAGATGGAAATCATGAGAATTGCTAAAATCAACGCTTTGAATTTTGCACTCAAAGAGTACGCTTTAAAAGCATTTGTTGTTGGCATTAGAAAAGATGAACATGAGGCCAGATCAAATGAAACATTCTTTTCCCAAAGAAGTTCTCATACTAGAGTACACCCAATATTAAACTTTACTATTGATGATATTTGGAGCTATATTCGCATGCATAACGTACCGTATGTTAACCTTTATGATAAAGGTTATAAATCGCTGGGTGAAGCTCCATTCACTCATCCTGTGGTCGATCCCAATGCTCCAGAGAGAGCCGGCAGAGAAGCCACTAAAGAAAAAGTCATGAAAAGACTAAGGGATCTGGGTTATTGGTAGACAAAATGATTAAACATATCTATCTAATTTCAATTGATGCTCTCAGATTTGATTGTGTAGGATCTCATAAAAAAGATAAATTATTTAATAGTAAGTATTCTGTATTACTAGATACTCCCACGCTCAATTATTTAGTTTCTAAATCAATCAACTTTACTCAAACTACTACTGCGGCGCCTTATACATCGGCTTCTCATGCAAGCATTTTTACTGGTCTATATCCACCAAAACATAATGTTAGAGCGTTGCTCAATCCTGGTGATCAAAGTTTAGCTAAGAATGTTTTAACTTTGGCAGAAATATTTGCTTCTGAAGGTTTTAAAACGCTCTATGCTTCTGATGAAGAAAGTATGACATGTCCACTCAATGTAGACAGAGGATTCAAATATTATTTTCAAAATAATGACAAAAGATTGATTAATTATATTCAGAGAAATAAAAATGAAAAATTATTTATTTTCAAACACTTTTTTGATGTGCACGATCCATATTTATTAACTAGATATAAATATAATTCTAATGTTAATGATGATTTAGAGTTGTTACTTAAAAAAAAAGCGGATGAAGAACACATATCATTTTCTAAATCAGACAGCATTTATGATAAATGGAGAAAAATATATGGTGGTACAAACAACAATCGCGAAGAGTTATTGCCTTTATATTTAAAAGGAGTTTCGAAGTTTGACAAAGGACGATTTAAATTATTTATTGATTCATTAAGGAAAATAGGTGAATTTAATAACAGTTTGTTTATTTTTTTCTCTGATCATAGTGAGGGCAGATGCAATAGCAACAACTTGAACTTTTTTGCTCATGGTGGAGAGTTATATGACGAAGTGATGAGAGTACCTTTGTATATTTATCATAAAAAACTGATGAAAAGACAAATAATGAAGCAAACATCTCTAGTTGATATTTTTCCTACAGTTTTAGATATTGTTTTTAATAATAAGCAATTTTTAAAGCCAAGATATAAGATTAATGGACTTTCTCTTTTAGATGACAAGCAAAATCATAAATTTACGTACGCTGAATTTTGGCGTTCTGACAAAGAACATCCTCAAGATTACCCTACAAATAAAAACTGGTTATTGTGTCAAAGAGTTATTAGAACCAGTAAGTCAAAACTATTACTATTTGGTCAACCCGAAAATATCGCTTCGACTAGTTTTAGTAATTTGGACATTAATGATGTCAATAAATTTCTCATGTGTAAGTTTAGCGATATAAAAATCAATTTTATAGATAAAGCAAATGTAGTTGAATATATAAATCAATTTCTGACTGATATGAATAGTCAGATAATCAAATTCTATGATTTAGAGAAAGATCCGAAAGAAAATAATTCCATAAATATTAATGGGAAGAAAAGAAGCTTTAAAATTAAAATACTTTCGAAGTATTTTATTAATTTGATATACAAAATTGATGAGCCTAATATTTCATTTCAAAGTCAAGCATTGATGGAGAAGATACCATACTTAAAAAGTATTTATAACAGTTCAATCTATAAACAAAAACCAACTGTTAGCAGTATAATATCTAATTTGTTTATATACATCTTCAATCTTATATGACAAATTCATCTAGAATAGATACCAAAACTCACATTAAATTATTAATGCAAAATAGAGATCCCAATCTTTGGATGGGAGGAGATAGTATAGCCATAAGTACCTTTAGTAATAGTCTTAATAACTTGGGAGAAAAAGTAGATAATGATTCATCTTATAATATAGATACTAGTAAGTATGATCTAGTAATGTCATGGAATATTAATTATCCTTGGGTTTTAAGTCATCTAATCAATGCCAAAATTCACAACAAACCTTTTATTGTATTTTGCTTAAGTACAAATGTTAATGACATAGAACTACAAAAAACGGTCATTCAATATTCTGATGGTCTTATCTTTTTGTCTAAGGAAGAAAAAAATCAGCTTTCTAAGTATTTAAAGATAAATATTTCTAGCTCTAAATCATATTTTTCTGAAATAGGAGTAAACAATTATTATTATTCGAATGTTACACAAAATAAATCAGGTGTTTTGTGTGTCGGAAGAATTGAAAAAAGAAAAAATCAGCTCAATTTAGTAAAAGCTTGTATTAAATTAAACTTACCCTTAACAATTGTAGGACAGGTAACAGACAAACTATATTTTCTAGAATGTTGTAAATTAAGTGCTAAACATAAAAATATCAATTATTTACAAAATATTTCTGATTCTGATCTACTTGATTTATACAAAAAAAATAAAGTTGTTGCAAATATAGCTTTATTTGAACCTTGGGGTCTAACAGTTAGAGAAGGTCAATTATCCAACTGCAATGTTCTAATGACTAAAAATACATACATCAAAGCTAACTTTCCAAACTTTTGGTGGTGTGATCCAAGTGATCTTTCCAGTATCATTGGTAACTTAAATAGCGCTTACCAATCACCAACTAATACAGTCGGTAGAGATTATATTAACAAACATTATGACTGTAACGAGCTTGCCAAAGGCTTGATTAAAATATATAAAAATGTTTTGGCAAAAAAGATAATAAAATTAAACAGACAAGATTGGATCAAGCTAGTAACTTGTACAAATCATGAAATTCAGTACCTTAGCAATCGTTTAAATACTCAAAATAAAATTATTAATGAACTTAGCTTAAGTCATGAAGTCAAACAAAAAGCTATTGAAGAATTGCAATATTCTGAAATTAATAAACAAAAAGCTATTGAAGAATTAAGAAATGAGATTGAATCTAATACAACATTTCAAAAGGGCCGATTGTTCAAAATTATGAATTTTACTTTAGATAGATTAAAGGATATTAAGAATAAATTATGATATGAAAAAGATTGCCATTCTAACAGAAAGATTGAAAACAGGCTTTGGCGTGGATTTAGTTGTTCATGAACAGGCTAAAAGGTTGGCAAAAAAATGCGAGACCACAGTTTTTGCAATAGAAATTGATGATGAATATGATAATAAGCACAACTATTCAACGTATAAACTTCGCATACCACTTCACTTCAATCCAATTGTGCAAGACCTAGAATCTTTTAAACATTTTCATAAATACAAACATATATTAAAACAATTTGATTCTTTCATTATTCAAACTCCCACATTTAATAGTTGGATACCCAAACTAAAAAAGTTTGGAAAAGTCATAGTTCACTATTATGGTAATTCTCCCAGCAATAAATACCCTGGACTTAAGAAATATAGAAAACAAATTTTTGATTTTGTCGAAAATAACTTTTACTTTAATTTTGCGGATGAAATTATTACCATTTCTTCATTCCTAAAATCAAATATTTCACAAAAACATCACTCTAAAACCCATGTTATTTATTTGGGAGCAGATCATGTTAAAGAAATCTTCAACACAGTAACCACAAGAAAACGAAATGAGATTTTAAAATACTTTTTTATTGATAAAAATGAAAAAATGATTACCTATATTGGCAGATTAGATTATTTTGAGAATCCATATAAAAATACATACGATTTAATTAAATTAAGAAGAAGTCTTGATAAAAGTGGATTTAATAAAACAAAAATTCTAGCCATAGGCTTCCCCCAAAATCAAATAGAAAAGAAAATGTTTGCCACAGGTATATCTGTTGTTTCTAGGGCAACTAATCAAGAATTAACAGTTTTGTTAGAAGCAAGTTATTTATATTTTTCACCATCTCTTTGGGAAGGCTTCAATTTGCCTTTTGTGGAAGCTCAAGCTCTTGGTGTACCAGCACTGGGTTATGATGTAGGAGCTCATCAAGAAGTTGTTAATAATAGATTTTCAGGAACTCTAGTCAAATCATTTCCAGAAATGGTCTTGACAATAAAGAAACTTCTTAAGTCTGAAGAAGAAAGACAGAGAATGAGTCAAGAGGCATTAATCAAAGCTTCGAGTTATACCTGGGACAAAAATGTAGAAATGTTGGAGAGGTTTTTATGAATGATCAATGTCTAACCCCTTCAGTCAGTATATTAATTGTTAACTACAATGGAAAAAAATATTTAAAAAATCTTTTTAAATCTATTTTAGAACAAAGTTATAGTGATTTTGAGATATTATTTTTTGATAACGATTCGCAAGACCATAGCCTAGATTATTTAAAAGACAAAATATTAACATCTTCCAGATTAAAAGATGTTACAAGCATTTTTCAATCAACAAAGAATTTGGGTTTTGCCAAACCTAATAATCAAATGTCTAAAATTGCAAAAGGCAAGTATTTGCTATTTATCAATAATGACATGTTTTTACACAAAAATGCCTTATCAAACATGATAAAAGTTATTCAAAAGAACTACTTTATTGCTGGTGTTGCTCCAAAAATATATTTATCAAAATACCTGCCAATGAAAATCTTTGATTCAGTAGGTATTTGTATGGATCGTTCTGGGTCACCATATAACAGGGGTATTGGACAAATTGATTTAGGTCAATATGATTATGAAGAAGAAGTCTTAGGTCCTTGTTTTGCTTGTTGTTTGATTAAAAAAGATCTTTTTTTGCAAAATGGCGGTCTAGACAGTAGCTACTTTGCTTATTTTGAAGATGTTGATTGGGATTTTAGAACCAGAAAGGAGGGTTACTTATTTTATTCAAGTCCGAAAGCTATTAGTTTCCACCTTCATTCTGGAACAAGCAACCGTCAATCATACGCCTGGAAGTATAGGTTAATTTTTAGAAACTACCTTAGAACTGTGATGAAGACTTTTGGAAAAAGAAGTTCTATGAGAATAATTGTTTGCAAAATAAACGATTTAGTGTCTGTTATGGTAAACTCAAAAACACCAAGGGAAATTAAAATTACCATCTCCAAAATATTAGTTAATTTTATTTTTGTTGATTGGTGGTTGTATGGTCTTAGGAGACCCAACAATAGAAAATATTTTATCAATGAGATTGCAGATGAAGAACTTTTCAGATTTGGTGACTGGGAACCAAGTGAATTCTTCAACCCCGAAACATATAAATCAGATATTAATTTATCTATGTTAGACTTCATTGTTATGAGAAAAAATAATTTTCAGGTTAACGAAAAAATGGTAGGAACATGGCAAAAAATGAAAAAAAGCTTTTATTGTGCAGTGCCAAATAAATTATGGAAAGAAAAGTTTGATAAATTTGTTTCTATGTATTTAAATTCACATCTAAGAAAAAAGGAATTAGATTCAATTTCTGACTCATTATTTTCAACAAGACTTAAATAATTAATGAAATACAATTAAACTACCATAGTTCAGATTGTTCGCCCATTTTGAAAAGTTTGAAATGTATTTGAGGTTGATTTGGCGCTTCAATTTGTATAATTCTTCGATCGTGAAAAAATAACGGAATATTTTGGAGGCGGATCAAACACGGGTATGAGGTGCCACAACTACGAAAAACGATGTTTGTAGTTAAACCATTATCAGCGGTTATTGTTAATGAGGCGTTCTCTTGGGGAGATTGTTGACTTTGTGAATCTACTACTGCCAGTACGATTGAATCAGACTCAATGACATTACTTTCTAAAAAGGTTTGAAGCTCACTTAAAGAGCCAGAAAATATCTCTAAGACGTAAGGATTGTTTGAAAATGAATTGTATTTATATTGACCTTCTGCGTACGGAATATTACGGAGATTATTAATAAGTAGAGTGTTGATAGTTGGAAGCAAGTCCTCGTTTTCAATATGTGAGAAAATATCGGGATTCTGTATTTTTTTAAGAACAACAAATGAGCCTATTGTTTTATGATAATCATAATTATTAAAAATATATTTGAATAAAGTATTTCCACGCAACACAGAAGGTACTTCATCAACATCAGTTCCAATCGTGTTATAGATCACGTATTGTATGTTATTTATTTCTATATATTCAATATTTTTCTCTTGAGCCGAGATATGTGATGCCTCATATATGGTGATATATTGTGTGATAATTTGATCAAACATGACATAAAAAATAGGATCAGAGGGAAGGGTAAATATTTTTCCGTTAAAATCTTGTTCTTTCTGAATAAATTCGTATACTAATTTGTATTCAGGCGTGATTGGTAATTGATCTATTTCAAAGGATGATTGTAAACATTGTTGTATTGATTGACGCTGACTAAACACTTTCAGCTCTTGGGTAAATCCCGATTTAAATCGATCTCCAAATCTGTAAATGATTTGTTTTGGTGAAAATGGTTGTAACAAAATGAAAAATGAAGTGATTAGTAATAAATAGAAGTAAAATATACTAAATTTACCATACTTATACCGTTCAAGATTAACTTTCAAATAAGCGAAAATAACCATTAGTAGAATTAAGCAATAAATACCAAGTTCTCCTCCCATGCTTCGAAGAATATTTTTTTGTTGAAGAATAAGAATGTGAATTGTCAGCGCAAGCTGAACATAAAACACTGTCGCATATTGTTTTACTTTGTTAAACAAAAATATTATCATTCCTACGAACACTGAAATAAATATCGATGCGTATATAAATAGATTATCTTTTGAAAATGCATATGGAAGATAAGTCATTTTTGCAAATAAACCAGCATGAGAAATCTCTGTAAATGAATGAATGAAATCTGTTAGGGCATGATGTTGTATCAAATATAAAGCAAATGGTAAAAATCCTAGAATAAATCCCAATAAAAAATAAAGTGCATGCGAAAGAATCCATCGGTAATACTTTATACTTAATAACATATTTAAACCCTTAATTATCGGTAGGCGGGTGATTAATAAAAAAGCATAAGTAAAGATAATATATACACCTTGATCGTGAATTAAAGAAAAAACTATGCCCGTAATAATTCCTAGTAGAACGTGTGTAATGTGTTTACTTGATCTTTTTAAAGAAATTATGTAAGCGATAGTCGTTACAGCAAGAGCTCCAGCTCCATTTCTATTCCAAGATATTATCCCAATAAATTGGGCAATATATATTGTGAGAGAAATGATGGAAACAAATGCAAAAAGGCGATTATTAAATATTTTTTTAAATATCACATAAAATCCTGTCAAAATTAGAGGTGTCAACAAACCATACGGGATAGTGACCCAGGGAATAACTGATTTATAGAAAAATAGTGGACCATAATAAAAAAGTAAGTCTTTGTAAAGAACTGCTCCTTTATGTGCGGAAAAGTCCCAAGCTATAAAGTTTTGTGAATCAAAGTCATTTGAACCATATTGTTTACACAACAAAGAATAACCGGAGAAAAAAAGGATAGTAAAAAATAGGAAAATGACAAAATATTCCACTAAAATTCTATTTAGTCTTGGTTTATGTTTTAATAAGTTGACAGAGATTGGGCCGAGTGTTTTCATGGTTGATTTCTTGATTTTGCATAAATAAATATAAGTAGACTAATAATGATTGGAACAAGAAGAAAAAGGATAAACAGCCACATTTCAAAATACAGTGGATATCCGTTATATTGCGCAAATCCAACAATGTGTTGACTGCCAATTTGTGGAATCGGAAACAGATTCTTGAATAGATTAAACTTATCTTTCAAGTTGATGTGTAAGTTAAAATGTCTACTCGCTAACGCACCGCAGATTGTGAGAGACATAAGCATAGTAAGTTTAGGAAGAACGCCATGTTTAAACATAAAAAGAAAAGAGGTGCAGATCAAGAGCAGGGTTATTGTTGGTATAACAATATTTTTCAGAACAAACAACATGTTTACCTTGGCGTTCATGGTTAATATTTGATCTTCAAGAGTGTCAGTCACCATGATGGGGTCATTGTTTAAGGCAGTGATTTTTAGAACGTTTTGTTCAATTGACAACGCACAATTGTGGCAAGTAAATGTATTTGGCTCAAGAGATATTGATTGCGTAATTCCCTGGCTTTGGATTGAAATTTTTGATATTTCGGATTCTTGTTTTTTTTCACAAGGATCAATTCTCAGATACCGCAATGGTAACGGAACTATAATTGAATATGTGGAATATTCATCGTTGGGGATTACTCGTAATAAGTGATAATTTTTTGCATTTGAAGAAACTTCTGGTAGAGAATTGGTGAATACTTCAAGCAGTTGGCATGTTTGTGAGCGTGAAGTTATTTGAATTATTGCTGTTGGAGTTTTATTAACAAGTGTAACGTATAGGATTAATATTAGTGTAAAGATTACCAGATAAATGGTGGAGTATAAGTTCTTTATTTGTGTTAATTTAAACTTCATGAAAAGTATTATAGCAGTCAAACAGTCATTGCAGAAAAGAGGGAATGTTCTTATACTACGTAAATTGCTTTGAAGGGAAATATGTATATTATAGATATTAAGAGAACGCCTGTGGGAAAGTTTTTAGGGGCTCTTTCTGAACTGTCAGCACCAGAATTGGCAAAGCCACTATTTTCTTATTATTTAAAGAAATATCCCTATCTCAAAAATAATACTGATGAAGTTGTAATAGGCAATGTGCTTTCGGCTGGTATTGGTATGAACCCTGCTCGAATGGCAGCTATGCTGGGAGGAGTTAGCGAAACCGTACCTGCCTATACTGTTAATCACGTTTGTGCTTCTGGGATGAACGCTATTATTCAAGCCTTTCGTTCAATTAAGACCGGCAACACCGATCTTGTTTTGGCGGGTGGTATGGAAAGCATGTCGCAAGCACCATATCTGATTCAGGGAGCTCGGAAAGGATTCAAGTTTGGTTCAAAAAAATTGATTGATTCACTCCAACACGATGGTTTGTATTGCAGTTTGTGCGATGGATTGATGGGTGTAACTGCAGAAAACGTTGCAAAAAAGTATGGTATTGGCAGAATAGACCAAGATCGCTTTTCCTTATCAAGTCATAAAAAAGCTTTATTGGCTCAAAAAAATCATGTTTTTGCAAACGAAATTATTGAAATGGTTGAACTAAAAGCTGATGAGGGTCCTAGAAAAGAAACTTCACCCGAAAAATTAGCTGCTCTCAAAGCTGTATTTAAAGAGGGCGGAACTGTCACGGCTGGTAACTCTAGTACCATCAATGATGGAGCTGTATTGGCATTGTTAGCTTCAGAAAAAGCTATTAAAAAACATAAGTTAAAACCAATGGCTCGCATTGTTGACTACGTCATGGTGGGTTTGGAGCCGGAATTGATGGGTATGGGTCCCAAGCTAGCCATTGAAAAATTACTTAAGAAGAACTCTTTATCTATAGAAGACATTGATCTTTTTGAAATAAATGAGGCTTTTGCATCACAAATACTTGCGATCATAAAAGAACTCAAACTTGATACCTCAAAGTTAAATATTTATGGAGGAGGCATCGCTCTTGGTCATCCTTTGGGTATAAGTGGAGCACGCATCATTGCTACACTTATAACTGGACTGAAAAGAACAAAAGGAAGATTAGGAATTGCTGCTCTTTGTGTAGGAGGGGGACAAGGGGTAGCATTACTTTTGGAGAACGTATGAACAATTTTAAAAAAGTAGCCTTGGTCACAGGCTCGAGTCGTGGCATTGGCAAAGCAATTGCTATAGCTTTAGCTAAGTCTGGGCATAGCGTAGTACTTCATGGCTCTCATTCAAGTGATGCATTAAATAGTGTAGAGCGTGAGCTTCAATCACTTGACGCTTTATCATCGACCATTGTTTGTGATGTTTCAAATAAAAAAGAAGTAGAGTCTGCTTGCTCCAAAGTTTTAGATACTACTAAATCAATAGACATCTTGGTCAATAATGCCGGCAGTTCAAACGATAAACTGTTTTTGAAAATGTCTGATGAAGATTTTGATTCCATTATTAAAACAAATCTTTATGGCTCCTTTTATTTGATTAAACAACTATTACCGGCAATGCAGGAAAATAAATTTGGCAGAATCATCAATATGTCTTCAATCGCAGTTAGAGGTGCTTTTGGAAAAACAAATTACTCTGCAGCGAAATCTGGATTGATAGGTTTGACAAAATCGTTAGCATTAGAGGTGGGAAAATATAATATTACAGTTAATGCTGTTTGCCCTGGTTACATCGACACTGATTTATCTGCTTCTATTCCGGAAGAATATCGTCAACAGTTTTTAAAACAAATTGCATTAAAAAGAATTGGCTCTCCTGAAGAGGTAGCAAGTGTTGTTAATTTTTTAACGTCTGAACAAGCCTCTTATATTTCTGGAGCCGTGATTGATGTCAATGGTGGTTGGTTATAAAGACTTAGCTTATTAATTCAAAGTACTTCCAGATGTTTTCAGCGGTCCGTTATTTGCTAAAACCAAGGCATTTATAATCTTTTCTGCATAATTCATCCTATATTCGAAACTGTATCTTAGTGGTACGACTTGATGGTTGCTATTTTGCTGAGGGAGATCGACAAAATCAATCGCATGAAATAGATAAACTAAGTATTTTGGTTTGGACTTAATGTATTTAAAGATTATATTTTGATATTTTTGTCCAAAAGCGTAAGCAAAGGTAGTGTGAATGGGCAGTCTTAAATATGGTAAGACGGAGATAGGCAGTTCAGTTATTGTTTCATTAACTTTGTTACCTCGGATTAAATAAGGATATTCTGGGCTAAGGATGTGTATCCAGCGACCAAATGACTTATTTTTATTTGATTCACCTCGCGTGTATGCATAAATACTCATAAGCAGGTGAGCAAATCCCGGAAGAACACTGGTGTCGTATTTATAACCATATTTTCGTAAAATGGTGACAATTTCCTTATTTTGATAATACCCTGGACCTCTGAAGCCAACTGGATTTACGCCACATACTTTTGAAATTATTTTGTGGGTTTTAAGAATCTGTTTTTCTTTTTCCTTATACAATAGGTTTTTGAAAGAAACTGGATGATCCCACGTGTGATTAGCAATCTCATGTCCTTTGGCAACAGCTTCTTTGCAGAAAGATCGACAGGCTGGTAACTCAAAATCCTTTCCCACAATCATAAAAGTTGCTTTTGACTGGGACTTTTTCAATAAACTCAGAAAGGCAGGTAGGCTTTGTGTGTAGATATATTCTTTGTTTTCACAGATAGTAATGCCGTACTCTTTTTCGTAAATCCATAAATTATCAACATCAATGTGAATGTGGATCATAAGTCGGGCATGGTTACTTTATCTCTTTTGCCAATCACTCTAGGTGGTAAACCAGCCACAATGTCATAGGGTTCCACTCTCTTTTTGATAACAGAGTTGGCTCCTATAACAGCACCCTCACAAATATATGCTCCTGGAAGTAAAACCGCTCCCGTTCCCACACAACTATCTTTTTCAAGCACAATTTTCTTGGTGTAAAAAGCCTTATATTGCTCCGGTATCATAGGACCACTCATGCGTTTTCCTCCAAATGGGCGTTCGCTATTAGCGTAAATTCTGGCTCCAGCCCCAACGGCGGCATAGTCCTCAATTATGACTGGCTCGCGCGCAGCTACAATTGCACCAGATCCTATGTGGATACGTTTGCCAATTGTTATTTCGCCCAGCATAGCTTCAATCCTAACTCCAGTATCTATCCAGGTGTACTCACCAATGGCAACATTCTTTGGACCAAAAATGAACACACCTACATCAATAAAAACATTTTCACCAAGCTCTTTTAAAGCTAATTTGTAATACCAATACCGCAATTTATACCCGATTCCTCCAGGAATATACCGAATACTCATTTCTAAAAGGGATACGAATGACTTCAATATTAGTATTATGAATGATTTTAAAGGTAAGCTTTTACCTGCAATCAGTAGAGCGAAAGAATCGTATTCTAATTGATATCTTAAATTATTTTGTGGCTTGGACATAGATCCATTCTGCGACAAATGATTGATTATTCGTCAGTGGATTTTTAGTTTTTAGTTTTTTGAACAATATCTTGGCTGCTTTTGAGATAAGAGTGTCTCGATCTAGTTCCTCCTGTTGAGTGGCATCCTTGCCTCCCACTTCTGGTAATATCCCAGCTTGTAACCGTCTAACTCTGACAAAATCCATCCAATCATTGAATTTTACTTTGATCTTTTTATGAATAACGTTAGTATTTTTAAAACCAACAGACTTGAGTATTTTGAGATAATAATCGATAGGTCTGGGGTCTGGAAACACAAATTTGCGCTGTTTTGCCTGAGCTTTTATTCTAGACTTAAGGTCACTTGCATAGTCAACAAAAGTTTTATCTAATCTGATGAGATCTAGGGCAATATCATGAATTTCTTTGACTGTATCATCAATCATTAATACTCCGTTTGCTTTTCCTTTTCTCAAGATATTCCCGCTTTGAAAAGTAAATCTTCCACCCGGTTTTAATACAGTATAGATACCCCGAAACGTACTTTCTATATTCGGAATTAGATGGACAGTGTTGGCAGATAAAACATGATCAGCCACGTTTTTCCCCATAATATCATCTGGCGTCATGAATCCACTATCTTTTCTCCCCAGCAGATAAAAATAAATATTTTTATGCTTATTTAATATTGCGAACGCTTTGCCTAACCAAGAAGCTGAGTTATCCATGACACACATATGAACTTTCGAATTCAAATCTTGCAAAAGATAGACTGTTGAAGCACCAGTTCCTGCGCCAAAATCAATGACTATATCATCGGAACAAATGTTTTTTTTGACAATTTCTATGAGTCCCTGAATATTTGTCTTATGCCAGGACGCATCAACAACTGCATCGTGATAAGCAGTTGCTCCTCTAGATGTTGGTCTATCTGGAGACCACGTTGGATACGAGTTTAAGATTTTAGAATTCATTACTACAAACTAACAGCGAATATATGACGTGTCAATATATAATGAGCTACATAATAAGAAATTGTATCTAGACAACAAATATATTGTGAGTCAAAATGTGCCTCGTTATGAAAGAGTTAACTTTGAAAAAGAAAAATATACACAGCTGTTTGGTATGTGGTAATGAACAGTCTAAGCAATTCGAATATAAAAAATTTAACTACTACAAATGCTCGCGTTGTGGTCACGTCACTACATATCCATATCCGTCTCGTCTACAAATGAAACATTATTATCAAGAGAAGTTTAAGCATGGGAATTATCATTTAGCTAGAGAATTTGCTCAAGAATATAAAGTGGTATATAGGCAGTTTGTTCATCGATTAGAAACATTTTTGAAAAAAAACAAAAAAAGCCTTAAGGGAATAAAAATACTTGATATTGGATGTTTTACGGGAGACTTTCTTGTTCTCATGAAAGAGGCAGGTGCTGATGTTTATGGATTAGAGTTGCAACGTGATGCAGTGAAAATAGCCAATAAAAAACTTAATGGTAGAGTTAAGATTGCTGATGTGATGACGGATGTTTTTCCAAAAACTCGTTTTGACGTAATTACATTACTTGGTATTGTGGAACATGTCACAAATCCTGTAAAACTCATTAAAAGATCTACTGCGTTGCTAAAAAAAGGCGGCATTCTCATGATTCAAACGCCCAATAGTAGCTCTTTACTATCAAGATTGACCAGACAGCTATGGCCACCTTATGAACCCGTGGAGCATGTCCATCTTTTTTCAAGAAAAAGTTTGACAAATGTACTGCGAGATTTAGGATATACAGAAATAACTTATTCAAAGCATGTAAAAAAGCTACCTTTAGGTTACGTTTATCGTCAATTCAAGAATTTTGGAATCGAGTTCTATCGGCTTCTACGTCCACTGGAAAGTATTATCTTAAAGTTATCATCAATTTCCCTACCGTTTTATGGTGGGGAAATGATCATTATTGCCAAAAAGAGATAACCATTATTTAAGGCCGAGCATTTACATTTGACATTTCAACATCAGCGATCCATATTAGAGAGAATGAAAAGCAAACAACTCATACCCAAAAAATATGTTGGAAATTTAGCTGTTGATGATCGGGGCTCAGTCAAATTTGTGAATGATTTTGATTTTGCGAAAGTCAAAAGATTTTACCAAGTTGAAAATCATAATACCCGCATAATTCGAGCCTTTCATGGTCATTTAAAAGAAGCTAAGTACGTTTATGTCAGTAAAGGCTCTATCATTCTGTGTGCAGTACCTCTAACAGATCCATTACACTCAAGTAAAATATCAAAAGTTGAAAGGTTTATCTTATCTGCTGATCAGCCCTGTGTGTTGTATGTGCCTGCCGGATTTGCCAATGGTTTCAAGGTATTGGAAAAGGGGTCAATTGTACTTTTCTTTTCAACAGCCAGTTTAAAAGAGACGCAGGGTGATGATTATCGATACCCTTTTGATTACTGGGGAACTGAAATTTGGCAAACAGAAAATAGATAGAAAGGAAAAATGAATTTACTTAACAATGACAGACAAGCTCAGCAAATTGGAGAATACAAGCACTACGATCGGTGTCGTTTTTGCTATAGCAACAAAATGGCTCCATTTATTGATTTTGGCAACGTACCTTTAGCTGGAGGTTTTATTGCCAAAGGAGCAACTCAAAAGAATTTTAAAGCTGAAAGATTGTTTCCTTTACAAATTTGTTTTTGTCCAAATTGTAATTTAGTTCAAATCAATAATGTGATTGGTAGCGATATTTTATTCAAAAATTATTTTTACTTTTCTTCGGCCATTAAAACTTTATCTGATCATTTTGTGGAATATGCGAAAGAACTAAAACAAATGTTTAAGCATCCAAAAAAGACACTAATTGTGGAAATTGGTTCCAATGATGGTGTTTTTATGAAACCATTGATCAAACAAGGTTTTAATGTTGTTGGAATTGATCCTGCCACGAATGTTGTCCAACCTTTATTAAAAGCAGGTTACCAGGTTCTAGATGCATTTTTCAATGAAAAAGTAGCAAAAAAAGTTAAAATAAAATTTGGTCAAGCCGATGCGATAGTCACTTCAAACTCTTTTGCCCACATCGATGATATGCATGAAGTTATGCATGGAGTCAAGACATTATTAAAAAATGACGGGTTTTTGGCTATTGAGGTTCATTATTTGGGAACTTTACTCAATGAGGTGCAGTATGACATGATGTACCACGAACATCAAAGCTATTACTCTCTTCTGGCCTTGTCAAATTTCTTTGATATGTACGACATGGAAGTTTATGATATAAAACAGATTCCCATGCACGCAGGCTCAATGCGATATTATGTTCAGAATAAAAATTTTGGCCAAAGGAAAGTGACTACAAGAGCCAAAAAACTCTTGGCGGTTGAACAAAAAATGAAACTTGGTAATGTGACTACATATAAGAAATTTTCAAGTTATGTTAACAAGACAAAAAAAGATTTGTTAAAACTATTAACTAAACTCAAAAAAGAAGGTAAGACAATTGCTGGATATGGTGCTTCTGGAAGAGCTACTGCTTTAACTAGCTTTTGCGGACTTGATGAAGAGTTACTGGATTATGTGGTAGACGATGCCCCAGCTAAACAAGGAGCATTTATGCCTGGTAGTCATTTGCCTATTGTCGCCAGTGATATTTTAGATGATCCCAAACTAAGACCAGATTATTGCGTAGTGTTTGCTTGGTCATTTATTAATGAAATCATGAAAAAGAAAACTCTTTACATCAAAAATGGTGGGAGGTTTATCATTCCACTACCTGAGGTGAAGATTGTTAAAAAATAACATGAGACGAAAGTCGAGCATTCCTTTTGTGTTAGTCTTAGGTGCCAAAGGCATGGTGGGGAGCGCTGTTTATAAGTACTTCCGACAACAGAGTGAGGTATTTACTTTAGGCACAGATAGGACAGATGCAGATTTTTCTTTCCTTGAGGTTTCATCAGTAGAAAAAGATATAAAGAATATTATTCAACAAAATAGAAAAATTGATTATTTAATCAATGCCATAGGTCTACTGGATAAAAATACTGAAAAATCAAGTATATCCAAAAAAGACTATCAAAAAGTCAATACTTTTTTTCTATCAAACTTAGCTGAATTATCAAATATTTATGGTTACAAACTAATCCATATTTCAACAGATGCAGTTTTCCCTCCAAACTCTGGTAGCGTTACTGAGTTAGATAAACCTCAACCCATGGGTGACTATGCAAAAAGCAAATTCCTCGGAGAACCATCGACACAAAATGTTTTAACTTTCAGAACTTCAATCATAGAAGCTAACTGTCAGCAGACTTCTGGGTTACTAAACTGGGTCTACTACTCAAAAGAAAAATGTCTAACTGGATATACTAATCAATTATGGGCGGGTTGCACTGCCCTGCAGTTTGCTCAACTTTGCTTTGATATTATTATTAATAATCAATTCGATAAGTTAAGAAAGTCTAGTCCTATCTATCATTTTGCTCCTGTTGGACCCCTAACCAAATACCAACTCCTTAAGACTTTTATTAAAATCTCAAAATCAAGTAAAGAAGTCAAGAAGGGTGAGGGAAAAAAGCAAACCAGATATTTGACTTCAACTTATAACGTGTTCTCCAAATATAGTTGCGATATCAATACCGCCATCAAAGAGATGCTACAATATGAAGGATTAATCTCATCAAATTAAGGATCATTTAAATGAAAATTAAACCCAACTCAAAAAAACTATTTTTTGTACTTGGAATTCGGCCTGACATTATCAGAGCGGCTCTGATAATGAGATATTTGGCCAAAGCTAAAGATATAGATGTGACTTTCGTCTGGTCTGGTCAACACTATTCAGACAACTTAAAAGATATCTTTTTTAGAGAACTGCACATGCCCAAACCAGATATTGATCTGGGTTGCTCTGGAGAAACAGATGCCTCAATTGCTGGACAAATTATCTCCAAATTAGCTCCTGTTTTAGAAAAATATAAACCCGATGCTGTAGCTTTTCTTGGAGATACAAATACCACCTCAGGTTGCATAGCTGTTACACAACTCAATATTCCTCTTATCCATATTGAAGGTTGTTGGCATTCCTATGATTGGCGAATGCCTGAGGAAAAAGCTCGCACCATGATAGATCACCTATCAGATGTTATATATACATATGAAGAAGAGTACAAACTCAGGGGAGTGGCCGAAGGACTAAACCCAAGAAACATTGTGGTGGTACGAAATCCAATTGTGGACATTCTGAATGAGTTTTATTTTAAACAAAAGAATAGATTGGAATCTTTAGCTAATTCCAAATTTTTCAAACAACGAGGCTTAACAGATGGCAAATACTATTTAATGACTTGTCATAGACGGGAGAATGTTCATATAGATGCATCTTTTGATGCAATACTTAATTTAGTAGCTGAAGCTGGTCTGCCGGTATATTTTCCAGCTAGCTATCGCACACAAAAAGTGATTGCGGAAAGAAAATTAAAACTACCCAAGAACTTAATTGTAGTTGATCCCATCGGTTATGAAGAAATATTGATTTTAATGACTCATTCAAGAGGCGTATTAACAGATTCTGGAACTATTGTTGAAGAAACTAGTGTTTTAAATATACCAACCATCCAAATGAGAAAAGCTACAGAGAGACCTCAGGTTTATGATGTCAAAGGTTGCGTCAAATTTGATCCAGACCAACCCAGAAAATATCCGGCCAAAATTATATTTCAAAAATTAGACAAAATTAGGGGCACAAAATGGAATCATACTTTGGGTGATGGGCTTTCTTCTCAAAGAATTGCAGAAGATTTAATTAATCGCTTACGAACTGGAAATTTGCGTGGTCACTTACCTGAGAATAATCACTTACCAATCAATCGATCTTTTATGGAAGATGGCATTGAAATTTAAAAAAGATTGCAACTCACTCTGCGTTGTTGTACCGGCTTACAATGAAGAGCGGGGTATTGAGAATTGCGTTAAAAAAATTATTGAGAGACTTGACAATTTGCCCAATACTCATCTGCTAGTTGTGAATGATGGTAGCCACGATCAAACCTTGAAGATACTGAAATTTATTCAAACAAAATATCATTCAAAATATTCATTTTTTAGCCATTCGCATAATCAAGGATATGGATCGGCGTTATCAACAGGAGCTGAATGGGCAAATAAAATGGGCTTTAGTCATGTCCTATATATGGATTCTGATTTAACCAATCATCCGAAGGATATAAATAAGTTTTACAAATATATGAATATAGACAACATAGATTGTGTGAAGGCTTCAAGATTTATTAAAGGTGGAGGTATGGTAGGTGTTTCAATGAAAAGAAAACTTTTTTCAATTTTTGGAAATGTAATCGCTAGAAATTGTTTTCGATTAAACATTAGTGACTGCACAAATGGTTTTCGTATGGTAAAAACTTCTTTTTTATGTAAAATCAAATTATCCAGTACGGGTTTTTCAAGTATTGTTGAAGAACTATATTACTTAAAGACAATGAGGGCAGTATTTGCTGAAGTTCCAGTTATCCTCACAAGTAGAAAACAATCAAATACTAATTTTGTTTATTCATTGAAGACCATCGTAAATTATGGAAAGTTTGCTCTAAAAGCTTTATTTGTATGAAAACAATCAATAACATTCTCGAAAAAATACTATTTCATCCCGTCAATGCTAGAATTGCATATGATTTTACTGCTACTTTTCTTTTGTCTGGATTTTATTGGTTAGTATTTATTTATTCTCATCAGGCCATTTTTAGTTTAATTCTGATTTTTTTCTTTCCCATTCTATTAGTCAGCGTTGCTTACTTACTTGGTATCTATTCATATCAGAAACTTGCTAAAGTTCGCATTAAAGCACTACTTTTATTTTTAAGTGTTTTTGTGAGTGGAGTACTTGTCTTTCGCTATTCTACTACTACTCCAGAAGTGTTCACTTTGTTAAGTATGTTATCTATCATGCTGGTTCTGCCAAGAATATTTTTAAGTGTCCATCAATATACTCCAAAAAGTCACGATTTATTAAAAAATACCATTGATGCCATCCAAATTGATAAAAAACCAATTTTAGTTGCAGGAGGGGCAGGGTATATAGGCAGTCATTTAGTTGAACAACTATTGCAAAGTGGCAAACGTGTGAGAGTCTTTGATAAATTTTTATTTGGCAAAGAGTCGTTGGAAAAATTTAGTAAAAACAAAAATTTAGAGTTGATTGAAGGGGATGTTTCAAATATATTTGAGTTAACTCAAGCAGTTAAAGATTGTAGCGCCATAGTTCATCTTTCTGGAATTGTTGGTGATCCAGCTTGCTCGATTGATCCAGCCTTAACTAGACACAATAATACTGTTTCAACAAGGATGTTAATTGATGCAGCTCTAGCTTTTAAAGTTCCCAGATTTATATTTGCTTCAAGTTGTTCGGTTTATGGATTATCTGATAAAATCGTAAATGAGGCCAGCGATCTTAATCCTGTGTCTCTTTATGCACAAACAAAAATTGATTCTGAGCAAGAACTTTTACGTCATACTCATGATAATTTCCATCCAACTATCTTGAGGTTTGCAACAGTTTTTGGACATTCAAATAGAATGAGATTTGATTTAGTTGGCAATCTATTTACTGCTCAGGCCTTCGAAAGTGGAAATTTAACCGTCACGGGTGATGATCAGTGGAGACCGTTTATTCATGTTTCAGACATTGCTAAGGCAATTGCGCTTGTTCTTGATGCTCCAATTCAACAAGTCAGTTTGCAAATCTTTAACGTCGGCTCCGATCATCTTAATGAAACTATTGGTGGCTTAGCTAAAAGAGTTGTTAAAATAGTTAAAACTAAAAATGGTAAAAAAGCTAAAATTAGTATTATTAAAAATCAAGATGATAAACGTAATTATTCTGTTTCTTTTGCCAAAATCAAAAAGGTCTTAGGATTTGTACCTACAGTTTCTTTTGAAATTGGTATTAAAGAAACGTATCAGTTTTTTAAACAAGGTGTTTATAAATATCATTACACTAACGAAATATATAGTAATTTGTTAACCACAAAGTTATTAAAAACCGAATTTGATAGTAAAGAATATCGGGCTACTCACTACTCAATTATGGGTGAGTAATGAAACTTTGTGTCCAATTGTTAAGTTCTTAATGTCTAGCCAAATAGTTCTTATCCAGAAGACTTGTTGATATACCAATCAATAGTGGTTTGCAGACCTTGGTGGAGTGGAGTTTGAGCCTGCCAAGCTAAGACTTTTTGAGCTTTATTTACAGAAATGTATTGTTTTTGAATGTCGGTGGTTTGGTTTTTTGCTGATATCTGAATTTTAATATTTGATTTACCCATGAGTTTGGCAATTAACTCTACCACTTGCCTCAAAGGGTAGTGGTGGCCTGACCCAAAATTGAAGATCATGCTTGATTCATGATTTTTGTGTATAACTAGCGATTCGGCCAAAGTTAGATATGCTCCAACAGCGTCATCAATAAACAGAAAATCTCTCGCAACTTGTTCGTCAAAAATGACCGGCGACTGATTTACCTTAAGTAACTGGATAGTTTTGGGTATTAATCTCTGATTAGTATCACCTGGTCCATAAATGTTGGCAAACCGAGCAATGGCTACGGGCAAGTGGTAATATTCTGAATAGGTTTGAGCAAGCATATCGGCACAGGCTTTGGATGTTTCGTAAGGCCTGGAAGGCTTAGGAAAGTATGTTTCCATCAGGGGTAATTTGTTATTTCCATAGACATGACTAGTCGAGGCCAAGATTAAATTGCCGTTTTTAAGCCTTCTAGTGGCTTCCAAAACATGGGCTGTGCCCATAATGTTAGTCCTAAAAACCGCCACTGGATCTGTTGCTCCGTCCTTAACTAGGGCTTGAGCAGATAAATGAAAAACAAGATTTGGTTTAACTGTCAAAAAGACCTTATCCACTTGACTTTGACTATCAATATTCGCCCGGCAATACTTAATTTGTTTGATTGCTTGAGCCGATAATACTTGACTGACTAAAGTGGATGAAGAACCCAACGCATTCACTCTAGCCTTTAATTTAAGCAGGGTCTTAACTAAATGACCACCAACAAAACCTCCGCCACCAGTAACTAGCACAACTCTATCTTGCCAAAATCGACTACTTGTCACTGTTGACCTTTCTAAACAAGTCGGATATTCTTTTTTTGTTCGAGGTGATCTTGCCAATTCTCTGGTGAGATTAACTGTTCTAAATCGAAGTTGTGACTAATTCGGTAAACAAATGAATATGCCTGATAAGACATGTGATTGGTGTTGGAGTCTATGACTAAGTGACCAAACATCGACAAACAGAGTGTCAAGATAAATGTTGACCAAACTAAGGGAGCGCCGGTGATGATTAATAACCAGTAGGCTATCAGCAGTAAAAAAACATACTCCCAGCCGTGAAAGAATATGTAGGCCTTATCTCCGTAGAGAAAACTGCCTCCCTTAAATAACTTAACCGGACTGAGGTCTAGACCAAAAACAATCAGTTGATCAAAAATGTGATCGACATCAATCAAAAAACCGCCCAATAAAGCCCCCGCCAGCACCCAAGAGTCGTTGACAGGCGAAACTCTGGTCACCAATCCAAAAACCACCAGGGAAGTGGCCAGATGCAGAACTTCGCATAAAAATAGGCGCATGTATTTATTCCTCACAATCTGTCTGCTTAATCAAAGTGGTACTAGCTAAACATCAAATTACCCTACTAGGGGGGGGTGTTAGATTTATCATGCTATAAAAAATATAGTATACTGCAACTGTTCATTATATAACGATTTGAGGAGGCGGTATGAACTCAATTCTGGTGGCTTACGCCACCATGACCGGCAATACTTCCACTGTCGCCGAAGCCATGGTCCAACATCTGGTTTCAAAGCCGGCCAAGGCTTTGGTGAAATTGATCGATTTGGCCGAGCTGACTCCGGCTGATTTACTTAACTACGACCTCATCATTTTGGGTTCATCTACCTGGGACGATGGCGATGTCAATCAAGTGGCCAAAGAGTTCTTGGGCCGTTTGCAAGCAGACAAACTCGATATCTCAAAGCTCAAGTTTGCCATTTTTGGTTTGGGAGACAGTTTTTATCCAAATTTTTGCAAAGCGCCCGATGTGCTTCAAACTTGCATTGCAGACCTTGGTGGCCAAGTAGTGGGGGAACTGCTTAGATTAGACGGTTTTCCGGATGAAAAAGCGCTCCAGGCGACAAAGGAGTGGGTTGATTCGGTCCTTGAACTGTCTTAAAAAGGGTTAACTTGATATAGCAAGCCAAGACAAATTGATCACCCAAACTTGATTTGTGGGGACTGTATATGTCATATATCCTAAACATCAGATTTGCTTATCGATTTGGAAGCGTTATTTGTAGATAATGATTTTATTCGCGACTGGTGTCAAAATTTTATTTAGGCTAGTCCGGATTAACGAAAATGGCGATTGCGGGTAAAGATAAAAAAATAATTAAACGCCTCATTAAAACCCAATCTTTGGCCGAGGTAACGGTAGAGTCTGGTGTGAGTGAGCAACAAATCAAAGAATATCTATGTAGAATTTGGGGGGAGGAGAAATACCAACGAGTTATCTTTAAGCCTCCATCCCTTGATAACAATCACTTGCCAGGTCCCGTTTCCGAGCAAAAACCAGCAGGTAATTTTTCTTTAATAGGATGGTGGCGAGAGAATTACCGACTAGTAATAGCTTTGATTGTGGGAGTTTGGTTGCTATATGGACCATTTGTCAATAATGCCTTTTTGTCGGATGATATTGCGGGCATTGTCAATAACCCGGATATTTTCAATTTTGGCTGGATTTGGCAAAATCCCACCATCATCTTGAACAGATTAATTTATTGGTTTCTAGCCAATGTATTTGGCACAATCCCTTGGCCTTTTAGAGCTGTCAATATTCTTGTCCATTCGGCCACAGTCATAGGTGTATTGGTACTAGTGGATAAATTGATCAATAAAACTGTCGCTACAATTGCGGCTATTTTAGTAGCTATTCATCCCATTATGATCGAATCAGTCATTTGGATATCCGGTACCGGCTACAGTTGGTACGGAGCCCTACTCGTTTGGAGTTTTATTTTCTATATTAAAGCAGGCAAGAACTGGAAACACTGGTTAATATCAGTTGGTTTATTTTTGGCTGCTTTGCAGTTTTCTGAAAAGGCTGCAATTTTGCCTGGAATCCTCATACTTTATCATCTGGTGATTGATCAAAAACGAGGTAAATGGTGGCATTTATCACCCTATATTGTATTAAGTAGCTTGTGGTTATTGGTCAACCTGATTGGCGTGGGACCTAGATTGGATTATTTACAGTCTGAGTACAACACCCATGGCGATCAAGCTTCAACTAGTCTTAGTCCGGTGGCGCAAATACCAATTGCTGTTAACAATTACTTAAGCCTAGTTGTTTGGCCAGATAAATTGACTCTCTATCATTCAGACTTTTCAACCTCCAAAATAGTCTTTTACTTGATGATTTGTCTAACAATTATTTATTTGTTAGTCACTGGTTGGTGTTTGTGGCAAGGGTTTAGAGGCAAACGCAACATGGGTTTGATTGGTTTTTTCTTGAGCTGGTTTATCATTGGCTTAACGCCAACTCTTTTACCTATTGGAGTAGCTTGGATTGTGGCGGAAAGATACGTCTATTTTGGGGCGATTGGGATTTTTATTCTGATGGCTTGGGGCGGGGTGAAATTAAGCCAAAAACCTCAATGGACAGAGCCTGTTTGGATAGTTATAGCCACATTAATTTGTCTGCTGATGGTGAGGACTCTTATCAGAAATAATGATTGGCGAGATCAAGATCATTTGTGGTTAGCGGCTGAGCGAACCTCACCCTCCAGTCAACAAAACCATAATAACTTAGGAGATCTTTATGGTCGGAGGGGGGATTTAGAGCGAGCCGAGTGGCACTTTAAAAAAGCCATCGAGATCAATCCTCACTACGCCGATGCCATGCATAACTTGGCCAATACTTACGTGCAGATGGGTAGATACGATGAAGCTATTGAGTTATATCAAGAGGCTTTAAAAAATAAACCCAGTCTTTGGCAATCAGAGGAGCAAATCAAACGAGTCAAGGAGTATTTGGAAAAATCTGCGGAGAACGATTCTCCTGAATGACCTAAGCCTTCGGTTAAAATCATTCCAAGCTAGTATACAATTGACGTATGAAGTCTGTGAGCGTAGTTATCCCCACTTTTAATAGTATTCGAACAATTGAGGCGTGTTTGAGTAGTCTTCGCCGGCAAGATTATGATCAAGACAGGATTGAAATTTTGATTGCTGATGGGGGATCAACCGACGGCACAATTGA
>Ga0180007_10001735_pt1 | contig 27900 bp, 28 predicted proteins | sample MM_PC_MetaG_FD_121122 | JGI IMG/M metagenome (GOLD analysis project Ga0180007, IMG submission 121122) | Groundwater microbial communities from the Aspo Hard Rock Laboratory (HRL) deep subsurface site, Sweden - MM_PC_MetaG | ecosystem: Environmental > Aquatic > Deep subsurface > Groundwater... | reverse complement strand
GATGCCATATCCGGTTTCTTGCAGATTCAGATCCTGAAACCTTTCTGCCGGCAATCAGAAAACAATTGGACTCCCATGGTTTTTCCATGGTTCAAATTGAGCCCGTTGCCAACAACTATGGACTTGCCACCCGCATGGATCCGGAAAACCCCTGGGTGAAATTTACCACGGCTTCCTTTAAAACCACCCTTAAAACATCAGGAACCCTGGATAAGGAAATTGCATTTTTACCTAATCTTGGGGGGACATTGCCCAATGACGCGTTCAGCCATATTCTGGGCATGCCCACCATCTGGGTTCCCCATTCATATGGCGGCTGCAGTCAGCATGCACCCAATGAACATATTTCAGAAAAAATCACACGACAAAGCTTACAGCTGATGACCGGTCTTTTTTGGGATCTGTCAGAAAACAGGGCTGACTTTTTCAAGGGAGAATAAGTTAAAATGTGCTCGATGGTAAAATTGTTAACCGATTGTTTTCAAAAACACGGCAAAAAAACAGCCCTGTCCTTTTTCAGGGGCAATACGCTTGAGACCCGGATCACTTTTCAGGATCTGGATATGAATTCAAACAAAATGGCCAATCTGTTTTTAAAACAAGGGGTGAAAAAATCTGACACTGTTGTTCTGCTGCTTGATAAATCACTTGTTTTTATTGTTGCCTATATCGCCCTTCAAAAAATAGGGGCCGTGTGTGTGCCGCTGAATCCTGGATTTAAAAAATCTGAGTTAACCTATCTGTTAAATGATGCAGCACCATCCCTGGTTATTATAAACCGACAACTGGCCGAGATGATCAAACAGATAGATCCCAGCTTAACCTGTATGGAAATAGATACAAAAATTGCTTTCCAGGCCCTTGATATTTTAAATGCCTGTTCTGGTGAGCTGGAAAAGACATGTCTTGCGCCGGATGACCCCGGGCTGATCATTTATACGTCAGGGACAACGGGTAATCCCAAAGGGGCGGTCCTGACCCAGAAAAACCTGGTTAATGATGCCGGTAATATTATTCGCACATGGGAAATTTCAGAATCTGATACCGTATGCCACAGTTTGCCCCTTTTCCATGTTCACGGCTTATGTTTTGCCCTTCAAACGGCATTGATTTCAGGATCCCATGTAATGATGCTGGATCGGTTTGATCCGGGAGTTGTGATTGATATTTTAAAAGAGACCCGGCCAGGACTTGCCTGCACAATTTTCATGGCCGTTCCTGCCATGTATTCAAAACTCATGGATGCGCTTCAGGGTCAAACCCCTTGTTTTGACCATATGAGGCTGTGGACATCAGGATCAGCGCCTTTGCCGGCCAAAGAATTTCAGCGGATAACCCAGATCTTTGGAAAAGCGCCTGTGGAAAGGGAAGGCATGTCAGAAACGGGCATGAATTTTTCCAATCCCCTGAAAGGAGACAAAAAGCCGGGCTCCATAGGTCTTCCGCTTCCCGGCGTTACCGTCAGAATTGTTGATTCCAAGACATTGCTGGATGTAGAACCCGGACAGACCGGTGAATTCTGGCTCAAATCAGACTCCATCATCTCCTGCTACTGGAAAAAACCAGAAGAAACAGCCAGGGCCTTTGAAAACGGATGGTTTAAGACGGGGGATCTGGGGAAAACAGATTCAGATGGATATTATTATCTCACGGACCGGTTAAAAAACATTATCATCACAGGAGGGGAAAATGTATCCCCCAATGAAATTGAGGGTGTAATCAACCGGCTTGATGGGGTTATTGAATCATCTGTCCTGGGTATTTTTGATGAAAAATGGGGTGAAAAAATTGTGGCGGCCGTGGTTAAAAACCCGGCATCAGGTGATATCACCCAACAAATCAAGGCCATTTGCAAAGAGCATCTCCATGACTGGAAATGCCCCAAGCAAATCATCTTCGTTGAACGGCTGCCCAGAAACACCATGGGGAAAATTTTAAAAGAAGACCTTAAGAACTTGTTTTAACCAGAGGAAACATGGGCATAAAAATTACCAGGACAGCTGATACCATCCTCATGGTCAGGCCAAAAGACTTTGGGTATAATGAAGAAACCGGGCATGACAATGAATTCCAGAACAAACCGGATTTAGAACAGGAACTGATCAACACAAAAGCCAATGAAGAATTTACCGCCATGGTGGACGGCCTTCGCAGTAAAGGGGTCATTGTGCTGATCCTGGAACCTTCCATCAGCCAGGATATAACAACGCCTGATGCCATTTTCCCCAACAACTGGTTTTCCACGGAACATGACGGCACAATCCTGACATATCCCATGATGGCAAAAAACAGAAAGGCTGAAAGAAGGCTTTTAGAAGTGGAAAAACTTTTAAATGAAAACGGATATACCATTCGCAACTGCATCAATGTGGGAAGGCTGGATGAATCAAAAAAGTTCCTGGAAGGCACGGGCAGCCTGATCATTGATCATGTGGATGAAGTGGTGTATGCTGCCCGGTCAGAGCGATGTGATCCAGATCAGTTTGATAATTTTATCCGGTTGCGGTTTTACCCGAAAAGCATTTTATTCAATACAAAAAGCTCTTCAGGAAAACCGATTTACCACACCAATGTCATGATGAGTCTTGGGAAAAAATATGCCGTAATCTGCTCTGAGTGCATACCGGATAAAACCCAGAAAGATCATGTGCTCGAAACCCTGAAATCATCCTTTGATGTCATGGAAATAACCATGGCGCAGATGGAAAAACATTTTTGCGGCAACATTCTGGAGGTCCGGAACCAACAGGATGATGCCTTTATTATCATGTCTGAAACGGCAAAAAACGGATTTACACAACATCAGCTGCGGTTTCTGGAGCAATATGGTGAGATTTTAAGTTTTAATCTGTCGACCATTGAAAAAATCGGAGGGGGCAGTGCCAGATGCATGATGGCAGAAATTTTTTCCGCCAGGGAAAAGAATTTTTCATAGTCTATTCCCATGCAGCCCTCAACCCTGTCAATCCTCTATCAAAGTGTTTCTTTTTCTTCACAAGTCAGACCTTTGGACGAAAGCTGGATTGAAACATTGATCATGCCTTGTTTTTGATTAAATCCAGACATCATTTTTTGCCGTGAATTCATTATTTATTGTCCCGGTGTTGATAACGCCTTTGGGTTCAATTACCAGAATTTTACATTCCTTTTCTGCGAACGGTTTATGTTCAAATCCTTTTGGCACAATGAACATTTCATCTTTTGCAAGATCAACACGGCCATCGCAAAAATCGATGGACATTTCACCATCAAGAACAATAAACACTTCGTCAGTATCTTTATGATTGTGCCACGTAAAATGACCCTGAATTTTTACCAGCTTAAATTGATAGTCATTCATTTCACCGATTACCTTTGGTGACCAAAGTTCACTGAATTTTGATAATTTTTCTTTAAATTGTATGGGTTCAAATCTCATTTCAATTTCCTTTTCTTATGTCCGCCAAATCGTTTTCAAGTGATCTAAAAAACAGTCAGCTGCTCTTTTCTAATGTTTGAAATCCATTTTCCCGGTCCTGTATATGGGACCCGGAAAAATATAAATCTCCAAAACAGGACGCAGATTAACGCAGATTTTCAATGCTAACCTGCAACTATCTGCACCAATCTGCGTCCATAAAACATCGAAGGACTGTAAGGTCTTCCGAAATTGAGAATATATTTTTTTTCCGGATACCTAAATCTATGATATGAATTTCAGCCTTACGTCAGTGCAGCTAGATTGAGTCGATAATTTATCTTGACTATCCTGTTTTTTAGGTCTTATTATAATTCCTTTATTTTATCAATACATTAAGGAGTAACATCACCATGCTGCAGGAAAAAAAGATAGGATTTATTGGAAGCGGAAATATGGGTGAAGCGTTGATCAGCGGCTTGGTTCTGTCCAAGGCAGCAAAACCTGAAAACATTATCTGTTCAGACATTTCAGAAGATATCCTGGAAGAGATTCACAACAAATACAAAGTAAAAACAACCACAGACAATATTGAAGTGGCCCAAAAATCTGAAATCGTTATCTATGCAACAAAACCGCAGATTTTAGGATCTGTCCTTAAAGAAACGGCCGGGGCCCTTGATCTGTCAAAACTGATCATATCCATTGCCGCCGGTGTTCCCCTGGCTGCCATTGCCGCAGGGCTTCACAAAGAACTCCGGCTCATCCGGGTAATGCCCAATATCTGCGCCTTTGTAAAGGAAAGTGCCACAGCCATTGCAGCCGGTGAATTCACCTCAAAACAGGATGTGGCCCTGGCACGAGCCATTTTTGACTCTGTGGGAAAAACCGTGTTTATCCAGGAAAATGTCCTCATGGATGCCTTTACAGGACTGAGCGGCAGCGGGCCTGCCTATATCTTTATCATTGTTGATGCCATGGCAGATGCCGGTGTCAAAATGGGACTGTCAAGAAAAGATGCGCTCTTTTTATCCACCCAGACCGTTCTTGGGGCTGCAAAACTGTTGCTTGAATCCAAAGAACATCCAGGACAGCTCAAAGACCGTGTGGCATCCCCTGGCGGAACCGCCATTGCCGGCATCCATACCCTGGAGCAGGGCGGGCTTCGAACAACCATGATCAATGCCATTGAAGCTGCCAGCAAACGATCCAAAGAACTGGGGGATATGATGGTTAAAGATTTTATAGCAAACAATAAAAAAAAAGATTAGAACCCCTTTGGGGCAGAAAATTTAAGACGGAAGTTGAATTTCTGTCCCAAAGAGTTGGCAGGGGAACTTGCAGGGGGTGTTTAAGCTAACACTTAAACGTCAAGCTCCTTTTTGAGCCAATCTCTTACTTTGCCTTCAACCGCATAAACGCCTTTATACTGGCCGATTCCCTTCATAAACTCTGTTTCAAGCGTTTTGGGAAGGCTGAAGTTTCCGAGTTCCTCTGAATCAAAACCTCTTCTCCGGACCAGGATTAAGGTGGGCGGCTTTTTCCATGTATTAATCACAAAATACACGGTCTCGTTATCATTATCCCGTGAATTATAATAGGCCTGTGATCTTAGCGGTCCCCACTCAAGGTGAAGTGCAATAGCCTCTTCAGGTGTCATATCCCAGTCCACAGAATTCACCAGATTGTAATTGTCTTTTATATCGTGAAGATTCATTATCTCCTCCAATTTTATTTTATATTGAAACAGGTCTTGATAATGACTATAGCAAATTGCATGCCGATGATATCATCTTAAAATAAAATACTTTAAATTTAAAGCGTTAAGCCGTTGGAGGAAAAAATTATGAGGAGAGATAAAAAACTTATGAGTCACATATGAGTCACCACAAACGAGACATGTATGTCTCGTTTGTGGTGACAAATCAATCTTACCAGTTTTCACACAGCAATTCAAAAAATCCGGCCGGCTTTACACATGCCGGGCATTTTTCCGGCGCAGCCTTTCCCGTATGGAGGTATCCGCAGCTCAGGCATCGCCATACGGTTTCCTTATCTTTTTGAAAAACCCTGTCTGTTGCAATATTCCGGGCCAGGTCAAGGAATAGACGTTCATGATGCGTTTCAGCCACGATAATATGGTTAAATGTATCTTCAGCCCTTTCAAACCCTTCATCGTGCGCTATGATTGCAAATTTGGCATACATATCCTCACTGACATATTTTTCCAGGGCTGCGGCTGAAAGAAGGTTGGCATGGGTATCCTTGATCACGCCAGTGGGAAAGGTCCATTTAATTTCAAGTTCTCCCTGGTTAAAAAATTTAAAAAACCGGAGCGCATGCTCAAATTCCTGACCTGCAGTCTCTTCAAATATTTTTGCAATCTGAACATACCCTTCATCCAATGCTTTATTGGCAAAAAAATCATACCGCGTTCTAGCCTGGGTTTCGGCTGCAAAAGAGGTATGAAGATTGATTGCCGTCTGGCTTTGTCTGAACCTTATCATACCCACCTTCTCTTTTTATTCTTCAATGGTGATGGCGTCTGCGCCGCATTCACTGGCAGCCCTTCGAACCATATCTTTCAGATGTTCCGGAATTACATCCAGTTTAATGGTGGATTTTAACTGATCTTCATCATATTCAAACACTTCAGGACACAGATCATTGCAATTCCTGTCTCCCATGCACATTTTGCTGATTGTTACTTTCATCGTATACACTCCTTTTTTAAAATAATATATTTAACATCTTACAACTTGCCTATTTCCGCATCCAGGCATGGTATTTTCTGATCCATGCCAGTAATTTTTCGGGCGCATGTTTTTTCTTCCACAACCCGGCTGCATACTTATTGGCCTCGGCCATTGTAGGATAAATATGAATTGTCCCTAAAATCTTATTCAACCCTATTCCATGCTTCATTGCAAGGACAAATTCTGCAATCACATCAGCCGCGTGATTCCCCACAATGGTGACACCCAATATCTTATCCTTTCCCGGCACGGTCAAAACCTTTACAAACCCATGATTTTCAGAATCTGCAATAGCCCGGTCAAGGTCATCAATCCCATATTTAACCATTTCATAATCAAGGCCGGCTATTTTAGCATCTGTCTCATTCAGGCCAACCCTTGCCACCTCAGGATCCGTGTAGGTGGCCCATGGGATGGTTTTATAATCTGCTTTGAATTTTTTAAACCGGCCAAACAGGGCGTTTACAGAAGAATACCAGGCTTCGTGGGCAGCAGTATGGGTAAACAGATACCGGCCATGGACATCTCCGCAGCAATAGATATTGGGAACATTGGTCTGTAAAAATTCATTGGTTTCAATATGTTGGCTCGGGGTCAGGTCAATGCCAAGCGTCTCTAAGCCAAACCCTTTAACATTGGGGGTTCTTCCCAGGGCGATCAGGATCTGGTCAAAGGGGATATGGACCTGTTTTCCATCATGGTCACAGACCAATTGTTTTTTATCCGTTTGTTTTTCATCCTTGAAAATTTCAATGGCTTTGGCTGAATGATTCAACAGGACCTCAATGCCTTCTGCCCGGAATCTGTGTAAAACGATTTGAGCGGCATCAGGATCTTCTTTTTTCAGTATCATCAAACCCCGCTGAACAAGGGTCACCTTTGATCCCAGCCGTGAAAACCCTTGTGCCAGCTCACACCCTATGGGTCCTGCACCCAGTACTATCAGTGTTTTTGGCAAGGTTCTGACATCCCAGATATTGTCCGATGTAAAATAGGGTATCTGATCCAGTCCTGGCAGGTCCGGAACCATTGGTGTTGCACCTGTGGCAACAATGATATTTTTTGTGGTGATAATTTCATCATTCACCCTTACTTCAAAAGGAGATAAAATTTCTGCCCTGCCCTGGATACAGTCTACGCCAAGTCCGGTATATCGATCAACTGAATCATGGGGTTCCACCCGTTTAATAATGGATTGAATCCGTTCCATAACCATTGCAAAATCAAAATCAACACTGACCTTGTCAAATCCGAATTCTTCAGCTCTTTTGGTATAGGACAACAGTTTGGCGCTGGCAATCAGGGCCTTGCTGGGTACACACCCCGTATTAAGGCAGTCTCCTCCCATTTTATGTTCTTCAATCAAGGCAACCTTTGCCTTGACGGCCGCGGCAATATAGGAAGCCACTAGTCCTGCAGACCCCGCACCAATCACCACAAGGTTATAATCATACCCTTTGGGCTTTGAAAATTTAGCGAATACTTTATGCTGTTTTACCATGGCGGCAAATCGTTTGGCAACAACCGGAAAAACACCCAGTAAGGCAAAGGCAAAAATAATGTTCATTGATAGAATCCCGCCCACGGAGTCTATTTTTGCAAGCTGGGTTCCGGCATTCATAAATACAATGGTTCCCGGAAGCATCCCCAGTTGCGAGACAGCATAAAAAACCGAGGGTCGAAGGGTGGTAACCCCCATCGCAAGATTGATGATAAAAAAGGGAAACACGGGTACAAGCCTTAAGGTAAACAGATAAAATCCACCCTCTTTTTCAATTCCTTTATTAATGGTAAAAAGTTTTGACGAAAATTTTTGCTGGACCCAGTCTTTGAACAGGTACCGGGAAACCAGAAAGGCTAAGGTCGCGCCCAGGCTGCTGGCAAAGGAAACCAGCAGTGTTCCGTAAACGAGACCGAACAAGGCACCGCCTGCGAGTGTCATAATAACGGCCCCGGGAAGGGACAATGCTGTGACAAAAACATAGATGGCCATGTAGATCGCCATGGTCAGGATCCTATGTTGACCATAATATGCCTTAAGGTTATCAAGTTCATTTTTAAGGTTGGCAAGAGAGAAATGATCATCCAGATCAAACGAAAAAAACAGGGCCATTGAAACTGCTATAACAATCAGCAGTCCAATTTTAACTCCCCATTTTTTTCCCATTTTTGTTTTCCCTTATATGGCTACAAGATTTTTTCAATGGCCTGAAATTTTTTCATGAATTTGCGATCAATATAGTCTTTAACCATGAATGCAATTCTCCCTTTAAACACCAGCCATTTTTTCTTGAATACGCCAATGCCTCCGCCAACGTTAAAAATCAAAAGATATTCAGGGCCTGGATCAAATGTTTCAAGCTCTCCTTGTTCAAGGCTTGCCATCAGGTTATGAAGAAGAACAGGATTTTGCCGCACAGCATATACCCCGACCTTATCCAGGGGCTGATCCTTAAAATAGATACAATCACCACCGCCGAATATTTCAGGATAGCGTTCAGACTGCAGATATTTATTCACCAGAAGGCCTTTATCCGGTCCCACAGGCAGGCCGGATGTTTCAAATATGGCGGAAGGTTTGACACCCAGTGCCATGAATACAAAATCCGTGGCAAATGATTCCCCCGTTTCAAGACGGATTTCATCTGGTTTGACCAGTTTTACATACCCTTTTTCAACAATTTGAATCCCCCTTTTGCAAAGGATTGAGATAACCCTTTGCCTGATGCTGTCAGGGAATCCTCCCATAAATTTTTTACCGGCAAAAATATGAATATCCGGAATGTACTGATTCACTTTTTTTGCCAGCTGCCACACATTTCCAGCCACTTCAGCAGAGGAAGGACCGCCTCCCACAATAGTGACAACACACTTTTTCTGTGAAAACAATTTTTTTAGTTTGTCTGAGGCTTCCATTAATTTTTCAATGGGTTTAACAGGGTAAATATTATTATTGTCTTCAAGTTCTTTTGGCATGGGAACATAACTGCCGGCATTAAAAGAAACCACATCATAGGCGAATGAATGCCCCGTCCTGGTGTAAATCTGCCGTTTATCCGGATCAATCCGCACCACCGTATCCTTTACAAAGATACCCCCTTGTTTTTGAACCACATCTCGTGTTGCGAACCGGATATCTTCAGGCCGGTACGTTCCACCCAGCAACCCCGGGCCCATACCGGAATAATAATGAAAAAAGGAGGGTCCGATCACCGTTACCTTAAACCCTTTTTCCACAAATTTACTGATATTTTCAAGGGTCATCATGTGGGCATGACCGCCCCCGATGAGCACAAGATGCTTTCTCATTTTTCCCTCTCTTTTATTGGGTGTGTCCTGAAGGGTTTGACCTTCAGGTTAAAGACTGTCCATAAGTCTGCCAAGGCTTGCCAGATGTTCTTTCTCTTCATTGGCAATCTTATTAATAATCTCCTTTGATCCAGGACTCTTTATTTTTGCAGACAATCTTTGATACAGATCCAGAGCCTGGGCTTCTATTGACATGGCAAGGGATATCACATCGATTTCAGAACCAAGATCAGGGTTAAACAGATCAAGATATTCTCGGGTGGAAAGCCCTCCTTCCAATGCTTTTATCACGACCATTTTTTCAAATTCTTCCCTGCTGGTTTCTCCATTGCTGATGTCCTTGTATGCCGTATAAATCGACATCTGATGCTTTACCTCAATTTCAGATAATTTGGCAAAAAGATCTTTTACCCGTTCATTTTTTGCTTCTTCTTGCATGGAGATATAGAATTCACACAATCCCTGTTCAAGTGAATAAGCCACCTTTAACACATCCCGAGGGTCTTCCTTCCCCGTGAAAAGATCCATTCCAAGATCCTGGGGGCCAATGGCGGTTTTGGCCTTCCATGCCTTTATCCCTCCTGCAACATTGAACACCCGTTTAAACCCTTTTCCTGCAAGCATCTGTGCAGCAACCCGGCTGCGACCGCCAACCGCTCAATAGACCAGGGTCGGTTTTTCAGGATCAAGCTCATCAAGCCTGTCAGAAAGCTGGGGTAAAGGAATCAAGGTTGCTCCGGGAATATGGCTCTCCTGGTATTCCGAGGGCTGCCTGACATCCAGGATGGTTATCTCCTGTCCTGGATACTGGGAAATAAAAGTTTCCGTTTCCTTAAAATCTATTGATTTGGCAGGTGTTAAAAACTGCATCCATTTCATACGGGTTCCTCCTGGTTTGATTTTAACCGTTTGTATGACCATCTTTACATATTAATGGTGAGAAAAAAAAACATCCAGTCAATTTTCCTCACCATTTACCATCCATATGTACCAGTAATCGCATGAACAGTGTCAAAAAAGCATATTCCCTGACAATCAAGCCTATCCAAGCGGCTTAAATGCCTTGGTAGTGGCGCCACAGACAGGACATTTCCAATCGTCGGGCAAATCTTCAAATTTTGTCCCTTTTGCAATCTTTCCCTTTCTGTCACCTTTATCAGGATTATAAATATATCCACAATTGCTAGTCTGGCACTGATACATATCCTTTGGTTCGGCCATTCGAATTCCTTTCTTTTAAATCAATCCGTCCTTTTTAAAATTCACTATCCTGTTTCTGTTCCATTTGCGCTACAACTCTGTCTCACGCCCATGCATAAGCCTGGCCGCGAGGATACAAAATGATACACATTTTTTTAAACAGAACCCAATAAATATCTTTTCATTCATCACCGTCAATGTCTTCTTCAACATCTGCATCCATGATCATCATGCATTCATTGCACTCAAGCTCAATATTGGGGACATCCCCATATCGTTTTTTAATTTCCTGTTCAGACAGATGAGAAACTCCTGAACACCCACACTGTGGACAAGATGTTTTTATCCTGTAATTTTTTGCCATAACAACCTCCGGGTATTTGAAAAAATTAAGCGTTTCCGCCTTTATCACTTGATCTGGGGATCATTGGGTTTTCCTGCACAATCCGGTGTATAGCATGAATTGTCAACAAAGGAACAATCGCTCTTACAAGACGGGCACTTTTCAGGCGGGGTATCGGCTTCAACCGTATACCCGCATTTACTGCATAACCAGCTAACCATAATTTTTCTCCTCTTTTTTATAGGATGTATTGTGACCTGTTTTTCCCAGGTTTTTTTAGTGGAACACTCTTTTGTCCAATTCAAAAACATAATTATTTTATATCAAAAATCATGCCACCTTATTACAGGACGTATGGCAATTCTATATCGGCCTTGTTTTTTCCTTGAACCAGAGAGCAACTTCCGTATCCAGATTGGGTGACAATTTTTCATTTATTTGTGCATGATAGGTATTGATCCAGTCTTTTTCAGTTTCAGACAGCAGGTCTTTTTCAATCAAATTGCTTTCAAAATGACAATATGTCAGTGTTTCAAATTTCATAAATATTCCAAATTCATTTTCAAACGCCTGATCCACAAGAATCATATTTTCAAGTCGGATGCCATATGCACCCTCCCTGTAAAGACCGGGTTCATTGGTCAGCAACATGCCTTTTTCAAGTTTTACATCAACGGGATGCGGACTTATCCGTGCCGGGCCTTCGTGAACGCACAAGAAAAATCCAACCCCATGCCCTGTCCCATGTCCGAAATCCATTCCCTGTTTCCATAGATACTGCCTGGCCAGCGTATCAATCTGAAAGCCTTTGGTGCCTTTGGGAAACAAGGTTACTGCCACTGCTATATGGCCTTTGAGCACCAGGGTATAATCTGTTCGTTGCTGTTTTGAAGGTTTTCCCCGAAAAACAGTCCGGGTAATATCCGTTGTCCCGGTAAAATAGTTTCCCCCTGAATCCGTTAAAAACATGCCGGTATTACCAATGACCGCATCGGTTTCCCGGGTTGCAGAATAGTGACACATGGCTGAATGATCCTCAAAGGCCATAATGGGATCAAAGCTGTTATCAACAAACAAATCCTGTTTTTTCCGAAACCCATAAAGTTTATCTGCTACAGACATTTCAGTCATCTGCACATCATCCGGCAGATGCTCGAGCCAGAAAAGAAAATTCACAACGGCAACACCATCTTTTATTGCCGTCTGTCTTAAATGAGCAATTTCAATATCATTTTTGATGGCTTTCAAAGCAATGGCCGGATTGGGTCTTTCAACAATTGTACATTTTTTATGAATGGACTGAAAAAGCCGGCAGTTTGTATTTCCAGGATCCAGCAGGATGATTCCATCATCCTGGATTTTCAATAATTCAGAATAGATGTCCTCGTACTCAAGAATTTCTATGTCATCTTGTTTCAATTCTGTTACAAGCATATCATTGACTTTTTCTTTATTGACAAAGAAAACCACCTTTTCAGGGGCAATCAATACAAAGGCAATATTAACAGGATTGGTATGAGCATCCTTTCCCCTGAGATTCAAGGTCCAGGCAATATCATCAAGGGTTGAGATCAAATGGTAAGATGCTCCCAAAGCATCCATCTGCCTTCGGATTTTCCTGATTTTATCCCCACGGCTTTTTCCTGTATACGTTTTGGCCAGGGAAAATGCTTGTGACTTCGGTCTGGCAGGCCTGTCCTTCCAGAATGGCGTGATACAATCAACTCCTGTATTAAGGTGAAGTTGCCTGGCTTCAAAGCAGGTTACCATTTTTTTCACATCTGCCATGCTGACCATATTGGCATCAATACCGATGGTGTCGCCAGGCTTCAGCGTATCGGCAAGCCATGTTTCAACGGTGGGAACATCAGGACTCCCTGTTTTGAACAGTTCAAATGGCGACCCTGAAATCTGTTGTTCAGCCTGGATATAGTACCTGAAATCAGTCCATAAAATGGCATGGTCCGCTGTAATAACAGCCGTTCCGGCAGAACCTGAAAATCCCGTCAACCATTTTCTTGCCTGCCAGTGTTCAGCCACATATTCACTCTGGTGGGGGTCGCTACTGGGAATAACAACGGCTGAAATATTGCATTTTACCATCAATTGCCGGATGCAATCAATTTTTTGGTTTGTGTTCATGATTTAACCTTTTTCTGTGCAGCATACAATATTTTGAAGCCTACCCACAATTGTTTTTATCAATTCAGACAAAAAACTCCAAACCCGTACAAATAAGTTTCAGGTATATTATCAAAATCATATCATGCTATTTACCCAAAACGTCAGGATTGACCAAATGGGTAAATAGCGGTTTTTTGAGCCGATTTTAAGTCTCACAGACTGCGCAAATGCTTGACTGGCATGGATCTGTGAGATGGTCACAGGCGCTGGTAAATAGCAAAAAAAACACTGCAGATATTTTTTGTATACGTCTTTTGATTATAAACAAGCTCTATCTATCATCTCTGGAGATTTGGCATACGGGTAACGATTTTGCCACAACGGATCAGTAAATACCCTTTTTGGCCGGCCAGATTCGCGGCACCCGCCATCGCAAGGCAGATGGCCTTACTTGCGCATTATGGATCATGGCTTACAAGCTCTTGATTACTGCAGCGGTTAAACCGCCATGGTGTTTGAGCGAAGAATGAGCGAGTTCATGGCGGTCAGCGAAAGTAGTCATAGAGCTTGCAGCAATGTCCATCCAGCGGAGGTCAGGCCATCTGCCTTGCGATGGTTATGTAAAATTTCTTATGGCAAATATCCAGATTTTTTTATGCATCCCTTGACAGGATTTATCCTATGGGATTAGGCTTACAAAAAATTATCATCCGTTTTTTAGGAGTATTTCTGGTGAGAACCATACGAAGTCGCTTAATTGTCATTTTTATCATTTGCCTGTCCTTCATGTCTGCGCTGGCAGTTGTTTACTACCGGAACATATTTGATTTAAAGGAAAAAACGATACTTATCGAACGGTTTGATGACTTCAGGGATAATCTGCTGGAGCTGAGACGTCATGAAAAAAATTTTTTTCTGGCCAACGATGTCTCCAGCCTGGACAAGATGATCTTCTTTCTCGATAAAACCGAAAGCGCCTTTAATGAACTGAAAACCCAGATTAAAAATGTCATTGGGAAAAAGCAATTTGATGAATTCCAGATCGCCCTGGAAAGCTATAAAAAAGTGCTGCAGGAAAACATCAGCATAGCCGGAAGTGGTTCTAAAAAATACAGCGATGAAACACTTCGGGAAAAAGGAAAAATCCTCAATGACTTCAGCAACAACCTGATCTCAGTCAAGCGCCAGAAAATTGACCGTAACCTTAATCACATGCTGATCGTTCCCATTATCTTCAGCGGAATTTTTCTGATGATTTTCATTATTATCCTGCGCATTGTCCGGAAAGATATTTTTGAGCCCTTGTCCCTCCTGCGGGGGGCCACTGAAAATATTTCCAATGGTATTTTTGAACCCGTAAAATATCCCACACGAAAATGTGATGAAGTATCACAATGCCTGACTGCTTTTAATAAAATGACCCATGAAATAGAAACCCGGCAGGCCCAGCTCATTCAATCCCGGAAAATGGCCTCCATCGGAACCTTTACTTCCGGCATTGCCCATGAACTGAACAATCCCATCAACAATATCTCCCTGATTGTGGACACCCTGCTGGAAGACGGGGAAGACCTGCCAGACAATGAACGGATCAGTCTCTATAAAGATCTCATGGACCAGGCCGACCGTTCAACAGATATTGTCAAAAGCCTGCTGGAATTCTCCCGAACCGACCAGGAACATCTGGAAAAGATGTCAATCGAAGAGCTGGTTGATAAAACCGCCCGACTTGTCAAAAATGAAATGCAACTGCAACAGATCCATTTTAAAAAAGAAATCAAAGGCAAGCTTCTGCCGGTCTGGATCGATAAAAGCCGTCTGCAGCAGGCTTTGCTCAACCTGTTGATAAACGGCATTCAGGCCATGCCCCAGGGTGGAACCCTTTCCATCACACTGGGACCGGGAGAGAATCCGGGTGAAATGAGAATCGATGTTTCAGATACAGGCGTGGGCATTCCTGCCAATCAACTGGATTCCATCTTTGATCCTTTTTTTACCACCAAAAAAGAAGGCGAAGGAACAGGACTGGGTCTTTCCGTAACCTATGGCATCATCCAGAAACATGGGGGTCATATCTCGGTCAAAAGCACCCAGGGAAAAGGAACCTGCTTTTCAATCTTTCTGAATGCCAGGTCAGATAATGGACACGAATAACCTCTCACAGGCCTTCAGGGTTGCGGTAATTGATGATGAACCCATTGCCTGCAGGGAGATTGCAAGGGGTCTGGCCAGGGATCAGTATACCATTGAAACCTTTGGTGATGGCAGAGCCGCATTGAAAAAAATGTCGGCTGACCCCTTTGACCTTGTTATCTGTGATATGAAACTGCCGGAAATGAGCGGGCTGGAAGTATTAAAAAAAATCAAAACCCGGTACCCCATGACGGAAGTCATCGTGTTTACAGGATATGGTTCTGTCAACACCGCTGTTGAGGCGATCCAGGCCGGTGCATTCCATTTCATGACCAAACCGGTAAAAATAGCCGAACTCCGCTCCCTGGCAGAAAGAGCCCTTGAAAAACTAAAACTCATCCAGGAAAAAGAGGTCCTGAAAAAATCTTTGTTTTCCCATTCCCGGCAACAATATATTATCGGTCACAGCCCGGCCATGCAGGATGTTTTATCTCTTGTCAAAAAAGTCTGTTCCCTGAATTGCAACATCCTGATCCAGGGTGAGAGCGGCACTGGAAAAGAACTGGTTGCCCGGGCACTGCATTTTTTAGGGTCCAGGCGGGAACTTCCCTTTGTTGCCTTTTCTTGTGGCGGTTTCTCCGAGAAACTGATTGCCAATGAACTTTTCGGCCATGAAAAGGGAGCCTTTACAGGAGCTGTGGATACCAAGATAGGCCTGTTGGAATCTGCCAACAAAGGAACTATCTTCCTGGATGAGATCGGCATCATGCCCTCGAGCATGCAGGTCAAACTGCTCAGATTTATCCAGGAACGGATCCTGACCCGGATCGGCGGCACACGACAGATTCCCCTGGACGTACGCCTGATAGCAGCAGGAAATGAGAATTTAAAAAAAGCAGTCACAAAAAATCAATTTCGGGAAGATCTTTATTACCGTCTCAATGTGGTATTGATAGACCTTCCGCCCCTGAGGGATCGAAAAGAAGACATCCCGCTGCTCATGAATCATTTTTTGATCAAATACAGCCGCCAGTTCGAAAAAACAGTTTCCTCGGTTGAGCCGGGTGTTGAAGATATTCTCAATCAATATCCTTTCCCGGGTAATGTCAGAGAACTTGAAAACATTATTGAAAGGGCGGTTGCCCTTTGTGAAGGAAAAACAATCACCTTAAGGGATCTGCCTGATGATCTGCTCAAACTGTCCATAAGACGTATTGAAACGGATGACTGGCCATCTCTTCAGGAATATGAAAAAGAATATATACGCCGGGTCCTGGCCAGAACCAAATATCACAAGGGAGATACTGCCCGGATTCTTGGGATTCCCAGAACGACTCTGTGGCGTAAAATCAAACAGCTTTCCCTGGATATTCCATTGGAATAAACCCAGACCACCTATTTTTGTTTCAGATAGGAACGATATATTGTTTCAAATTGAACCAAACCTCCCTGCCCTTCTCATCTTTAAAAACAGCAACCATCTGATATAAAAGCAGATTATAAAATGGCATACTTTTTGTAATTAACCTTTCAGAAATAGGAGTTCCACAAAAAAACGATGTCAAATTCCCAATTACAAAAAAAAGGAGAACAAGACCATGCAAGACGTATTGATTGCACTACAGACTGATCTGGCATCCAGTATTGCCATCCGCTATGTGTGCCTGATAGAGAACTTTGTACGGTTTAATATGCAGGCTGTTCATATACCGGATGTTGATGAAAACGGACATTTACCTAGTCGCGGATGGGTGCATCAATCATGGGAAAATGCAATTGTTGAACGCGCCGAAAAAGGAATTGCAAGGTTGTTACAAAAAGAAAATCTTCATCGTTACAGCATGGGGGAACCAAAGATATTATCTGGACAAAGGGATCAGGCGATACTTGAAGAATTACAGTATAAAAGTTATGATTTCTTTATTGAAGGGTTCCTTCATTCCTTTGAACCGGACAGATTTTTCAAGAAACTTGATTCTGATCTTTACAAAAATATGCCCTGCCCCGCACTCATGGTGCAAAATCTAGTGAACCTGGATCGCGGCATACAAATTGTCGGAACCCCAGATACAATTTTATCAGTATTACCCTGGTTTTTCAAATTCTGGCACGATCTGCCCGTCAAAACAGACATTCTTGTCTGTCATTTCGACACTTCAAAAAAAAAGGTCGCCACTCTGGAAAATGATACTCATTTAATTTGCAGCATTAAAGAGAGTGAATTAAATCACGGGAAAAAGTTTGATACAATCAGATCGGTAAACGGTTCTTCAACTAAACTGGCCTTACTGATAAGGGATCATGCATTGGTGATATCCCTTTTGCCGGAAACCAGCGGCCATATGGCGCACATTTTGGCCACGTCCCCTTGTCCAATCCTGTTGTGTCCGAAATCTAAAACCCATTCATAAAGTGAGGCAAATATGAGGATTCTTTTTGCAGCAGATGAGCATTCATACAGCGCAAAAGCATTACCCCAGGTCGCTCGGCTTGGAAAAAATACATGGGCAGATATCACCCTTTTATTAATTAATTCAAAAAATACCCCTGTCTTTTCAGACACCTCAGGTATAAACGATTCTAAAACACCACCTGTTGACGGAATGATGGAAACATACCATCAGCAACTTTTAGGGTATTTAGATCCCAAAACATCTCCCTATTCACAAGTCCGGTCCGACGGCAACGCAAAAAACGGTTTTCACAAACACATTTTTACCCGGGTAAGGAGGGGCAATCCTACCAGGGAAATACTCGAAGAGGCCAAAAAAGATGATAGCGATCTGATAGTCATCGGGTGCAGCACTCAAAAGGATTGTACATGGAAAGAATCCGGGAATGTCCCTTTAAAAGTCGCAAGGGATGCTGATTGTTCGGTTATGATCATCAAAGAGGAAAAAAAAATCAACAGGGTTCTTTGCTGTCTGGATCATGACAATATCAGCCAGGAATCTTTGGAGATGGTCAGCCAGATGGTAACCCTTTTCCATGCAGATTTAGATATTGTCGTGTTGACGGAAAAAGAAGATGTACAGAAAAAAATTGAGGAAAAGCTGTCCTGGTTGATCAACTATTATTCGACCAAAAATATTTTTCCCTATATTGAACTTGTAAAACTTGCTTCCCTTGAAGCATTTATTTCACAAGAGGCTCGATGGGGACTTATTGCCATGTGGATGGGGAAAAAATCAATCCTGGAACGGGTATTTCCCACGAATAAACTGTCGAGGCTTCTGAAAGCCAATGAGTCTTCAGTACTGCTCCTGAGGTAATACGTCTTATTCAACCACATCTGTTGTTCCAAAAAGAAACGAGGGATAGTTTCAAATTGGAATAACCGTTTTCGTCTATCTGTCTCATGAAATAGCAACTATCTGATATATAAGCAGATTATAAAATGGCATGCTTTTTGTACTTAACCTTTCAGAAATAAGAATTCCACGAATGGAAATTATGCAGCAGGCACTAAATGATTGATTCAATAACCAACAGGATGAAGGGTGAGTTATAAAAACATTTTGATCCCTCTGGGACAGGACAGCAAAGATCTCAAAGCGTTATATCACGCGCTCTCTCTGGCAGGGCGAATCCAGTCCAGACTTTTTGTTCTTTCCTTTGAAGCGACACCTGAAAAATCCGGAATAATCAACCCGGTGATCGAAGCCTGCCTGGATGTTCTTCACAGTGCCTGCGAAGAAGGTCTGCAGTTTTCCTTTCATATCGCGGCGGAAAATGCTCAAACAGAATTTATAGAACTATTGGAAAGCGAGCACATTGACCTGATCATCATCAGTGACACTGAAATCAGGATTGAAAAAATGATTCGAAGGATCATGCCACAGATTTCCTGCCAGGTGGTTCAGGTCAAGAAAAAAAATAATATTAACTTCTTATCTTGAAAGGGTTGACAGATGCCAATCGTATTAATTACAAGCCCTCCTCCCCATAGCATGGGCCGAGTACTGGCCCAGGATCTGGCCGAAAAAACCGGATGGCCCCAGTACTCAAGGGAACAGCTTGTTGAAGAGGCCCACGCTCAGGGAATTAAGCTCAGCCGACTGGAAACCTCCATTATTAAATCTCCGATTATTTCCGAACAACTGGCCCGGGAAAAAGAACTCTATTTGTCGTTTGTAACAGACCTGCTTTGCGGAAAAATTGAAAACAAAAACCTGATCTATTCCGGCCGCTCCGGACACCTTCTTTTCCCTGGTGTGGGCAACATCCTGCGGGTTGGATTGGGCGTTCCCATGGAGCTTCGGGTGAACAATGCTTCCAAAAAAATGGGACTGCCGTTTGAGAAAACCCGGGATTACCTGAAATATCTTGATGAAGACATTGAAAAATGGAACCATTATGTTCACAGGGAACAGAAAAATGACAGATTAAATTATGCCCTGTTTCTCAATTTGGAAAATTTAAGCTTTGACAGTGCAGCTGTATTATTACAGAAAACTGCTGAACTCACGGATTTCCGACTGTCAGACAAAAACCTGAGCCTGCTGGAAGATCTGCATCTGGCAGCCCGTGCACGGCTTCACCTGGCCAGGAATAAGGAGACCACGGGCCTGAACCTGGGCATTCGAGCCCGGGATGAAGTGGTAACCGTAACCTATATGCCACGTCAGAAATCTGCAGCCACATCCATTTCCCAGGCCTTGAACAGCCTTGAGGGCTGCAGGGAAAACCTGTGTACCATGGCAGAAACCAATATTTTATATATTCAGGAACAGTTTAATCCAAAAACCGATGACCTTGGCCAGGTCACCCAATTGGCAAAAAGATGGGGGGCTGCAGTTGAATTAATTCGCCTGGTTTCCAAAAAAGGAGCGGCTGAGCCTCTGCTGGATGATATCAGGCCAGAACCCCTGAGTGCAAATGGCAGAAACGGCAGCTCCTATACGGGGGGTGTAGAAGATGATGGGCCGGAAATCAATACAGATGATGGTGGATTGGGCGAGACCCTTGAAGAACTGGTTGCCATGGGGCGATCTGCCGGCGGCTCCACCGTGGCTGGTGCTGGCAGGGAAATCATCAATGCTGTAAAGGAAAACAATAACTACTCTCTTGTCATTCTGGGAAATCTGTTTCTCTCTAAAGGCCCCCAGGCCAGTACACGGCTTACCCGGGAACTGGGCCTGACCCTCCATGATAAACTCCGGACCCCGGTTATTGACATCAAAGAACTTAAGTCAGAATTCCTCTTTGGAAAGGCGCAGGCATTCCAACTCATCATGTTTACCCTGATTCTGTTTTGCATTTACGGCCTTGTTTTCAATTTTCAAAGACCCATTTTGAACGTCATCGGTGGCGATCTCCACGAAAAGTGGAAATGGGTTGCAGCCATTGGAATTACTGTTTTCGTACCCTTTGTTGCCTATGTTTACGGAACTGTTTCCGGACTGATTCTCAAACTCATTGATATCGACTGATTTATCTCAAACGGAGGATAATATGGAATACATTATTGCAAACTTTATTCAAATCAATACTTCCACGGCACTTCAAGTGGTTCTTCTGGGTTTTATCGGGGGGGTGCTGAGCGGGTTCATCGGCAGCGGCGGTGCATTTTTCATGACCCCGGGCATGATGAATCTCGGCATCAACGGTGTTGTTGCCGTTGCCAGCAATATTACCCATAAATTCGGCAAGGCAATGGTCGGATCACACAAACACGGCAAAGCAGGGAATGTGGACAAAAAGCTGGCCGCTTTCATACTGGGAACTGCCATTATCGGGATTCAAATCGCAGTGGCCATCAACAGTTTTCTTTTTAAAGGTGGTTCTGGACATGGAGTGGCAAAGGGAGCCGGTGCCAATCTTTACATCAGTCTGGTCTTTGCCATTATCCTGTCGTTCGTTGCCATTTCCATGCTAAAGGATGTTCTGGGATCTTCAGCATCTGGAAGCGCAGATTCAGGACCGTCCCGAAAAATTGCAGATGCCATGGCAAAAATTACGCTTCCGCCCGTGATCTATTTCAAAGTGGCAGACACCACCGTCAGCCTGTGGGTATTAATGCCCATCGGTATTGCGACAGGGTATCTTGCCGGGACCATTGGTGTCGGCGGATTCATCGGGGTGCCAGCCATGATTTATGTCCTTGGCGTTCCCACAGCCGTTGCAGCTGGAACGGAACTCTATCTTGCCATGTTCATGGGCGCCTATGGAGCGCTGAGTTATGCATTTCAAGGCTTTGTTGATATCCGGTTGACCATGCTCATGTACCTGGGGTCTTTGATCGGCATATATCTGGGTGTTTATGGCGTCAAAGTGGTAAATGAAAAATACATCCGCATGGTAACCAGTCTGATCATCCTTCCGTGCGTTATCAGCCGTGCCATTGCCATTCCCATGTATCTGCGCCAGCTTGGCATGATTGATATTGACCCGGCCTGGGATGTTTATTTTAACATGACCAGCAAATTTTTTCTATTTTTCAGCGGCATTTCCGGCTGTCTGCTGATCCTGATCAATGTTATTCGGGCCTATATGCAAAGACGCGGCATTCAAAAAACCCTCAGGGTCGTAAAATCGGCTGCTGAATAAAATAACCCGGGATAATTTTGAACGGGAAAAAGGAGTCAATCATGTCTATGGATATACTAATTCTGGATGATGAAACCATTGTCGGGGAAAGACTGAAAGCATCCCTGGAAAAAGACGGTCATAACCTTCAGATATTCACCAGTTCTGTTGAAGCCCTGAAAAGCCTGAAGGAAAAAATATTTGATATTGTTATCACCGACATCAGGATGGATGATATCAGTGGGATCGAAATTCTTGAACATGTTAAAAAAAAGAGCGAGAGAACAAAGGTCATCATGATCACAGGATATGCCACCCTTGATGTGGCACGGGAATCTTTGACCAAGGGGGCTTTTGATTTCATTGCAAAGCCCTTTAAAATCAAGGAAATCCGGAAAGCCATTGAAAAAGCGGCAGAGGCGTTGCACATAGAAGACAAGTGAGCCATCCTTAATGATCAGTTCCTTGTATATATCCACATGGATTCTGTGTTTACAGCTTTTTTAAAACCGCATTTTATAGGAATCAATTGCTTTACCAACACTGTCCAGCAGTTGTCCGTGATATTTATTAACGTCTTATAAAGCAATTCAGGTTTTTCAGCTGATGAGCATTTGTCGGGTTTTAACCGTCAAAAGCCTTATACCTCTGTATCATTCAGATTTCTTTAATCTCAATCTCCATTGCGCCCGGCCCTATGCATCCCCATACTCATAAACGCTATAGTGCTAAAGGCTTATCATGCAAAAATAGAGGCTTATCTAACCCGTATCCGGCATCAAAAAAATATTGAGTGAGCAACAGTATTTTTAAATAATTTGATTTTTTTTTTCACCCCTGTCAGCTTTTTTTCTTGACTATGGCAGGCCTTCTTTTTTATAGTTGCAAAATTCATAATTGAAGTTGCAAGTATGCTTTACCAAACAATAATTTAAACTGGAGGGGAGTTAAGAAAATGAAATCTTTATTTAAGGCTTTAGCAATCGCAGTATTATTTTTGATTGGCATAACAGCACCGGGCTTTGCCGGTGACACAATCAAAATCGGGTCTGGCGGTGTTATTTCAGGCGACTTGGCACCTTATGGAATTTCTGCTGTAAGAGGTGTTGAGATTGCAATTGAAGACCTTAATGCCAAAGGCGGTATCCTGGGTAAAAAAGTTGAACTGCTGGTTGGCGATGATGTATGCAAACCTGAAGTGGCCGTTAACATGGCAACCAAACTGGTATCAGACGGCGCACAAATGATTGTCGGCCATGTCTGCTCCGGCGCCACCATTGCAGCAAACAAAATTTATAAAGATGCCGGACTTATCGTTGTTTCCCCGGCATCCACCAATGATGACCTGACCCTTAAAGGCGAACATCCCAATTTTTTCAGAACGATTTCCTATGACGGTGCCCAGGCAGATTTAATGACCTCTTTTGTAAAAGATACACTGAAAGTAAAAACAGTGGCCTTGATACATGACAAAGGTGATTATGGAAAAGGCCAGATGGAACTTTGCAAAAGCAACTTTGAAAAACTGGGTGGCGTTGAAGTTGTTCTTTTTGAAGGTGTGACAACGGGTGCTGTTGATTATTCAGCCATTGTTCAGAAAATCAAGAGATCCAAGGCTGAGCTCACCATGTGGGGCGGCTATCATTCAGATGCGTCCAAAATTGTGGGTATGATTAAAAAGAAAAAAGTGGATACAATTTTCTTTGGTGCTGATGGCATCATCGGTGACAATTTTGTACAGCTGGCCGGTGAATATTCTGACGGCGTTTATGCAACAGGCCCGAATGATACATCCAACAACCCGCTTTACAAAGAAATTTCTGCCAAACACCAGAAAAAATTCGGTGAAGCTCCCGGAACATTTTTCCACAATGGTTATGCATGTGTCCAGGCCCTTGCCGCTGCTGCAGAAAAAGCAGGATCACTTGATTATGACAAGATGAGAGCGGCCATGTTTGAAATCAAGATCGATTCTCCTTTAGGACCCATTGGGTTTGATAAAAAAGGTGATGTTATCGGTGCAGGTTTCTCCGTATATCAGGTTCAGAATGGGAAATATACCCAGGTTAATTAATATCTGATCAACAATAAAAACAGGAGCGTAATCAAAAAAAGTGTATTACCGCTCCTGTTTTTATATGTACTCATTTTGCTTAAATTTAACAAAGTTTAGGAGATAATTATTAATCAACATGCGTCTGTTTAAGATTATATCAGGTCTGGCAGTTGTCGGGATACTGGGATTTTTAGGCCTCAAAGAAATCATTGCAGATCCTGTCTATTTTCGGGAACTGTTTCTTGGCGGTCTTACAAGAGGCAGCATATATGCCTTGATCGCTCTTGGGTATACAATGGTGTATGGGATTATCCAGCTGATCAACTTTGCCCATGGTGAAATTTACATGATTGGTGCCATGACGGCCCTTATTGTTGCCAGCGTCCTGGGGCTCTGGGGATGGAACTCTGCTGTTATCCTTATCCTTGCCTTTGTTTTTGCCATTGTTTACTCTTGCGCCTATGGATTCACCGTTGAAAAAATCGCCTATAAACCCCTGAGAACCGCACCAAGACTTTCCGCGCTTATTTCAGCCATTGGAATGAGTCTTTTTTTACAAAATTATGTTATGCTTGCCCAGACATCTGAATATATGCCATTTGAAAGCCTGATTCCTGATTTTGAATTCTGGGAGCCTTTTTCCCACATTATTTCGTCTGTGGAAATGACAATTATTGTCACTACCGTCATTGTCATGATCCTTTTGGGCATCCTCATTAAATTCACCAAAATCGGTAAAGCCATGCGGGCCACGGCCCAGGATAAAGTCATGGCATCGCTTGTGGGCATCAATGTAAACCGGGTTATTTCCACGACCTTTGTTGTCGGATCAGCCACGGCGGCCATTGGCGGCGTTTTAATCGCCTGCCATGTGGGCCAGATAAATTTCATGATCGGTTTTATGGCAGGGCTTAAAGCATTTATTGCAGCTGTTTTGGGCGGAATCGGCAGTATTCCCGGCGCGGTTCTGGGAAGCCTGGTTCTGGGTATCAGTGAAAGTATTTTTACGGGTTATTTCTGGAGCGAGTATGAAGATGTTTTTGCATTTGCCATTCTTGTTGTTATTCTGATATTCAGGCCATCGGGTATCCTTGGCAGAGATGAAACATCTAAAGTTTAACCACATTATTTAGAAAGTTGATTATGGTTACAAAAAAAGAAATCAAACAATCATTTTTTATTGGTTTATGGTTTATGGTGCTGACCTTTCCGATCATGGTCATAAAAGTCAATACCATAACGAATGTTGTGGTTTTCAGATGGGCCAACATTCTATGGGTTGGTGGTGTCGGCTTTTTTGCTTCCCTTACGTGGAACTATTTCTTACGGATCAAAGAGGAAAAAAAGAAGGCCGACATAAAAAATGATATTCCACTGGTTCACCGGCTGCTTCAAAATGAACGGTTTAAAATACCTTTTTTAATAGCCCTGGCCCTCTTTTTCCTTGCTTATCCGTTCATTTTTCCCATGTATCATACCAGCATCATGATTTCAGCCCTGGTGTATGTCATGCTGGGCCTGGGCCTGAATATTGTAGTAGGACTGGCCGGACTACTGGATCTGGGGTATGTCGCCTTTTATGCTGTCGGGGCGTATACATATGCCCTGCTGAACCTTCATTTTGGTATCAGTTTCTGGTTCGTTCTACCTATCAGTGCAGCCTTTGGTGCCATAGCCGGAACCCTTTTAGGGTATCCAGTACTCCGTCTAAGAGGCGATTACCTGGCAATTGTTACCCTGGGGTTTGGTGAAATCATCAGAATTATCCTTGAAAACTGGGATGATTTTTCCAATGGACCCCGGGGAATCGGCAATATCCCTGCACCATCCTTTTTCGGCCACCAGTTTGAACAACACAATTCCGTCATCTACATCTATTTTATCGTCATTGCGCTGGTGTTGATGACCATTTTCTTTGTGGGCCGTCTTGAAAACTCTCGGATTGGCCGGGCCTGGATCGCTTTAAGGGATGATGAAATTGCCTGTCAGGCCATGGGAATTGACAAGTTCAAGACCAAACTGACGGCTTTTGCCCTTGGTGCCACCTGGGCCAGTATTGGAGGCGTGGTTTTTGCTGCAAAAACCTCGTTTATCAATCCCATGTCGTTTACGATCTGGGAGTCCATTACCATTCTGTGTGTTGTTGTTATCGGCGGGATGGGATCGGCCATTGGTGTTATCGCCGGTGCCCTTGTGCTGATACTGCTGCCTGAATACTTAAGGGCAGTGGCTGAATACCGGATGCTTGTCTTTGGTGCACTCCAGGTTATCGTTATGGTATTTAAGCCGGAAGGACTTATCCAAAGTGTCCGTAAAATATATAAATTTAAAAAAGTAGAAGAATAAATTTATGGAACCCATACTCAATGTAAAGAACCTGACAATGACTTTTGGAGGTCTAAAAGCGCTTGACACGGTAAACATCTCAGTGGAAAGAGGACAGATCGCAGCGCTTATCGGCCCCAATGGTGCAGGAAAAACAACCTTTTTCAATTGTATTACGGGAATTTATCCTCCCACTGATGGCCTCATCGAAATAACACCTCCAGGCAAACCCACCCAGAAATTGAACGGGCTGAAAACAAATTATGTAACTGAAAGAGGACTTGCCAGAACCTTTCAGAATATCAGGCTTTTCCAGGGTATGACCGTTCTTGAAAATGTCATGATCGGAAGACACTGCCGGCTGAAATCAGGAATTTTTAAGGCCATGTTTCAACCTTCAAGTCAACGGAACGAAGAAAAAAAAGCCATTTACGACAGCTATGAAATCCTTGAAAAAATCGGTCTGGATCGATACGTCAATGAAATGGCCGTTAACCTGCCCTATGGTGCGCAACGACGTCTTGAAATTGCAAGAGCCCTTGCCACAGAACCGTTTTTACTGCTTCTAGATGAACCGGCAGCAGGCATGAACCCCAAGGAAACAAAAGAACTGGATGAATTGATTGTCTGGCTCAGGGACAATGAAGACCTGTCTATCCTCTTGATCGAACATGACATGAAACTTGTCATGAGTCTGTCTGACAACATTCATGTGGTGGATTACGGCAAGAAGATTGCCGAAGGCACACCCAAAGAGGTAAAGTCTAATCCTGAAGTAATCAAAGCCTATCTTGGAGATGAGTCTGAAGATGCTTAAATTAAAAAACGTACACACATATTATGGAAACATTCATGCCCTCAAAGGGATAGACCTTGAGGTGACCGAAGGAGAAGTGATCTCTCTGATCGGAGCCAATGGTGCCGGCAAATCAACCACTTTGATGACCACCTGCGGCATTGTCCCTGCCAAAAAAGGAAGCATTGAATTCAAAGGGAAAGATATCACCCATCTGCCTTCGGATGAAATTGTAAAACTGGGTATCTGCCAGGTACCTGAAGGCCGAAGAATATTTCCTTATCTTACCGTTGCTGAGAATCTTGACATGGGTGCTTTTTTAAGAAATGACACGAATCAAATCAAAAATGATATCGAATATGTATATGGCCTTTTTCCTATTCTGGCTGAAAGACGAAACCAGGCCGGTGGAACGCTCAGCGGTGGCGAACAGCAGATGCTGGCCATTTCAAGGGCCTTGATGGCAAGACCGAAAGTGCTGCTCCTGGATGAACCCTCCCTTGGACTTGCACCCATCATTGTCAAACAGATTTTCACTATTATCAAAAAAATCAATGAGGACCAGGGAACCACCATTTTTATCGTAGAACAGAATGCCAACCTTGCTCTAAAAGCGGCCCATCGCGGCTATGTCATGGAAAATGGCCTTATCACAATGACAGATACAGGTGCCAATCTGATGGCCAATGAAGATGTTAAAAAGGCTTATCTGGGTATATAATGCAAAACACAACGCAAGATCCATCCATTATTCCCAATCAGCGAAACTTGTTCAACATACCGGATGATATTGCCTACCTTAACTGCGCTTACACCTCCCCGCTTTTGAAAAATGCTGAAATAGTTGGTAAAAAGGCCGTGAGCACCAAAGGCCAGCCATGGAATATCACAACGGCCGATTTCTTTAAACCCATTGAAACCGTTCGCAGCCTG
>Ga0180007_10001734_pt1 | contig 27914 bp, 25 predicted proteins | sample MM_PC_MetaG_FD_121122 | JGI IMG/M metagenome (GOLD analysis project Ga0180007, IMG submission 121122) | Groundwater microbial communities from the Aspo Hard Rock Laboratory (HRL) deep subsurface site, Sweden - MM_PC_MetaG | ecosystem: Environmental > Aquatic > Deep subsurface > Groundwater... | reverse complement strand
TCCGATGAGCAGCAGCGCCAGGGGAAGTGCCATGCCGCTCAAGATGCCCAGGCTCCGCTCGGCAATCACCGGCAGGGGTAATTCCAGAAGGGAAAAACCAATACCGCCACAGGCCGATAAAATAACCGGATGCCCTATAATTCGCTTCAGGTTTGCCCTGACGGGTGCCCCTGTGCCGGAATGAATCTGGAGCACAGCCACTGCCAGTATGTTCTGGACGATCATGATAAATCCGGCAAAAATGGCACCGCTGGCGAGCCCAGCCTCGCCCAGGCTGTAAAAAACAACCGCAAGGCCGATATAACCCAGATTCCCATGGAACGAGCTCTGGATAAATGTTCCTTTCAAGGTGTCCGGCAGTCTTCCGGCAATTGCAACCCCCCAGGCGAGAAGGGTCATGGCAGCAATGCACACCAGGGTAATCATCAGTACTCGGCTGCTGAACTCGTCGTGGAAGGAGGCCGTGGAAACCGCCCGGAAAATCATGGCAGGGATGGCGATATAATAAACAATACGATTGGCCGGTCCGATGAAGGCTTCGGGAATAAAATGCCGTTTCCTGGCCAGCCAACCGGCTGCAATGATGATAAAAATGGGTAGAATAGTGGCTAATGTCTTCATAAATCCCGGTTCCCTTTAGTTTATATGGATTGACCATAAAATTTCTGGCGGTATATGCTGGGGCTTACGCCAACATATCGGGCAAACACTTTTCTAAAAAAACCAATGTCATCATACCCCACCTGGTTGGCGATTTCTTCAATTCCTGTTCTTTTTTTTTCAAGCATGTTTTTCGCCGCCTCCATCCGAAGCTTCTGCATATACACCAGGGGAGACTCGCCCGTTGCATTTTTAAACCTGCGTTTAAAGTTCCGAAGACTCATGCCAACCCGGGAGGCCACATCCTCCATGCAAAAATTTTGGGAAGCATGGGTTTCTATCCAGGTTTGGGCCGCGGCAATTTCTAAATCCCCATGTTTTTTCTGGGGATGAAATCCGGCAAAGGAAGGCTGAATATCCCGGCCCCGCTCCAGAAGCAGAATTTTTGCGCACCGGTTGGCAACTTTTGCCCCGCACTCCTGTTCAATCAAATACAGACACAAATCAATACCCGCACTCCCGCCCCCTGAACAAAAGACATTCCCGTCCCGGGTTAAAATTTTTTCAGAGTTTATTCGTACCCCGGGATAGCGCTTCCTGAAAAGGTCTGCATATCCCCAATGGGTGGTCGCGGTCCGCCCATTTAAAATTCCTGCCTCTGCCAGCAGAAAAACCCCGGTACACCCACCGGCGATTTGGGTGGCTCGTTCATGGTGACCTGCCACCCAATCCGTCAAAACTCCGGGGTAGGATCCCAGACTGGCGATATCATACCCGCTTGAAGGCACCAGGATCAAATCCGTGCTTTCAACTTGAAAAATGGATTTATCGGGTTTGATTTCAAGATACCGTGAATAGCGAATCGGTTTGCCATCAATGGAGACGATTTCAACATCAAAAAGCGGATTCACCGCAAACCCCTTGGATTTATCCCATGCAGCACCTGCCATTTTAAAAACATCGGCAAAAGAGACAATGCCCGACGGCAGAGATTGTTCAAGAACTAAAATCGATATTTTTTTCATATTGTCCTTTCTCCCTTGCCCGATCAACTATGCATAATGTCCTTTATGCCACTTTTCATCCAGGATTTCAAATTGTATATTTGGGGTCTGGGAAGAAAATCCGACCTGGGCAATGGAGGGAAAAAAACAATGGTTACACAACGGCAGATTGTCGAACAGGGACACAAACTTGGCTTTGAAGATGTGGGTTTTACATCCGCCGACCCCTTCAGGGACCATGAAAATCTATTGATTCAACTGGCCGACGAATACGACTGGGCCGACAAGGTGGGGCTTGACCTGAAAAACGGAGTGGATCCCTGTTCAATTTTGCCCACGGCCAAAACCATTATTGTTCTCATTGAACCCTATTTTAACAAATCCTACCCCGCCGCAATGGAAGCGCACTTCGGCCGGTGCTACCTGGATGATGACCGGGTGACCAAGGACGGGCTTGCCAAACGCATCAAAGCCTTCAGACAATTTTTAAGGGATGAGGGGATCGAGTCCCGGGTGCCGTTCAACCTGCCCCACCGGGTGGCCGCAGCCCGTGCAGGGCTGGGGACCTTTGGTAAAAATTGTCTTTTTTATTCGAACAAAGCGGTGGGGTGCGGGTCATGGACCCTTCCCATTGCCGTGGTCATTGACAAACATTTTTCCCCCGGCACCCCTTCGATTAAAACCGATTGTCCTTCCTGGTGCAAAAATGCCTGCATCGCGGCCTGCCCCACACATGCCCTCAAGGGAAACAGCAGAATTGACCCCAGAAAATGTATTTCCTATCTCACCTATTTTGGAGATAAAATCACCCCTCTGGCGCTGAGGGAACCCATGGGCATGTATATTTATGGCTGTGATCGCTGCCAGAATGTCTGTCCCCGAAATCAGCCCTGGCTGGCCCGTCAGCTGCCGGTCAATGAACGCGTGGCTGCCAAGGCAAAAGATTTTGACCTGCCCCTCCTGCTCCATATGGACAACGCCTATTTTGAAACCAAAATATGGCCCCATATGTTCTATATGGGCTCAGATACCATTTGGAAATGGAAAATGAACGTTGCCAGGGTCATGGGCAACAGCCGTGATGACGCCTATCTGCCGGACCTCGAACGTGCATTCACTGAAAACACCGATGCGCGGGTAAAAGGTATGGCGGCCTGGGCCATGGGACGTATCGGCAGCACAGATACCCGGTCTTTGCTGAAAAAATTTGCCAAAAACAACACGGGCACGGTATTCAAAGAAATAGAACTGGCCATCCAATCCTTAAAAAATAAAACCCCAGAACACGGGACAGATAAATGACAAAAAGGATATACCGGCTATTGCAGGAACGGCTCGACCTTTATTCCATGGGCTTTCCGCCAACCCAATCCGGCATTGAAATAAAAATATTAAAGTACTTGTTTACCGAACAGGATGCTGCCCTGTTTTTGGCACTTTCGCCGGCACTTGAATTCCCTGACGCTATTTCAGAGGGTCTCCATAAGCCCTTGGACAAAACCGCGGCCCATCTGGATCAAATGGCGGGAAACGGCCTGCTGTTCCGCCTGAAAAAAGGGACAATGCATCGATATGGTGCCATCCCCTTTGTCCATGGCCTGTTTGAATTTCAGGTCAATACATTGAAACCGGACCTGGCCCAAATGGGGCGGCAGATTTCATTGGATGGGGCCATTGAGATACTGAAAGACTGCAGGGAAGCGGGCCTGGTCACCCAGCCGGCAACGGCCCGGAACCCGTCCGGACTGTGCAATTGCTGTGGAGACTGCTGCGGGGTTCTGGGGGCCATTGGAAAACACCCGACACCGGCCGCCATGGTTTTCTCAAATCATATCGTTGCCATGACCGGAAATGAGTGCATCGGTTGCGGACTCTGTGTTACCACCTGCCCGGTTGACGTCCTGACCCTCATGGACAAACCGGACAAAGCGCTGCAGATACCGCCGGCAAGCATGGGCGAACAGATGATGGAAATGGCCAAAGGCAGGGGGATCATCTAAAAACAGTTCACACGGCACCGGTATGCGGAGGCCGATGGGGCCCCGAATGGCTTTCGTCCTGAAATCGCCTCTGAATCTCTTCAACCGCTTGTTTTTTTTGCCGGAGAACCTTTACGCAATCTACATTCAATTTTGTCCCTGAAAGTTTCTGAAGTTCATCCAGGGCCTGCGCATTTGTCCAGGCGTCCTTATATGGGCGCTTGCTGGTGAGCGCATCAAAGATATCGGCAACCGCAACAATCTGGGTTTCAATGGCGATTTCATTGTTTTTTAATTGGTTGGGGTATCCCAGGCCGTCAATGGTTTCATGGTGAGATTCCGATATGTTTCGCAGCAGATGGATATGTTCAAATGCTTCCAGCCCTATCTGGTCGGCAATGGTATCAATGATATCCCTTCCGATGGAAGAATGGGTTTTCATGACCTTCCATTCGGCATCATCTAATTTTGCAGGTTTGAGAAGGATATTATCCGGAATCCCTATTTTCCCGATGTCGTGGAGGGGGGCAAACAAAAACAGATGTTCAATGATTTCATCGGTTAACCCGGGTTCGCCTGACCTGGCAAGTTCCTGGGCAATAAGCCGGGAATACCGTGCCATTCTTTCCAGATGATTCCCGGTTTCAGGATCTTTGTAACTGACCAGGTTGAGGGCACTTTTAAAAGCCCCGACCATCATCCGGGTCGACTGGAGTTTATTGAGGATCAGGCTATTGATCAGTTGGGCATATAAATTCAGCTCAAGAAGAATTTTGTTGTCAAACCCATGGGGCTGATAGGAATTGAAGAACACAACGCCCAGAAAATCGTCTCCGTCAAACATGGGAACCGAGTAACTTGAATGATATCCCTGGTCCGCAATTTTCCGGGTATGCTCGTTTTCCCCATGGCTGAAAAGATCCAAATCGTTCACCAGCCTCGGCTTTTTTAATTTTTTAAGCTGGAGGAGAGAGGGGGCCTTTTCAATCTCACACCCATAAAATGAGAGGGGATTGTCCCGGCCGCTGTGGATAAAGGTAGTTAAACTTTCCATCCGGGCATCGTATAAAATCACGGAGATACGATCAATGACGTCCAGATGCTGCTTAAGTGCCCGGTGAATGATTTTGATTTTTTCCTCAAAGGAAACCGCATCATACAATCCGTCAAGCAATCCATTGCTCACAAAAATATCTTTCATTCTCCCCTCCATATCACGCTTTCCTAAGATGCGCCGTTTTTTCAGAGGCCATCCCGGAAAATTATAATAAAGCCGACAAAATAGTTGAAGAATCGTTCTTTTTGAGCAGATATCTATCCGTACAACACGCCATACAACATTACAAGAAAAATGACGACACGTTCACTTTTTTTTACGCGGAGAAAAAGGGATTTCGTCCCGCTCCAGGGAACAGATGGGGGGCATGCGAAAAACCGATCGGAATAAATAGGCCAGACGACAGGAACACACCCCCCACTGCCTGGGGTCCGGAAGAACCGATCTCTCCAAATTGTGCCCCGGACAGGGGATTTTCCTTGACGGACTCGGGCAAGAAGGATTACATTTAAGCCATTGAAATCAGATTCCAGGTTCTTTTTTGTAAAAGTGCGTCTGCAGTTTAAACCATTTTTTAAAAGAGGAGAAGAATTATGAGAATCCAACCCAAAAAAATCTTGTGCGCCATTGATTTTTCCGACTATTCCCACCATATTCTGTCCTACGGCAGGGCCCTGGCCACGGAATTTGGCGCCACGCTCTATGTATGTCATATTCTACCGGACATGGTGATGCTGTCCAGCCATGGCCAGGCCTATATTGCATCCAGCAAGCTGGCAGAAGAGCGACTGGAAAATGCAAAATCAGCCATTGGGGAGCTGATTAAAAAACATGGGTTAAATGCCCAGGCGATTGTATCCCAGGGACATGCGGCCGACGAGATTACACGGATCGTCGGAAAAAAAAATATTGAACTTGTCATTGCCGCCACCCACGGAGGCTCAGGAATAAAACGATTTTTAATCGGCTCTGTCACGGATCGCCTGGTCAAGACCCTTACCTGTCCGCTTCTGGTGCTCCACGCCCAGGAAAATCATCCCTCATTTCCGGATGTTTTCAGGGTACCCCTTAAACGAATTCTTGTGGGGTGCGATTTTTCTCCGGAGTCCGGGCTTGCCTTTGAATATGGACTGAGTTTGGCCCAGGAGTTCCAGGCTGAGCTTCATCTGGTCCATGTGATCAAACCGGAAAAGCATATTGAACTGACCACTTCGGATTATATGAAAATCCAGGAAGGGGATTTCCTGGGGTGGAACCGGTCTGATTTTTTGGCACTGCAGCAAAAAGCCACAGATGAAGAATGGGAGAGAAGAAACCGCTTCTTAAACCGGATCGAGCGCCAGCTGTCCCAGATGGTGCCCGAAGAAAGCCGCCATTGGTGCACACCGGTAACCGCCCTGCTCGAAGGCCAGGCCTATGCTGAATTGATCCAATATGCCCAGATAAAAAAAATAGATATGGTGGTGCTGGGGATCCATGGCCATAGCCTCCTAGAGCAATTTTTGGTGGGGTCAACCACAGACCGGGTCATCAGCCGGTCGACCTGTCCGGTTCTTGCCGTTCGCAAACCGGCCGGAATTTAAAAAGCCCATTCTCTTTCGACACCAAAGATGATAAGAATATGTTTTTTAATTTTTTTTATGAGACCCTTAAACTTTATTTTTTAAAAGGCATATCCCATGACATCCTTTAAAGCAAACGGACTTCCCCTTCTTGTGGGCAGTCTCCCCATGGACGATCATAGAGCGGCAGCACAGCTTGTGATGGACCATACCCCCCAAATCCCCCTGTGGGTTCAACTGCCCCTGTTCAAAGAAGAAGGCATGATCAACCAGTTCCTGCCCGGCCTGCCCGGACTCACCGTCCGAAAGGGCAAACAGTTTCTGGACACCCAAAAAGCCGAGTTTGATGCCGAATTTCTGGCTTTTTTTGAAGACTATCTGGCCTGTTCCGAACCCGGATCGGATCTTACCGGCACCCGGTTTGCCTTTACAGAAGAAACCGGGAAAGGATTTTCTGAATTTCTGCATCAGGTGGATTCCGGCAAAGGGCCTTTTCTGGCGCTCAAAGGCCAGGTCACAGGCCCCATCACCTTTTGCACGGGTGTCAAGGACGAAGCAGACAGGGATATTTTCTACAATGACCAGCTGAGGGATGCGGCCGTCAAAAAGCTGGCCCTCAACGCCCGGTGGCAGGCCGATGCCATGGCAAAACGCGGGGCTGTGCCCATTATCTTCCTGGATGAGCCTGCCCTGGCGGGATTTGGAACCTCTGCCTATATCACCATTTCAAAAAAAGAGGTCATTGACTGCCTTGAAGAAATTGTCGGAGAAATCCACGGGGAAAAGGGCCTTGCCGGGGTACATGTGTGCGCCAATACGGAATGGGATATGCTCCTGGGCGCCAACATTGACATCATCAGTTTTGATGCCTTTTCTTTTTTTGATAAATTCATTCTTTATCCGGAAATAATAAAAGCCTATTTAAACAAAGGCGGCATCCTGGCCTTTGGCATTGTTCCCACTGCCAATGCCGAACTGATTGCCCGGCAAACCTCCCAGAACCTGGTGGAAAAATTTGAAGCACAGGCAGCCCAGTTAATGGCCCTTGGCTTTGACCGTAAAACCCTCCTTGAGCAGACCTTTATCACCCCCAGCTGCGGCACCGGTTCCCTGGACCTTGCATCGGCCAAACGGGTATTGCAACTGACCAAAGAGGTCTCCTGGGCCATCCGGACAAAATAAACCCCCTTCTCCCCGGTCCAGGGCCGGGGGACGGTTATTTGTTTTCTGCCAGGGCTTCAGCCGAAAAATCCCCGGTTTTCCTGTCAAGGATTTCAAAATACCGGGGATACGCCCTAAGGGCCGCGGCCATGATCTCTTCCCATGGAAGATCACTAAAGCTTCCGTGGTCGGCCACATACTCCATGTGCTGATTCCCCAGGGTATCAAAAGGGTGGAAGATTGAATCGTTGATACCGTCAAACTCCAGGGGCCGCACATTAAAATTCTGGCACAAGCTCAGATTAAAGGCCGGGGTGGCCTTCACCCATTTCCCTCCAATATAAATTTCCGCATACCCATGCCAGACAAACAGATCGCTCCCCATCATTTCCCGAAGTTTTTTTGTGTTCAAATGATTTCTCACATCGGCAAACCCCAACCGGGCAGGAATCCCCTGGCTCCTGACACAGGCGGTCAGGAGAACGGCCTTGGCCACACAATATCCCTCTCCCTGTTTTAAGATCCGGCTGGCCCTCATGGCCGATTTTACCGGCTCAATGCTGTAAGGGTTATACCGGATTTTATCCCGGACCGCATAATACAGGCGGATGGCTTTATCCTTATCGGTTTCCTGGTCTGAGCACGCATGGTTGGAGAATGCGATGATATCCGGGTGATCCTTGTCAATATAATAGGTGGCCGAAAGATTGGGTTCCATGGAAATTGCCTTGCCGCTCCTTTTGTATGATTAATCCCCGCTGCCCAGATGGGGGACGCACTTTTTTTATACCCATTGTCATGGATAAAATCAATGCATCATTTTGACAGGCTTTCACACCAAGACACATTATGGATACACAAGTGTCCCATTGATTGAGACAGATGACTGCCCGCCACATGCCCCGGACCCGGGGCATGATCCGATTTCCCCGCCCCGGGAAGCTGAGGGGCAAGGAGCTGGCATGCTTTATGCTATTCCTAAATATATACCAGGCAATCGAATACACCAGACATCTTTATTAATCATCACGAAACATCCACCCGAGCGCAGGTGCCCAATGAAAAAGCCCTATGGCAGGCAAACCAAAAAAAAAGTCCGTGAAATTCTCCAGATGCCTTTGCAGGAGGAGGCATTAACCCTTCTTGCACTGATTCCGGATGAGCAGCTGGTCGGACACCTTTTCTCCCATTTTTATATCAATGATGAACTGATAAAGTTCAGGAGCATCACTGCCATGGGAGAACTGGGGAAACGGCTTGCCGCACACCGGATGGAGAAGGCAAGAATATTGATGCGAAGAATCATGTGGAATCTCAATGATGAATCCGGAGGCATTGGCTGGGGATCCTGCGAAGCCATGGGACAAATTTTATCCAAAAGCCCGGAACTTGCCAGGGAGTTTAAATCCATTCTGTTCTCATACCTGGATCCCAAGGGAAATTTCATAGAACACGAAACCCTTCAGCAAGGCGTCTTGTGGGGAATTGGAACCTATCTTGAAGCAGCGCCCCAGCACCTGAACAGAACCACGGAAGCCCTGATTTCTGATCACCTTCACTCTTTTGACCCCGTCAAGCGGGGCTATGCCGTCCGGGCACTGGTCAACGGGGGCCGGTTTGATTGCAGCAGCGTTCCCAAAGCCGTCCTGACCGATTCTGAACAGATTGAAATTTTCACAGGCTGGGATTTTGGAAAAACCCGGATTTCTGACATTGCCCTTGCCGGTGATGGTAAACGCGGATTTACCTGATTATTTTTTATAAAAAACATGCTCCTGGCATAAGAGTTGAATAGTGAACCCCCAGACAGATTAATTTGGCCTTGTATGTGCACAAATTATGAAAGAGACAACTGATGCTTAAAAAAAAATGTGATAAGAATATTGCACGGACCATTGAGCTTGCTCAAAAAATGATCGATCTTGCCCAAACCGGTTACGAGCAGCAGGAAGATCCCGGATGCGGGGTGCTCTACGGTATCCTTCTGGATTCCGGATACAGACTTCTTGATCTGGCACAAAAGGAAAAGCATGCACATATGCAAAAAGGCTGGTGGAATGATACCATTAACAAGGAGATGTTTTAATGAAGACCTATGTATGTTCAGTTTGCGGCTACGCCATTGAGGGTGACGATGCACCTGAAAACTGCCCCCAGTGCGGGGCTGTAAAATCAAAATTTTCTGCCCAGGAAGGCGACCTTGTCTGGGCGGACGGCCACACCATTGGGGTGGCAGCGGGCATTGACAGCGAAATCCTCCAGGGGCTGAAAGACAACTTTATGGGAGAATGCACAGAGGTGGGCATGTACCTTGCCATGAGCCGCCAGGCAGACCGGGAGGGGTATCCGGAAGTGGCCGAAGCCTACAAACGGATTGCATTTGAAGAAGCAGACCATGCGGCAAAATTTGCAGAGCTTCTGGGGGAAGTGGTAAAAGCCGATACCAAGGCAAATCTGACTGCCAGGGTTATGGCCGAGTATGGTGCCTGCAGGGGGAAAAAGCAGATTGCTGCCAGAGCCAAGGAATTGGGATATGACGCCATCCATGACACGGTCCACGAGATGTGCAAGGACGAAGCGCGTCACGGCATGGCTTTCAAAGGCCTGCTCGACCGCTTTTTTAAATAAGAGAAAAGGCCGCCCATGAAAACACCGGTTGTTGATATGGCAGCGTGCATCCTTTGTGAAATCTGCGTCGACCTGGCACCCCATGCGTTCCAGATAAACGACGCAGGTTTTGTAGAGGTACTGCCCCTGGAGGACTATTCAGACCAAGATATCCACGAGGCTGTCAAGAACTGCCCCAAGGACTGTATCACCTGGGACTAGTCCTGTTTTTCCATAGGAACCGTCAGACAGGTTTGGCCAAAATCAAGAATCCCAGACCCGGGCAATGGTTTTGAAAAATAATATCCCTGGGCGCTTTCACAGGAAAGGCTGGCCAGGATGGAGAGTTGTTCTTTGGTTTCAACCCCCTCGGCCACTGTTGAAAGTCCCAGGCTTTTTGACAGGGAAAGGATGGATTTTACGATTTCAAAGCTGCCCTCCTGGCGACCCATGGCGCTGATAAAAGAGCGATCTATTTTTATCTGGTCAATGGGAAACTGCTGAAGATAGGACAGTGAAGAATAGCCGGTTCCAAAATCATCAATCACCAACAAAAACCCAAAGGTCCTCAATCGTTCAAGTTTTTCCACGGCCGAGTCTGTATGGGCCATTAGAAGAGATTCTGTAAACTCAAGTTTTATGTCCGACGGATCCAGCCCCTGGCTGGTTATTGTCTGGAACAAATGATCCTCAAAATTATTTTGCAAAAATTGTTTGATGGAAATATTGATGCTCATGGACAATTTTCGGTTCTGGTGCCTATGCCAGGATGCCAGTTGACAACAGGCTGTTCGGACAATCCATTCTCCCATGGGAACAATAAGACCCGTTTCCTCTGCAATGGGAATAAACTTGTCCGGAGGAATGACTCCCTGTTCGGGATGTTCCCAGCGGACCAGGGCTTCAAACCCGTGGACCCTGCCGGTGGCCACCTGGACAATGGGTTGAAAATGCAGCACCAGCTGGTCGTTTGCCAAGGCCTTTCTCAGATCTGTTTCAATGGAAATTGAAGCCACAAGCGCTTCGTGCATCTTGTGCGAAAAAAATTCAAACCGGGCCTTGCCTTCATCCTTGGCATGGTACATGGCAAGATCTGCATCCCTGAGCAGCAGATTGGCGTTTCCATAGGACTTGGTATCAATGACAATCCCGATGCTGGCCGATATGACCACCTCCTGTTTGTCAATGATAAAACAGGACTCTGCTGCCTTCTGGATCCGCAATGCAATGGCGGAAACCTCTGCCCGGTTTTGAATGCCGGACAGAAGCACGGCAAATTCATCCCCCCCCATCCTGGCAAAGGTGTCTGTTGGACGAAGGCACATCTGGATTTTGGCAGACACAAATTTCAATAATTGGTCACCGGCCTGGTGTCCCATGCTGTCATTAACGCTTTTGAACCGGTCCAGATCAATGAGAAGGACGGCAAAGCGGAATCCCTGGGAGCTTGTCTGTTTTTCAATGGCAACATCCAGCCGCTCGCTGAAAAGCAGACGATTGGGGATTCCGGTCAGGGCATCATGGTATGCCTGGTGTTTGAGTTTTTCCTCGAATAGTTTTCTGTGGGAAATATTTTCATAGAAAACAAAAACACCCTGGACCTTGTTGTTTATTTTTACAGGATAGGCCATGGCAGAGACATGGATACAAAAACCTTGTTTGTGAAAACACCGGGTTTCCATGGACACGGCTGTTTCCGTCAGAGCCCTTTGTATAAGACTGTTGTGGGCATCCCTCAAGTTCTCGGGCACGGAAAACCCAAAGGTCTTTTTACGGACAATCTCCCCGTTGGAAAACCCCACCAATTTTGAAAAGCTTTTATTGGCACTCAGGATGATATTATCCGGTCCCACAAGAATAATACCATGGGGGGAGTTCATGAAAAGCTCCTTAAAATAAACATGGTTTTTATGGGCCGAGGCCTCACTGTCTTTGAGGTCATGAACTGCCTTTGTCAATTGAAGAGAGTTCTCCGCAATGGTTTTCAGGGAAGTGGCAACCTGACTGGTTTTCTCGGCAACCATCAAGGTCAATTGATCCCTGTACCGCTTGAGTTCAAGCTGGGATTTTATCCGTGCCAGGGTAACAGAAGCGTTCACAGGCTTTCTGATATAATCCACCCCACCCACCTGAAATCCAAAGGCCTCATCTTCTTCTTCGATTTTTGCCGTCACAAAAATCACCGGGATCTGGCGTGTCCTTTTATTGGATTTCAATTGCCTTGCCACTTCATACCCATCCATTTCCGGCATCATAATATCCAGCAGGATCAAGTCCGGCGGTGCGGGGGAAGCTGCAATATCCAGGGCCATGGGCCCGTTGACAGCCACACTGACATCATAATCGGACATAAGTATGGCACCCAGAACATCAATGTTGGCAGGGGTATCATCCACAATAAGAATCTTTTCTCTTTCCATTTTCATAGGTTTCCGTAATATTTTTGGTGGGTTATCCCACTGACATTGATGAATGGGATGCCTGGGCCCGGATCTTTGTCGACAGGGTATCAAAGGTCTGACGGGCGGTCTTAAAATCAAACCGCTTGATCTGTGCCTCAAGGGCCAGGGCCTGTCCCTTAAACCCCGGGGAACAAAATTGCGCTGAAAACTGTATGGACAATTGCTTGGCACCAAGGCTGTTGTTTTGGAGCAGTCTGCCCAACTCCTCGGTCATGGCCAGTATTCCGGGTGTGATGGTCTCTTTTACCGCCGGGTCGTTGACACTGCTGCTGAGTCTGGTTTCGGTCCCTGAAACCGGGCGGTTGGAATGCCTAAGTGTGCCCAAGGCGTCTGCCGGACGAATACCGGGTTTTGCCAAGCAGGTTCCCGTATCCCCCTCCTGGAACTGTTTGGAATAATCTGTTCCGAAAATCTCCTTGATGGCTTCAAAGAGCTGTGACTGCTTCACCGGTTTGGAAAGGAACTTCTCCACCCCCGGCAGGTGGCCTGCACTCTTTTCCCCGGCAAAGGCACCAATGGCGATGATGGGCAGGGGAAGGAGGGGAGTGTCAGCGGGTGTCCCATTGAAAACCCCCGGCAGCAAAAAGTCCATGTCCAGGATGGCTGCCCCAAAAAATCCACTGGATGTATTTTGGGTTGCCCCACTGAATTCAGGGGGCAGTGACGGATATCCCTTGGCGTTTAACCCAAAGGATTCCAAAAACCCCAGGATGATTTTCCGGGTGGTGGTGTTTTTAATGATCACCAGAATCTTTTTATTGTGTAACCCAACAGGGAATTTATAGGGCGTTTCTCCATGGTTCAGGCAGGCATCCAGGGCGATGACAAAGGAAAAACAGCTGCCTTTGCCCTTTTGACTCTCCACATGGATGTCCCCGCCCATAAGGTTGACCAATTTTCTGGAAATGGCAAGCCCAAGCCCTGTACCGCCGAACTTCCGGGTGGTGGAACCGTCTGCCTGGGTAAAAGCGGTGAACACTCTTCCCAGGGCCGGCCCATCCATGCCAATCCCCGTATCCCTTACAGAGAAACAAACACGGTCTGCTGTCCCTGAATGGGAATCAGGGCCGGCCTGGATGCAGATCTCTCCCTGGGATGTAAATTTTACCGCATTGGACACAAGATTGATCAAAACCTGACGAAGCCGGAAAGGGTCACCCAAAATAATTTCCGGAACCCGTGGATCAATGGCCAGAATAAATTCTATGGGCTTGTCCAACAACTCCGTTTTGATCATATCCGATATCTCTTCAAACAAACTTCTGATATTGATGGGAATACATTCAAGGGTCAGTTTAGCCGCATCAATTTTTGAAAAATCCAGGATGTCATTGATAATTTTCAGCAGGGTCCTGGTAGAAGAATTGATGACATCCAAAAACTCCCTTTGTTGTTGATCAAGTTTGGTTTTCAGGGCCAGATCACTCATGCCGATAACGGCATTCATGGGGGTTCTGATTTCATGACTCATGGTGGCCAGGAACTCGCTCTTGGCCCGGGCCGATGCGTTGGCCGCATCCTTGGCCTTGACAAGGGCCCGATTGCTGACCTCAAGCTCCCTGGTTCTCAGGGTCACCCGCCTTTCCAGGTCTGTTTCCCGATATTCAATCTGCCGGATCATCCAATTCATATTCCGCATGAGAAACCGCATCTCATTTTCTTCATGGGTACCGTTGGGCTCGTTGGGAAGCGAGAAATAGGTGTATTTTCCATTTTTGATATCACCGCAAATGCTGGAAATCTGCTTTAATTGTTTTAAAACAATCCATTTCAACCCAACGAGAACCGGACTGCAAAGGACCAAGAAAATACAGACCGCCACACTGATGCTCAACGCCTCTTGAAAGGACGGGTCAAAAAATACAGGCCTGTCTTTCAGGCAAAAGACAATGATACCAATGGGTATGACCATGTATACGGCAATAATCACTCTGAATTTTGTTTTAACTTTCAGCATAAGGTACTTTCAGGGAATCAGGACACTTCAAGATTACCCGGGGTTAACGATTTAAAATTAAAATGGCTTTTTTTTGCCAGGTTATAGCCCGACAAGTTTCACTTGTCAATAAAAATTAGTCTCGCCAAACTTTATTCTCTTTGCAGGCAAACTCCCCCGCAATTCCCGACATACACACCGGCTATCCGTATGGATTATTTTTCCTGGGGCCAATGACTTCCCCTTAAAATATAGATTGCCTTAAAAAAACATTGCACCTGATACACAAATGTGTCAATAAAGGCCCCAGAAGAAACTTTTCCTAACCTGCTGATATTGGAACGGCCTGCAATGAAAAATTTTACCCATTCCCTTCTCGACCGGGACAACCTCAATCTTGTTCTGGACAATCTCAAACTGGGCGTTATTGCCCACACCCCTGAACGCATCATCACGGTATTTAACAAAGAAGCTGAAAAAATCACCGGCTATCAAAAAGAAGAAGTGATGGGCAAGGACTGCCATATTGTTTTCCAGGCCCCCCTTTGCGGTTCCAAGTGCTCTTTTTGTGAACAAACGCCATCCCTGTCGTCCGAGACCAAGGAATACCCGGTCACCACCATTACCAAAGACGGGGAAACCCGGCACCTGCAGATGACCGTATCCGCCATCATCGACAATGCCGGCATCTTCAAAGGGGTGATTGCCTCTTTCAAGGACATGACCGATTCCATCCGTATCTCCCTGCGGGCCGAAACCCTGTCCAATTTTGCCGGCATCATCGGCAGGGACAAAACCATGCAGGACATTTTCCGCCAGATACGGGATGTGGCCCTGTACAACTATCCGGTTCATGTGTCCGGCGATACCGGAACGGGCAAGGAACGGGTGGCCTATGCCATCCATGATATCTCCTCCTATGGCACCGGTGCCTTTGTGCCGGTAAACTGCGGGGCCATTCCCGAGGGCATCGTGGAAAGCGAATTGTTCGGCCATGTCAAAGGCGCATTTTCAGGAGCGGTAAAAGAAAGAAAAGGACGGTTCGAGCTGGCCCACAAGGGCACCCTTTTCCTGGATGAGGTGGCGGAACTTCCCCTGAAAACCCAGGTAAAGCTCCTCAGGTTTCTCCAGGAAGGCTGCTTTGAAAAAGTCGGAGGGGAAAAAAAGGTGTCTGTGGATGTGCGCATCATCAGCGCCACCAATAAAAATCTCAAACAAGAGGTTGCGGCCGGCAGGTTCAGGGAAGACCTCTACTACCGGCTGAATGTCATTCCCATCCATCTGCCCCCCCTGCGGGAACGCCGGAGCGATATTCCCCTGCTGGCCGATCATTTTCTTTCGGAGGCAGAGCAGGAAAGCGGCAGACCCGTGCCGGGCCTTTCCCCTGAAACCCTTGATCTGATTTTGAATTACCCATGGCCCGGCAATGTCAGAGAATTAAAAAATGTGATCCAGTTTTCCGTGGTCCACTCCCGGGGTGACCAAATCATGCCCGCAGACCTGCCCAAGGATATTGCCGGGCAGCCCCAACTCCCCCTGGACACATCTGAATCCCCGGTCATTGAGCTGCCCCTGCCCCGGGGAAAGCTGACCGTGGACGCTGCCAAAGCCGCCCTGATCAAGACCGGGGGCAACAAATCAAAGGCAGCCCGGATCCTGGGGGTGGGGCGCGCCACCCTTTACCGGTTTCTGGCCCAGAACGAAGCGGTAAAAGCCTATGCAGAAAAGTTTTAAAAAAGACAGGGTTCAGTGATCTTTCTCTCGACAAAGGCCGATTGAAAAACACAAGCCCTGGGGCCTGCAGCCGACGGCGCTTATCCTGGCTCCAGAGCCAGAGGATTTAAATAAAAGACGCAACAAATTCTTGACAGCACCCTGGTTTATCCTATATTAAAGAGTTTTTAGCAACCGGAGAGGAAGAGGTTTTTATGTTTATGAAGCGCATGGATATTGTGTCAATCGTTGCCGACAAGGGGCCCCGACCTGCTGGTGGCTGATTGATCTTTGTTTTGCAGTATCTGAAAAAAAAATCGGTTCCGTTTTAAAGACAGATTTCTTTCTGTCTGTTCCCCAGCAGATCTATAGATCCAGAATCCACCCCTATTGTTGCCTCCTTTGTCAGCAACATCGCCTAAATCAATACTGATCAAAAATTAAAACCACAGGCGGGCTGCGTGTTTATTCATGCGCCGACCAAAACCGGCAAACCGAAAGATAAAAATAGGGCGGTCTCAACAATGCGCATCAAACAAGATACAAACAAAACAGACAATCATCACCTTTCACAAATGGGATGGACTTCCCATTTTCAGACACAACTGGAACATTTTTTCAACAAGGACTTCATCCCGGCCAGAGTGGTCGGGGTAAGAAAAAACAGCTTTCGCATAAGCAATGGCAAACGCGAATGGCTTGCCACCCTGGCCGGAAGGCTCAAACATGATGCCGACGGCATGTATCCGGTCACAGGAGATTGGGTCCTCATGACCGATGCTGTGATTTCCAGGGTGCTGATACGAAAGAATGCCTTATCCAGAGGCGCTTCAGGCACACACAACAAACAGGATGCACCGCCCCAGAAGAAACAAGTAATCGCATCAAATCTTGATACCGTATTTATCGTTTCCGGTCTTGACCAGGATTTTAACCTGCGCCGCCTAGAGCGGTACTTGACCCTGGTCTACAATTGTGGCCTGAATCCGGTTATCCTTCTGACAAAAGCCGATCTTCACCCGGATCCAGAGCACTTCGTTAGAAAAGCAGAGACGGTCGGATTCGGTGTTCCCATACTCCTGGTTTCGGCATCAGATGACACCGGCCTGACCCTTCTTGAACCTTATCTGTCTTTTGGCCGGACCACTACCATGGTGGGGTCTTCCGGTGCGGGCAAATCCACCCTGGTGAACCGGCTTTACGGTAAAGCCATACAGGCTACCGGTTCCATAAGCACCCAGGTGGGTAAGGGCAAACACACGACCACCTCCCGGGATCTGATCGTAATGCCCCAGGGGGGAATGGTAATCGACAACCCCGGCATCCGGGAAATTGCCTTCTGGGACGTTGATAAAGGAATCGAAGCTGGATTTCCGGAAATTAAACAGCTGGGTCTGGGATGCCGTTTTACAAACTGCAGCCATACCCGGGAACCCGGTTGCCGGGTCCTTGGGGCAGTGGATGCGGGTGAACTCTCAAGGGACAGGCTGGAAAACTACCGAAAAATGAAACGTGAACTGGAATATCTGTCCCATCGCCAGCACAAAAGCGCTGACCGTGTGGAAAAGGAGCGCTGGAAAGAGGTCTCCCTGAAAATTAAAGCCATGAAAAAACGGAAATGACCTACCGCCGGACGTGCGTTTTTTTGCTCTTTTGAGGGGCAGCCCTAAAAAAGTATCTTCCAGTGTTCTGCCGCATCTTTCTTTTCCTTCCGGCCATGGCCATTGCTGCCGGCCATGGCCTCCTTTTTTTAAAAAACCACTGACGGATTGCACTTGCCTGGTTTATTTTTTAAATCGAAGCTGGCACTTTTTATGCCCGTTTGAAATGGTCTCTCCCAATTCCAGTTTTCCGCCAAAACTCTGTGCAATGCCCCTGTCTCCTTCCATGGCAATATCACAAAGCCTTGCGATCTCTTCATCATTGCAACCAAGCTTTTGCCAGGCAGCCACCAGCGGGCAGTGCCCAAAATCTATCCACAGCTCATTGTCGGTAGATTTTAAAATTTCCATCTCAAATATCATTTGGGCCGGTTTGGTAAAAAGCTTCTTTTTCAGTCCCTTTAAACTTCTGGTCCCGCCCAACGCCACCAGATCCTTCCCGTGCATGTTGCCGCAGGCCCTGATGGCAGGAGGCCCGACCGCCTCCCAGGCAATTCCTTTTTTTCCCACCTCTTTTAGTATCAGATAAAGCCATGTGGCCCGGTGCTCCAGCGTCCCTCTGATGGCCTTGATAATGAAATTATTTTTTTTGGGTATATTGGATATTTTTGAAACGTTCCCTCCTGTTTTTGAGTAGACTGCTCCGGAAAAACAATTACAGATCCCTATGACCGTTTTTTTAAATATCTTTGATCCTGCATCATCTTCTCATCGGATATTTTTTAATCAATACCATGAATTATCTTAATCTCATAAACAATTAGCGAGTGCTTTCATTTGTGCCTCAATTTCACAATCGTGTACCGGAGCTTGAAAAAAGACCTTTGACGCTGTGTATGTCGGTTATTCCATATTTCGGACTGAACAAAACCCAATAAAGAAAGCCTGACCCCATTTTAGACCCCATTTTAAACACAAAAGCCCCCCTTGGTTCAAACCAAGGGGGGCTTTTGTGGTGCGGGGCCTACAGGACCAGTTTGAGACCCTGGCCCGAAGTGTCCAGGCAGAAACGAACCCTGTCCCCTTTTTGGAAATTTCCTTTGAGAACCGCCATGGACAAGGGATTTTCTATTTCCTGCTGGATGATTCGTTTCAGAGGCCGGGCACCAAACCCGGGGTCATAGCCTTTTCCGGCCAGATAGGCCATGGCGTCCCCATCCACCTGGATGGAAAGGTCCCTGGCGGAAAGCCGCTTGTTCAGGGCCGCGATCTGGATGGCCGCAATATCCATTATATTTTCCCGGGTCAGACTGTGGAAGGTGATGATCTCGTCGATCCGGTTTAAAAATTCCGGCCGAAACGCCTCTTTCAGCGCCTGTTCAATACCCTGGTCCAACTCTTTTTGGGTGATACCCGCAGAGCCGGCCTCCAAGAGATACCGGGAGCCCACATTGGAGGTCATGATAATAATGGTATTTTTAAAATTTACGGTTCTCCCCTGGCCGTCCGTCATCCTGCCGTCATCCAATACCTGGAGCAGAACATTAAAAATGTCAGGATGGGCTTTTTCAATCTCGTCGAATAAAATTACGCAATAGGGCCGCCGCCTCACCGCCTCGGTCAGCAAGCCGCCTTCATCATATCCCACATATCCGGGAGGGGCGCCGATGAGCCTTGCCACGGAATGTTTTTCCATGTATTCGGACATGTCCACCCGCACCATGGCATCAGGGGAATCAAACATAAACGCTGCCAGGGACTTGGCAAGCTCGGTCTTGCCCACGCCCGTGGGTCCCATGAAAATAAAGGTGCCGATGGGACGGTCCTCTGGCCCAAGCCCTGACCTTGCCCTCCGGACCGCATTGGAGACAGCATCAATGGCCGTTGCCTGGCCGACCACCCTTTTTTTAATATGGCCTTCCATGTGAATCAGTTTTTCCTGTTCGCCCTGGAGCATTTTGGATACCGGGATCTGGGTCCAGGAGGAGACCACTTCGGCCACATCTGCTTCATCCACATCCTCTTTGAGCATTTTCCGGGTCTTCTGGAGCTCGGCAAGTGCTTTTTTCCGGTCTTCCAGATCCCGGTTGAGCTGGGCGATGGTGCCGTAGCGAAGCTTGGCCACCTGTTCCAGGTCTCCGTTTCTTTCCGCAACCTGGGCTGCTGTCTGGCCTTTGTCAATCTCTTCCCGGATACCGGATATTTTCTGTATCAATTGTTTTTCGCTGTCCCAGTGAAGTTTCAAGGGCCGGATCTCCTCTTCCAAGGCCGCAATAGTCTTTTCCAAGGTTTCAAGGCGCCCCCTGGATATCGGATCCTTTTCCTTGAGCAGGGCCTGGCGCTCTATCTGGAGCTGGGTAATTTTCCGCCGGATCTCGTCAATGGCCCGGGGCATGGAATCAATTTCAATGCGCAGGCGGGAGGCACACTCATCAATGAGGTCCACGGCCTTGTCCGGCAGAAACCGATCCGTTATATACCGGTTGGACAGGGTGGCGGCAGCCACAAGGGCAGCATCCTTGATGCGGATCCCGTGGTGGACCTCGTATTTTTCCTTCAGCCCCCTGAGAATGGAAATGGTGTCCTCAATGGTGGGCTCCCGGGTCAGCACCTGCTGGAACCGTCTTTCCAGGGCTGCATCCTTTTCAATATACTTGCGGTATTCGTCCAGGGTGGTGGCCCCCACGCACCGCAGGGTTCCCCTGGCAAGGGCGGGTTTGAGCATATTGGAAGCATCCACAGACCCTTCGGCAGCACCGGCTCCCACCACCGTGTGCAATTCATCAATAAACAGGACCACCTCTCCTTCGGCAGCCTCCACTTCCTTAAGCACGGCCTTGAGGCGCTCCTCAAATTCCCCCCTGAACTTGGCACCGGCCAGAAGGGCCCCCATGTCCAGGGCCACCACCCGCCGGTTCTTCAGGGAATCGGGCACATCCCCTTCCACGATTCTCTGGGCCAGACCCTCCACAATGGCGGTCTTTCCGACACCCGGCTCCCCGATGAGAACCGGATTGTTTTTCCGTCTTCTCGACAATACCTGGACGATGCGCCGGATTTCTTCATCCCGGCCGATCACCGGGTCCAGTTTCCCGGTCCGGGCCAGATGGGTCAGGTCCCGGCCAAATTTTTCCAGGGCCTGGTATTTTTCCTCCGGGTTCTGATCCATCACACTCTGGTTGCCCCGAATATCCTTTAAAACGGTGAGAATGGCCTCCTTTGTCACCCCGTGGCTGTTTAAAAGCCGGGCAACGCCGCCTTTTATCTGGGTCATTGCCAGAAGAATATGTTCCAGACTCGTATACTGATCCTTCATTTTCCGGGCCTCGTCAAAGGCTGCATCCAGCATCTTCCGGCTTTCCTGGGACAGGTACCGTTCTGCCCCGCCCGTGACCCGGACCAATTTATCCAGGTCGGCAGACACATCCTTTTGCAGACCCAGGGGCATCCCCCCTATTTTCCTTAAAATCGAGAGAACCACCCCCTGGTCGTCTTCCAGCATGGCATCTAAGAAATGGAGGGGCTCAATGGCCTGGTGATTCATCCGGTCGGCCAGGTCATGGGCTAACTGGAGCAATTCCTGGGATTTCGTGGTCAATTTATCAAATTTCATATTTTCCTCATATTATTATTTATTAAATAATGCATAAAGTAATGCGATTAAACTTTCCGTCAACCAGTGGCATGAAATTTATTTTGTCACGGAAATAGGGCTTTTGATCTAAACGATAACAGGGATTTGTGCATTGACAGCCCCCACTTTGTGGTATATGTTCTTCTTATTTACCATTATACCATTTAAAATTTGAGAAAGACAACCATGGACAGCAGTCACTTTAAAGAGGTCAGATCACGACTGACAAAAACCCAGAAAGAGCTGGCCCAGCTTCTCGGTATTTCCATAAAGGCGATCCACAGTTATGAACAGGGATGGCGAAAGATTCCCCACCATGTTGAGCGCCAGCTTCTTTTTCTTGTGTCTCGGTTTATCAACGGCGGAAAGCCCAATAAGAAGTGCTGGGATATCCAGAAATGCCCGGCGAACAAACTGGCCAAATGCCCGGCCTGGGAATTCAAGTCAGGCGATTTGTGCTGGTTCATCAATGGAACAAAATGCAGCGGAGAGGCCCATAATTCATGGGCAAACAAGATGGAAGAATGCAGAACCTGCATTGTTTTCATAAGTTTTTTTGAAGATGAGAAGGGGATTGTAACCAATGAATAAGTTTACCATAGACAATATCGCCTGCCACACCGAACGGGAAACCATCTCCGATCACCGGAAGGAACTGCCAAAGGTGATTGACCAGATTATGGCATCCATGTCAGATAACACCTGTTTTGCCCATATCGGGGATGAACCCATCCATTTTACCACCTCGGTCAAGGAGATGATCGACAAATTCAGGGAAATCCTCTTTCCCGGCTATTTTACCAAAGAAAAGGTGGATGCGGCCAATATCCTTTACAATACAGGCCAAGCCGTTTCCCAGCTATATGATATCCTGTCGGAACAGATCATCCATGTGCTCCGCCATGATTGCCTTCGGTATGATCTTCAGTGTGCTGAATGCGAGCCCCGGGGAAATGATGTGGCCCTGGATATCATCCGGGCCATTCCGGATCTGCGCCAATCCCTTTCCCAGGATGTAAAAGGGGCCTATGACGGCGACCCTGCTGCAAAAAGCCATGATGAGGTGATTTTTTCCTATCCCGGCCTCTATGCCATCACGGTATACCGGATTGCCAATCTTTTGTTCAAACACAAAATCCCCCAGCTGCCCCGGATCATGTCCGAATATGCCCACAGCCATACGGGAATTGATATCCATCCCGGAGCCACCATTGGCAACCGTTTTGTCATTGACCACGGAACGGGTGTGGTGGTGGGGGAAACCGCCCGGATCGGCAACAATGTCCGGATCTACCAGAATGTGACCATCGGCGCCCTGTCCCTGCCGCCCAATGCAGGCGAAAAACTCAGGGATGCCAAACGCCATCCCACCATTGAAGATGATGTCATTATTTACTCGGGGGCCACCATTCTGGGGGGCGACACCGTGATCGGCGCCAGGTCGGTGGTGGGGGGCAATGTATGGCTGACCCATTCGGTGCCGGCCGATACCAAGGTATTTATGGAATCCCCCCACCTTGTCTATAAAAATCATGAAAAGGAAGCCTGCCATGAAACACCTGCCTGATATCACAAAAGCCTGCGGCAACACCCCCCTGGTCTTTCTGGAAAAAGCCTCCAGGGAATGCGGGGCATCCCTGTATGGCAAACTGGAGTATTTTAACCCCATGTCCAGTGTCAAAGACCGCATCGGACTTGCCATGATCGAAGATGGCATCAAAACAGGAAAAATCACCGACAACACCACCATTGTGGAACCGACTTCGGGCAATACCGGGATTGCCCTGGCCTTTGTGGCAAGGGTGCACAATTTGAAATTGGTCTTAACCATGCCCGAGACCATGAGTTCCGAACGCCAGCAATTGCTGAGGCATTTGGGGGCAAAACTGGTATTGACCACCGGGGCTAAGGGAATGAAAGGCGCCATTGCAGAAGCCAAAAAAATTGTGGAAACCACGGCCAATGCCTATATGCCCGATCAGTTTTCAAATCCTGCAAATCCTGAAATCCACCGCCGCACCACGGGGCCAGAAATCTGGGATGCCTGCCAGGGCAAAGTTGATATTTTTGTGGCCGGCGTGGGCACCGGCGGCACCATCACCGGGGTCTCTGAATTCCTGAAGCAAAAAAACCCCCGGCTCCTGTCCGTTGCCGTGGAGCCTTCCGACTCACCGGTTATCTCAGGAGGCGCCCCCGGCCCCCACAAGATCCAGGGCATCGGCGCAGGCTTTATTCCGAAAAATTTAAACACCGCCATCCTTGATAAGATTGTCAAGGTTGAATCCCCAGATGCCTTTGCCGGTTCAAAACAGCTGGCAAAAGACCACGGGATTCTCTGCGGGATTTCATCGGGTGCCGCCTTCCACGCCGCCAAACAAGTGGCAGGGGAAAACCCGGGCAAGACCATTGTCTTTATTGTCTGCGACACGGGAGAACGCTATCTGAGCACCGATCTGTTCGCCATCTGATCAGGAGCGCGGCATCAGGATTTAAGCAATCCCCTTTGCTTTAACAAAGGAAGGGGATCCACGATGTGCTTGGGAAACCATTTTTTCTGATTCTCAGCCCCCAGGGCCATGGACAGCAGTTCTGAAAAGTGAAAGGCCGGAATGGGATTTTTAAGGGCGCACCGGATCTCCAGGTTGAGATGGCACATGGCACAGGCCGTAACAAGACACTCCGCTCCGGCATCCATGGCCCGGGAGATGATCTGGGTGACCACCCGTTCCGACAATTTCGGTTTGGCAACAGACAGATAGGTACCGCAGCACTGGGTCTCATATCCATAGGAAATCACGTCGGCTCCCAGGCTGGACAAGGCCTCTTCCATGAGTCCGTAATGGGAGGGCTCCCGTCTTAAATCCGGGGGCATGGAGAGCATACACCCATAATAGGGAGCCACTTTAATCCCTTTCAGCCGTGTCGTGGGGTCCTTTATATACGCTTTCAATTGAATCCGTTTGAACAATTCAAAAAAATGAATGATTTCAAGGGTGGGGTCAAAGGGTACGCCCCAATCCTGTTCATATTTTTTTTGCAGATCCCCATCGCTTTTTAATTTCAAATAGGACTGCTTCAAACGAATCAGACAGGAAGGACAGGCGATGAGCAGGGCCTGCCCCCTGGGGACAAGGGAAATGTTTCGCAGGGGCAGATCCCTTGCCACATCATGATTCACACTGTGGGCGGAGGAAGAGCCGCAGCAATTCCAGTCAGAAAGTTCTTGAAGTTCAATGTCCACCATGTCGCAGAATTTCAACAATGACTGTGTGTTTTCATGACCCGATGCCTTGAGAGAACATCCGGGGAAAAAGGAATAGGAGGTCTTTCCCATTGCAGCAATCCTTATGCAACTATACTTTATTGGTTAACTATTGCCTATCAATTTTGTCTTATTTTTTTTGAATATCTTTTTAAGGGCCTTTTGGTCCTTTATCCTGGAAGGGGTCAAATCCAGCTTTCTTTTTTTCAGCATTTTCAGACCCACACCCATATCGCTCAAAAAATCTCTTTTTTTGAGCTTGTAGCGCATCATGATCTCAAGTTTATGGGTCCGGCCGTATTTTTCAATGGTCTTCAAAACTTCGTCGTGGAAACTGACAATATCGGGTTCTGCAATCTTCACCCCCGCTGCCAATGCTTTTTCCCGAAGGCTGTCCATGACCGCAGGGATGTCAATGGCCATGGGGCAGAAGCTGCAACAGGTGTTGCAGCCCACACAGACCCAAATGGTGGATGATTCCAAGGCCTCTTGTTCCATGCCCATCTGGACCAGGCGCAAAAGGGCGTTGGGGGGATAGTCCATGCCTGCCACAAAAGGGCAGGCATTGGTACAGGTCCGGCAATGGAGACAGGCGTTAAAATTGATCCCCGATCTTTCCTGGACCTCTCTTGCCAACTGCCCATGGCCTTTCTTTAATATGATCATACCATTTTACCGTCTTTCCAGAAGGGGGACATGGCCCTTAACTTTTCAATGGTCGGCACCAGGTTTCTGACGATGGCATCCATCTCGTCTTGTGTATTATAGTGGGACAGGGAAAAGCGGATGGTGCCGTGGGCTGACTTAAACGGAACCTCCATGGCCATGAGCACATGGGAGGGATCCAGAGAACCTGAGGTACAGGCGGATCCGGAGGAAGCGCAGATACCGTCCCGGTCCAACAGCAGCAGAATGGATTCTCCTTCAACAGCATCAAACCCGATGGACAGGGTATTGGGCAGCCGGTTGTCCAGCTCGCCGTTTACCGAGGTGCCACCAATTTTCTCCAGCAGCTGGGATTCAAGATAGTTTCGCAGTTCTTTTACCCGGGTGTTCATCACGACCAGGTTTTCTTTGGCCATCTGGCAGGCCTTGCCAAGACCGATGATAAAGGCGGTATTTTCAGTCCCGCCCCTGCGGCCGCCTTCCTGGTGGCCGCCGATGAGCAAGGGAGAGAATTTAAGGCCCTTTTTGACATAGAGAACGCCAATGCCTTTAGGAGCGTGAATTTTATGGCCGGACAATGACAGCATATCCACACCCGTCTTTTTCACATCAATCTCTATCTTGCCGGTGGCCTGGACCGCATCGGTGTGAAATAAAATTTTTTGTTCATTGGCGCGTTTGGCCACCTGTTCGATGGGAAAGATCACGCCGGTCTCATTGTTTGCCCACATGAGGGAAATTAAGGCCGTATCATCGGACATGCTGTCATATAAAATGTCTGTGTTCAACCGGCCTTGTCTGTCAACCGGCACAAAGGTGACCCTGTACCCCTTTTCCCTGGCAAGATGGGCAAAAAGATTTTTAATGGCCGGATGCTCCACAGCAGATGTGATCAGATGCTTTTTCTGGGGAAAGGCGCTGATGGCGGCATAAACGGCGGCATTGTCACTTTCGGTTCCACAGGAGGTGAACACGATCTCTTCCGGGTCCGCATGGATAAGATCCGCCACATGCCTGCGCGCCTGGGTTATCTTTTTGCCCACCCGGTCTCCAAAGGTGTGCATGGAAGACGGATTCCCATAGAACTCCCCAAAATAGGGCATCATCTCTTCAATGACTTCGTCTGCCACCTTTGTGGTGGCATTGTTGTCCGTGTATATAATTTTCATGGAATATTATCCTTTGGCCTTTGCAGATGCAATGACCTGTTCAATCCGGTCCAGACACTGCCCGCATCCGCCGCCGGCTTTCAGGTAATCGGTCACATCATCTGTGGTTTCAAGCCCGTTGGCCCTGACCGCATCAATGATCTCAAGGTCTGTCACATCAAAACATTCGCAGACCATCTGCCCGGGTTTTGCAAGGATCTGAACCCCTCTGAAATTGGCAATGGCTTTTTTAAGGGCCGACTGACCCATGACCGAACAATGCATTTTTGCCTTGGGCAATCCGCCCAGATAATCTGAAATGTCGTCATTGGTCAGTTTTGCCGCTTCATCCAGGGTCATCCCCTTGATGATCTCTGTAAGGGCCGATGAAGAGGCCACTGCGCTGGCACAGCCAAAGGTCATAAAACTGGCCTCAATGATTCTTTCGTTTTCATTGACCTTTAAATATAATTTCAATGCATCTCCGCAGTTCAGTGAACCGGTTTCTCCGATGGCATTGGCATCTTTCAATTCACCCACATTCCTGGGGTGCAGGAAATGTTCTTTTACTTTGTCTGTGTAATCCCACATATGTTCTCTCCTTAATCAAAATTCACCGGATTTCACCTGTTTTCGACATCCGGTCAACATCCGGGCCGACGTCTTGTCCTAAAATACTACAGAGTGGTAGATTGTCAACAATGGCCTCTTTTTTTTTGGGCTTTGCCTGGAAAAAAAAGGGCACAGCCGCTTACAGGCAGACCGGCACCGGATTGCGGAGCCGGATAATCCGTTTGTCAATAAAGGTGTCCCGGGTCACTATTTCGACCCCGTTCGCCACGGCATCTTTCAATTTTTGGGCATAGGAAGGGTCAATCATGGCAGCCGGGGTAAAAACCCTGGCATCCATTCGCTGGATCAGGTAAAATATCACGGCCCGGTGCCCCTGCCTTTTCAGGCGGACCAGTTCATCCAGGTGTTTTTGCCCCCGGACGGTAACGGCATCGGGAAACATGGCCACGCCCTTTTCCACCAGGGTGCAATTTTTTATTTCCACATAGCAGCTTTTCCCGGACCCGTTTTCCAGCAGCAGATCAAGCCGGGTATGAGCGCTGGTTTTAACTTCGGATCTTACCTGGGGATAGGCATTCAGTTCGGTTACCTGCCCGTTCTCAATGGCGGCTTTGACCAGCCGATTGGGCACCTGGGTATTGACGCCGATCATGGAGTCCTTTGTCTGAATCAATTCCCAGGTATAGCCCAGTTTGCGCTTGGGATTATTGCTTTGGGAAACCCAGACAGGGGCCCCGGGCTCTGCACATCCTTTCATGGAACCGGAGTTGGGACAATGGGCTATAATCGTCTTTTTGTTCTCCAGTTCCACATCGGCCAGAAACCGTTTATACCGTCTCACCAGTCTGCCGTGCATCAGTTGCGGCAATTCATATCCTTCATAGCTCATCTGTTTCTCCCCATGGTTACCGGATCAGCCGAAGATAAACGGCCTGAAGTAAAAAACCCG
>Ga0180007_10001733_pt1 | contig 27919 bp, 24 predicted proteins | sample MM_PC_MetaG_FD_121122 | JGI IMG/M metagenome (GOLD analysis project Ga0180007, IMG submission 121122) | Groundwater microbial communities from the Aspo Hard Rock Laboratory (HRL) deep subsurface site, Sweden - MM_PC_MetaG | ecosystem: Environmental > Aquatic > Deep subsurface > Groundwater... | reverse complement strand
CGAACCGGAAGAACTGGACATCTCACAAGCCCTGAGGGCAAACTACAATACCAAAAGGCGGAACCTGGAACTCTCGCTTAACTTGACCTCATAGCTGTCCAAACAACAGGGTCCACCTCACTCAGCCTGGGCGAAAAAAGTCGACACCTTGCTGAGTATCTCACTGGCGCGCCGAAGCTCCAAATTTTAACCTTCAGGCTGTTTGATGCACCTTCACTCCAACGTGGTCAGGCCAGCGCGGATAGCTGGCCGGGCTCGGCTTGATTCCGTCAGCTGCAACGAGTTTCGTCGGTACAGCCGATCTTGGCCGCATTGGTTCTGGGCCACCTGTTTCGCGAGATTTACTCTTTTAAACAGGCGCCCGTTGAAAAAGAGGAGAACCAATTGAGGTTGACCAAAAATAATAGAATGCGGTAATATTTACCTATTGTAATTTGTAATGACCGTTCATTTGGTCTGACGAATTTAGCCGTATTGAGTCTACGTTTACTAAGTGTTTGGAAATGCTTGGGGCGATGCAGCATAAATTGGGTGTCACCAAAAGTTTTCCATTAAGTTTTCCTAAAAATGTTTTGACTAAAATTGTTATGGCTGGCCAGCTTATCATGCGTAACTATATGAAAAAACTTAGCTGTGTGTGGTCTGATAGTAAAGGACAAACCTCGGTGGAATACGTGGTAGGCCTTTTGTTTTTTGGTGTGGTTATCGCATTTATTTTGCAGGCATTTTTTGGAGCACTAAGCGGATTGTTCGATCAACTAAGTGACTGTTTGGCTAAGCCGTATCCCTAATTGCCACGGGAGCCTTAATAATAATCATGCCTAATTGCGTCGGTGAAAAAATAAATGTGTATAATTGTTTCCATTTTTCCAGCGAACTCAACTAAAAATTGTCGGATAATTTGCTTTTAGTCGTTGATTTTGCTGCATAAACTTCCTCCGCTATTTTAGAGGCAGTTCTATATTCTTAGGGCATTGACTTTATTTTGTAAAGTTAATATAATTCGCAACACGTCGATTTATTTAATAATTATTGGTGAATGCGTCCGCTATGCCCGATGGTCCGCAGGTCGGCAAAAAAATCCAATTTGGGGAGTATTACCTTACCCGAAAGATCGCCAGCGGTGGCATGGCCGAGCTTTACCGGGCTCGCAAGGTTGGGGCGGCTGGTTTTCAAAAGGTTGTGGCGATCAAAACCCTTTACCCTCATTTTGCCAGCAACCAAGATTTTCTCAAAATGTTCATGGACGAGGCAAAGCTGGCTTGTCAGCTTACGCATCAAAATATCGTAAATATATATGATTTAGGCACCATACATCGCAACGACCGACAAATATATTTCATAGCGATGGAATATGTCCTAGGCAAAAACTTTGCCGAAGTCATCAAGAGGGGACGGGGGCAAAATATTAGCCTCCCCCCAAAAATCGTCGCCAAAATTATATTGGACGCTGCTGAAGCCTTGGAAGGTTCACATACCACGCAAGGTGAAGATGGCAAAGCTTTACATCTAGTTCATAGGGACGTGAGCCCGCATAACATTCTGATTTCTTACGAAGGGGAGGTGAAACTGGTCGATTTCGGGATAGCCAAAGCGCTCAATCAATCCACTGTCACTCAGCCCGGTGTCCTCAAGGGAAAATTTTCTTACATGTCCCCGGAACAAGCCAAGGGGGAGGTGCTGGACCCCCGTTCCGATATTTATTCACTGGGTATCGTGATGTGGGAAGCGTTGACTAGCACCCGGCTGTTCGATGGAGACAGCGAAGCCGCTATCCTGGCCAAAGTCCTGAAGCCCGAGGTTTCAGAACCTTCTTCCGTGGCTGAAGACGTACCTGTTGAGTTGGGGCAAATCGCCATGAAGTGCCTTTCGCCCGACCCCAAGGACAGGTACCAAAGCGCGCGAGAGCTCAGCAAAGACATCGGGGTTTACCTGCATGAACTAGGAACCTACCCAGGCACGTACTCGATCCGCAGCTTCATGGCTGAGCTTTTCAGCCAAGAGATTCAATCGGAAAAGGACATGATACGGCAGGAAGGTGAGGAGTTGCGCCAGCAACTCAACCAACCTTCGGATGGCGATCTCACCGTGGTGGCGGGCGACGGCAACACGGTTGTGGCGCCAGCCAAGAAGGACGGCGCCGCGAAATCTTCCAAAGGCAAATTTATTGCCTTGGGTGGCCTAGCCCTGGCCGTTCTTTTGGGTTTATTGGTTTGGCAGGGGATGCTGCGGACCTCAACCTACCAGCAGGGCGCCACGGCGCAAAACACCCTACAGCGGCCAGATGTGGAAGCTCCCGCGCCGCGCGGTGTTACTTCATCGGTAAAGATGGCCGAACCAAATCCGGTAAAGCAGGACTTGCCTGGCCCCGGGGCGGTTCAGGCAAAGGCTCCAGAAAACGACCTCAAGCAAATACGAGCCATGCTTCAAGAGGGTCGGTATCTGGAGGCCTTGGATCTTATTACCCAGGCGGAAATCGCCAACCCCTCGGCGCGCGCGGAACTCACTGGGGACAAAGTCAAGGCGCTTTACTCATTGGGAGTGGCTGAAATAGACCAACATCCCGCCGAAGCCCTGCAAAGGTTAATAGAGGCCAAGGAGTTGAGCCCAACCAATGCTGATATCTATTACCAAATCGGCAGGGCCCAAACTAAACTAAAAAACTTTCAGCCAGCCGTTGCGGCTTATCGCAAGGCCATCACTATCGATCCGAAGCTGAGTGGTGCGAATTTCAACCTGGGATACATTCTGCTTCAAGAGCACGATTTTAAAAATGCTAAAGAGGCATTTGAAAGGGTTATAGAGCTTAAGCCGACATATACAGGCGACGCCTATGTTAATTTGGCTGTGTGTTTTGACGGGATGAATGATCGTAAACAAGCCATAGCCATGCTGCGCGAAGCTCTTAACGTTGACCCCAACAACCAGTTGGCTCAAAAGCATTTAGCAAAATTGACCAAAAATAGTGGGACGGAATGATTTCGAATTTGATAGATTACAGTCTAGTTCATTCTTTGTCTGTGGGGATCGAAATGATGAAAAACAAGGCGACATTACTCAAAGTGAATGCTCACTGGGTAGTAATTGTTCTATTGACGATCTTGATGGCAGGCGCGTGTGCCGAGATGCCTACCATGAATCCAGTTGATCTTTCGCAGCAGCCGGAAGGTTATTTTAAAAATGGGATTTATTACAATGAATTTTACGGTGCCACGTGGGAGGCGCCTCCCGGCTGGAGGCCTGTGGCTCCCAATCTGATACAGCTTTTCTATTTTGGTTGGGATGGACCCATGAAGGGACAGGAAGCCCGCCTAACCGTTTTCAGGCAAGGGCAGGAGATTCCCGTCAAGGCATCCTTGGAACAAGCCATAGAATTGGCTGCCAAGCAAATGGACTGGGTGTTGGCGGAGAGCCCTAGGTGGATAGATGCTCAGGGACAAAAAGGCGTGGAGCTTTTATGCACCTGGAAGTCTTTCACCGGAAGCCGAGGCCGTTTACTTGCCAGGTTTTGGCTGGTGAAGGGTTCCCTTATCGTGGTCCACGCCCAGGCGCCCAACTTCATGTGGGACAGGGCCAAACCCGGTTTGGAAGAAGCGCTCCGGTCGTTCCATTTTGATACCAAACCGGTGAGGGCATCCAAGATTCTAACCGTTGAGCCAGCCCTCAAGGTCCCGCCACCTCAGGAAAAAGACGTGATTCACCAAATTAAATATAAGGGTGAAACCCTTGCCCTTGTCTCACAGTGGTACACGGGCTCTATTAATAATTGGAAGAAAATCATGGAGTATAACGGGCTCACCTCCGAAACCAGCCTTCGCCTGGGAGAGACCATAAAGATACCGGCTGACTTGGTGATTAACCGGGAACCCATGCCACTCTCCGAGGTTAAGCCGCACAAGCCCGCCTCTAAACAACCTCCCGTAAAGGAGGGAACCCAGGAAAAGAAGCTACCACCCCAACAGGCCGCTCCGCAAACCCAGGAGCCACGGCAGCTTCTAACTCCGGCCGGGCCAAAATAAATGTCGGTTGCCTGGTTCGGGTCAGACATTCTCTGTTTGTCTTGTGACCTGCTTATTTGGTTGAGAATCGAGGTGCCTGCTCGCAACGGGCGGTTCACGCGACTTTTAGGGATTTAAATTGCGAATAATCTTTGCAGGGGCCTTGGATCGCGGAAGTGTCCGCGCCGAAAATCAAGACGCTATTTTCATACCGGCTCCGGATGTCCACCACAAAAAGCAAGTTTTCATCTTAGCTGACGGCATGGGGGGGGCCAAGGCGGGAGGCTTGGCCAGCCAACTAGCAGTGAAAACCATCGCAGAAACATTTTCATCCCGCCCCAAAAAAGTAAACCTGGAAACTTGCCTCCTTGAGGCATTCCACGATGCGGCCTTAACCATCCACCGGTACGCGCAAGACAATCCGGAAACCTCGGGCATGGGTACTACCGTGGTCGCGGTGGCATTTGAGGCCAATCACGCTATGGTCGCCAATGTAGGGGACAGCCGGTGTTATTTGTGGGAGGCAAAGCGCCTACGGCAGATCACCCATGACCACTCTCTGGTGCAGGAGATGCTGGACCAGGGTAATCTGAGCACCGAGGAAGCAAAGCGACATAAATATCGCAACGTGCTCACACGGGTTGTCGGCAATAGCTCGGATGTGGAACCAGATATTTTCTCTTTGGAATTAAGCCAAGGCAATCTTTTGCTGCTGTGTTCGGACGGCCTTCACGGCGTGCTGGACGACCGGGAAATAGCAGAGGTCCTTTCCGGAGAAGCTGACCTGCAAAGCCAAGCAGACCGGTTGGTGGCGCTGGCCAATCAAAACGGTGGCCCCGACAACATTTCGGTGGTGTTGCTGAAAGTGGGGGAAACTGACTCGGAGCTAGCGGAGGAAGCGGGTCTCCTTGCAGTTATATCGGCTTCACCGTTTGTGGAGAAGCTATGGTCAAGCCGGATGGTCGCAGGTGGGGTGGGTTTGGCTATAGTTGCCCTGCTGGCTTGCGCCCTTTTTTGGCTTTGGTCCGGACCCGACGACGACCAAGCAGTTTCTCGCGCCGCCCCAAAAGTGGTATCAACGCAAGACGCGCCGTTAGACCAGGTAAAGACGGTTGAGCAGCCCTCCCCCAATTCACTGCCTGCAACTCAGCCGGACCAGGCAGCAACAACGGGAGAGCCCCAAAAACCAAAAATGATTGGCACCACGTCGCAGGATGCGCCAAAGGCAAAACTTATAGACGCGGAGTTGGCTCCCGGACCGGAGAAAAAAGGAAACCAACCGGAGCGAGAAATTGCTTCCGCCTCCGTTGGGGTGGAGCAAAAATTCGAGAATTTGTTGCGAACCCATCTATACGATGGCAAGGCTAGAATCTTTTATCAACTGGGCGCTTACGGAAGCTGCGAGGGCCTTCGCCGGGCAATGAGTGAACTTACTGATAAATTTCCCGACCCAAGCGAAGCGCGCCCGGTTTGGACCTTGACCACGGCGGGCCGGGGAGCCAGGCTTCTATTCAAGTTATATTTGCAAGCTCCAACGGGTAAAAAGGCAGAAGCGGCGGTAACGCTTCTTTCCGGGTTCAAACCGCTTCCCGCGCAGAAGCGGCCCAAACCCTTGCCGCTAGGCAGCGCTTTCACCTTTAAGCGCAAATCCATGAGCCGTTTGGACAGCGCGAAGGTCGAGGATACCTCGCTGGCCATGGTGCTTTTGGCGGGCCCCAAGATGTCGGTTCAGCAGGCCGCCTTGGCGGGGGAGATAGTCAACGCCGGGTTAAAGGGAGCGTTGGTGGTATTCGATGCCGGCGCCGGGCCTAAAGCTACGACTCAGATGGCCGAGGCAGCGGGGAAAATGGCTGGAAACCATCCGGTATTCTTGTATCGGGGAGGCAGGGTTAAAAAACGGGATGAGTTGGTGTGCGCAAAAAGCCAATTGCCTGGTTTTCTCTTGGCCGTGGCCAAGGTTTGCCCTAAATTGAGCCTGCTTCCTCCGGTGAGCGCATCCCCCTCCCTCAAAATGGTCGACCGGTAAGCGCTCAGGATTCAGACCGTGCGAACAGATTATCCCCCAAGTCGATGCCGGTCAATTCCAGTTCAAAGATGAAAGAGGGCTCATTACCCGTGGGGCGTAATGAATCCAAATCGCTGCTTCCGGCCCCTTTGGTGGCTTTTAATTTGCGCTGGAAAATAGGGTTAAGCTGGTAATTACCTTCGAGGCTCAACTCCTGCACCTCGCTGAGTTCCACGATAAGACGTTTGCCGTTAGGGAATCTGGAGATCTGCACCACCAGATCAATGGCCGAAGCTACCTGCCCCCGAATAGCAGCCAAGGGGAGGGCGGCTCCGGCAGACAGGGCCATGGTTTCCAGGCGGGACAAGGCATCGCGGCAAGAGTTGGCGTGCAGGGTGGTCATGCTGCCGGCGTGTCCCGTGTTCATGGCCTGCAGCATGTCCAGGGCCTCCCCGGCGCGGCACTCGCCGATTATGATCCTGTCAGGACGCATACGTAAAGAGTTCTCCAGCAATTTTCCGATGCTCACCTCGCCCCGGCCGTCCTTGTCCGGCCATTTGCGCTCCAGATTGACAAGGTGCTCCTGGCGAAGTTGCAGTTCACAGGAGTCTTCTATGACCACAACCCTTTCACCGGCGGGGATAAAGGAACTGATGATGTTGAGCAAGGTGGTCTTGCCGCTACTGGTCCCCCCGCTGACCGCGATATTTTTTCGGGCGACGACGCAAGCCTCCAGAAATACCGCCGTGAGCCGGTCCATGCTACCCATGGCGATCAAATCATCCATGGTCAATTTGTCCTGGCTGAAGCGCCGAATGGTTAGATAGGGCCCTTTGGGTGCGCAGGGGGCGATGATGGCATGCACCCGTGATCCGTCAGGGAGCCGGGCATCCAGGTAGGGTCGCGTGGTATCTATGGTGCGGCCCATGAACTGCCCCACGTTGCGAATGGCGGCCATCAGGCTTTCTTCGCTGTTGAAACGGCTGTCAGTCCTGTAAATCTTACCTTGCTTTTCGATATAAATGGCCTCCGGGCCGTTGACCATGATTTCGCTCACCAGCGGGTCAAGCAAATATTGTTTGATGGGAGCCAAGAACTGAAGCACGGTTTGTGAAAACAGGCCTTCCCCTTGACCTGCGCCTTGGTTTTCACTACGCGAGTCCATTTTAGCCTCCGTTACTTGCCAACCAGGAACGCACGTGGTCCGCACGGCGGCCTTGGGGTTCCAATTGTAAAAACTGCTGGAAGGCCTGCCGGGCGCAAGCGGGGTCGTCCAAGGGTTGGGCGCAAAGGGCTCCAAGATTGAAATAGGCCCTGGCGGCCTTGGGGTCGGCTTTGATCGCCGCGCGAAAGGCCTGGGCGGCCTCGGAATATTTTTGTTGGTCGCTGAGGCAAAGCCCCAACAAGTTTAACGCCGAGCAATCCTTTGGCGTGAGGCTCAAAAGATCGTGGAGTTGCTCTTGAGCAAGAGCTGGTTCACGGTTTCTTCTATACAAAATGGCCAGGTTGAAACGGGGCCCCACGGCTCTAGGGTCAAGCTCCAAAATCTTGATCAGCCGTTGTTGGGCCTTGCGTTGTGTCTGGGCGTTGTCCATTTCAATGCGGGCTGTGCCGGCCAAAGCGGTGGTGTTCTCGGGCTGGGAGCGAAGCACCTTTTCAAACAGCAAAAGAGCCTGGGGATTATTTTTTTGATCGTACAGGGCCTGTGCCAGCACCAATTGGGCGGCCACCGATTCAGGGCTCAGGGCGAGGGCCTTCCGGGCGACCTCCTCCCGCTTCTTGGCGTCACGGCCATACCAGATTACGTAAGCCAAGTAGTTGCGCACGTCATTCTTTTGCAGGCCGACCGCAAGTTTCAGGCTGATCTCGGCATTCGCGGGCTTGCCCGACAAGGTCAGGGCCAGCCCCAAAGCCCTCTGGGTGTCGGCAGACCGAGGAGCCTGCCTTGCCGCCTTGCTGGCCAGGGTCAACAGCTCATGGGTGTTGAGTGCGGGCGGCAGGCTGCCCTGCATGGCGGCTGCCTGCCTGTACCACGCAGACGCCTCCACTAAAAGGGCGGCGCTGAAAGGGACGTTGGATTTGGCCCGGACGGCCTGCCGCAGTTGAGCCAACACCTGGGGATAAACCCTTGGGTCCAAACTCCATATCGCCCGCTGGGCATCTTCGCTCACTTGCCCCACGCCGCTCACGGCCCTAGCCTCGGCCCTGAGAGGAGCTTCCGGTGTGAGGGAGAGGTCGTTCAGCGATTGAGCCACGCCGGGGGCGTCCTGTTGCACGGTGAGCGCATACAGGTGCTTCCGCCTCACTACCAGGTAGCGCAGGTAAGGGTGCCCCTGCTTGGTAAAGCGAAAGTATATGGCAACCTGCCCGGCCAACATGGTTTTGCGGGGAGGGGTGGAGTCGATCAGGGCACCTTTTTGAACCAAGTTCTGCTTTTCCACCCTCACCAGCGCTTCGCCTAATTTGTCCATGTCCAAAGGCTGGGCCAGGGGGCGGATATTGATGACCACGCTGGGCGCTGACAGGTTGGTGCCTGCGGTAATATGCAGGGAGCCATCATCGGATCTGAGGGTGCGTACCTGGAATCTGTTGGGGAAGCGTATTTGGATATAAGGAACCTGGGAGTGAACTTCCTTGACTTGCGGGGTTGGGACCTGAAAAGCTGGCTGCTCCTGATTCACCGGGGCGCAGGCCCCGGCAATAAGGCACACCAAAAAAACCAGCAACTCCCCAAGGCCGTTATTAACGCCTATATTTTTTAAGCTTATCCTTGGCGCGGGCATAATAAGGGTCCCCTTGGCTCGCGAGAATCATAACCTGATGCCACTTGGTCGCGGCCTTGTCAATTTCACCGAAACTCTCCAACACCAGCCCTTCCTGGTAAAGTTCCTTGGCTTGGGTGCCGGCCTTGGCCGTGGTCTGCTCCAGTATCCTATGGGCACGGCTGTTCCAGGGGTCGATGGCGGTGGCCTGTTTAAGCAACTTAATCGCTCCGACCAAATCGTCTTTGGCGAGCAAGCTTTCGGCTTGGGCGATCAAGGGGCTGGCTTGACGTCCCAGGCGTGGTTTGGCCTCAGTCAGGTACTTACGGGCCTTGGCCGTGTAACCGGTTTGGTTGGAGGGATCTATTTTTAACACACGGTTCCAATCCAGGGCGGCTTGGGTCAATTGGCCCCGGCGCATGTTTTTAAGGCCCAGTTCATAGTATTTTTGAGCAGCCGCCAGTTGCCGGTTGCGACTTTCTTCCTTTTGCTGTTGCGCTTCCTGCTGTGCCTTAATCGCGCCCTGAGCTCGACGGAGCATGATGGCGGCTCGCATGTCTTGTGGACGTATCTCTTGGGCTTGCCTGGAAAGTTCCACGGCCAAGGAGAATTGCTTTTTGTCCATGGCAACGCGTGCTTGTTCCAGTAGAGCCTCAGCGCGGCGATTCTGTTCCTGCTCTTGCCGCAGCTTGAGCTTGCGCGCCTCCTCTGCCTTGGCTATCAGCTCTTGAACTCGCTTTTTTAACGCGAGGGCTGATTGGTTTTTTGGTTCCTGGGCCAGGGCCTGGTTGATAAACTCCAAAGATTCCCTCAGTTGTCCGGTGTCAGCCGAGCCTTGCGCGCGCACGATGAGCTTTGCCACCTTTTTTTGCCGCAGCGCCAGTTCAGCCTGCTGTTGGCGAATGGCCATTTCCCTAGCCAATCGCTGCTCATCCTCTTTTCGGTTCAGGTTGGACCAATGCATGGCCAGCAATACGGCCAGCAGCAGCCCCGCGGCCACCATCCCCCACAACAGGCCCTTGCCGAGTTTGCCCAGTTGACGATTGGGCTTTGGGGATAGATTTACCTGGCGCGGTGTGGCGTTGTGCAGGTCGGCCTCGCTGGATGTCGTTTTGCGGCCTAGGTGTAAAACCAGCTCAACCGGACCGATGCCAATGACATCGTTCGGGGCCAACTCAACCTCTTGGATCTTCTTGCCGTTGACAAAGGTCCCGCCCTTGCTGCCAGCGTCCTTCAAGACGATGCGCTGGGGGCTGACCATCAGCTGGGCGTGGCGGCGGGACACGGAGCCTTGGCTCAAGTGGATGTCACATTTAGGGGAGCGCCCAATCAAGGTAGTGCCGGGTTTGAGTAGGAAGGTCGGCTGCGTCGTCGGACCTTTTTTGACCAACAGGCGAGGTGCGTCCGTCTGCTGTAGGACCACCGTTCCTCGTTCATGGAAAGCCGGCTTTTCATCGATGACCACGGTGCGGCCCTGCTCCGCCGGATCGGTCGAGCCCATAAGTAGCTTGAACGGTTCGATGGTGAGAGTGTCGCCCGGCTTCAGTTCGGCCCGCTTCACCTTACGCCCGGCAACCTTGATGCCGTTGGTGGAGTCATGATCCTCCACCACGACCATGGAGTCGCTTACTTCCAGGTTGGCATGATGCCGAGACACCCGGTGATCATCCAAATGGATATCGTTTTCAGCCAGCCGCCCAAGGGTGTAGGTGCCGGGAGCGAGTTGGCGCTCTTCAACGGTTTTGCCGTTACTGCTTATGATAAGTCGCAAAGAAGTCATTTGGGATTAACGCCCCAGTTTTTTACGAACCTTATCCAGGGAGTCCAAGGCCTTGACGTGTAGCGGATCATTGGGGTCCGGTACTAAATTTAAGACCTGTCTCCACTCTTGGGCCGCCAGTTCGTAGTTGAGGAACTTAAAATTGACCATTCCCCGCTCAAAAGATTGTCGGGCAAGCTCCTGCTGCCTCTTTATCGTTTTTTGCAATTTGATGCGGGCCAGATTGTTGCCTGGGTCTAGCTCCAACGCGCGGCTGAACTCTCTTACGGCATCGGGCAGGCGGCCCGCTTGCATGAACACCCTGCCGTTTTCTATGTGGCGCAGAGATAAAACTCTGTTTTTGTCTGACGGATTTTGAAGCTTCACCCTGCCCCCCGTATCGTTGGGGGAGTCATTGGGTTGGGCGGCGGTGGCAACTACCGCCTCCTGGCTTAATGGCTTTTTGGAGGATAAGCCGACCACACCCCAAATCAGAACCAGCGCCAACACCGCTGAAACCCCACCTATAATCGCCAGACGCCTCCGGCGATTGTCGGCCCCGGGCCGTGCCCCGGCCCTAGGGGGGCGCTGGGTCAATTTGACGCCCGCTCCCTTTGGCTTGCGCACCACTGTAGGCTGGGCCGGTGCAGGGCCGGGGGCTGGAGGCATGCCAAAGCGGATAATGCTGCCGCCTATTTGGATCTCGTCTCCGTCGCCTAATTTGATTTCAAGCTGACGGTGCCCCATGAAGAAAATGCCATTGGTCGAATCGAGATCCCGCAAAACCCAGACGTTGTTTATAAGGAGCAGTTCGGCATGCTCCCGGCTGGCGGCGGAGTCGCCCAACACCACATCACAATCAAGCCCGCGGCCCAGCAAGAAACGATGGCCGTATAGTTCGGATTTTTGGCGAGGCTCCCCAGAGCACGACACCCACAAGGTTATGGCACCGCGTTCGTAATATCCTTGACGGTCGTCAACGCTCAAGGGTGCCTCCCTCGTCTTGCCGCCCGGTTTCAAACAGGAGATGTACTTCTCCCGCCTGGTGCATGGCCGCTAGCCCCCCGGAAGACTCGGTCGACGCGGGACCCTTGGCAAAATGCCACCGCCCCGGTTCCTTGGCCGCAAGTTCCATGAGCCTCAAGCACCGGCCCAATAGCTCCTGATCCTGGATGACGTGCAACAGGTGCCTGCCTTCCAGCGCCTGGCCCGCCAAACCCAGGAAAGTGGCCAGGCCCTTGTCCGCGCGGCGGACGATATTTTGGTCGTCCAGGACTAGTTTTCCTGATTCCGGCCATTCGGGGCTTTTCCATTGCGCCTTGGGGGGATGAGGCTCACCGGCACGGAGGGAATCGCCGTTTTTGGGGAGAGCTCGGGAAGACGCCTTCAGGGCGGCCATCTTGGACAGGCAGCGATTGATGCTGGCCGACAGGGCAGTCAAGGGGGCAGAGACCATGGCCGGCGCCACCTTGTCACGGCTTCCCTTCATGGCCTCCTCGCACTGGTCTCTTAGGTTTAGTACAAGGCGTCGGGTAAAAGCGATGATGAACAGCCCCATGGCAAAACCCACCGTCAAGGTCACCAGTAAGCTGGTCAACAGCCGCCACCATAAAAATCCGCTGGTGGAAGTCGCTTCGCTGGTGGAAAAAATCAGGCGAGCGGTACCGATCTTTAAGGGCTCGCCTCGGCCGGGGCGGAAGGCCTTGATAGGCATGGCCAGGTCAAGGTTCCCCGTCTTTGTTGCGCGTATAGTCAACTCCTGCGCCGCCAAGGCTCCAAGGGTCCCCTCATCGGTGGGCTTTTGGTGGAGTTGGGAAACAGGCGCCAGGATTCTGCCCTGCGCATCGTAGATCAGAACCCGCAGGACGCCGGGAGAGCGCTCCACTCCCGCCACGTTCAGCGACATTTCCTCGTTGTTGTTGACAGCCTGTTTGTTTGCCAATGCCAGGGCGGTGACCAGGACCGAGGCTTCGCGGCGCGCTTCCTGCCGCTGTAAATCCCTGATGCCGCGAATTAGGGGCCATGCGGTTAATAGCACCGTCACGGTGACCAGTATGACCATCAACGCCACGATGCGAGATTCCCAGCCCCATCCTTTCAGGAAGGCCGCCTTGCCGGCCCCGGCGATTTTGTCGGTGACTTGGCCCGCCAAGACTGCTGGTTTAGGCAGGGCGTCGTTGGCCGCGCGCAGTTCCAACAGACTGTCACCCAACTGTATGCTGTCACCGGTGTGCAACCAGGCCTTTTCCACCGCGCGGCCGTTGACCAATGTCCCGTTGGTGCTTCCCAGGTCCTCGATTTCCGCCCTTTGGCCTTCAATGGAAATGCGGCAGTGATGCCGCGACACTTCGGAGTCGGACAGAATTATGTGGGCCCCGGCGTCTCGGCCGATAATGTTTTCTTTGCGCTGCAGGGGTAAGACCCTGCCTTGGTCCGGCCCGGAAACCACCTCTAGTTGACGGGTGAAAGCCACGGTTAGCTCAACCTTGTTTCATGGTAAGTTTGTCGCCGCGTTTTAAGCCGCCGGCCGCTCCCGCCGCCAACTCCAGAGCCGACCGGGCCTTAAAATAAATAGGCGTCAAGCGGCTGGGCACAAGATCGCGGGACAGGCCCACTACCACCAGGTCTGTATTGAGAAACACCACGTCCAAAGAAAACTTCATGAAAAAGGTGTGGACCTGACGACATGGATCAATCCATAGGCCTTCGCCGTTTTCCAGCGACTTGCGGCCTAAAAGTCCACGAGACCGCGCCCACCAATCATCGGCCTTGGCGACCCTGGCGGCAACCAGTTCCCCCGTGCGCGCGCAGCGCCAATCAGTTGAGACCGAAGGCATACTTTATAATCAATGGGCCTAAAATGACTATGAACACCGCCGGCATAATACAAAACACCAACGGAAAAAGTATCTTCTGGCTGGCCTGAGCACCCAGGCGCTCGGCCTTTTGAAATCGCTCGGTAACCATGCGCTCGCTCTGGGACTTAAGAATGCTGCCCACGGAAACGCCAAGGTTGTCCGCCTGCACCAGAATGGCCACAAAAGAGCTCAACTCAATAATGTCGCAACGCTGGGACATGTTGCGCAAGGCATCCGAGCGGGAGGCCCCGAATCTGACGTCGCTGAGCACCCGGCTGAGCTCATTAACCAGAGCGTTGGCTTTGGTGCGAGTAACCAAGCGGGCTATGGCCTGCATGAAATCCAGGCCGGCCTCGACGCTAAGGGCCAGCATGTCTACGGTGTGGGGCAGGGCCCGCCTGATTTCTTCCTTGCGCCTTTTGACCCGTTCACGCAGCCACCACTCGGGGAATAAAAAACCCGCTAGAGACGCGGCTACCCAGAACCACCAAGCGGGGTGTCCGGCGAACACTCTCACCAAGAAAAGGGCCAAGAGCACCATGAAGAACTTGTAGGCCCAAAGCTCCTCCACGGTGACTTCTTCCAGCAAATCACCGGCGATCAGCTCCTTTTTGCGCTTGGCCGCCCAGGATTGGGGCATGGCCCACATTACCAGCGGCATGAGGCGCAAGAAAAACGGCCTGCTCCATTTGAGAAGCACGGAGCGCACCACGCGTGGTTTGCCGTCAATACCAAGACTCTGCCGGGCTTGATCTTCCGCGGTGTTGGGAAACAACTGCCTGAACAGCGCAAAAGCGCTTAAAAAGGCCAAAATCAATATGCCGGGCAGCATAAACCCGCCCACCGCTAGCATCCCCTCATGGATTCATGTCCCGTATGCGTTGGGTCAAGGCCACGAAGCCATCTTCCAGCCCCGGCACCACCAAGAATAGGCCTATCAAAATCCCGCATACCAGCAAGGCGATGGCCGCCATGTACTCAAGGGAGGTTTGACCTCCCTGGTCATGCAGGAGATAGAGTGCCAATTCCCGGCACCGGGACAGTATGCTTCGGACCGACACCCGGTTTATTTCATCCAGCGGTAGCGAACACGGAAGCTGTGCTGAGGATAAACTCCCAGTTGTTGGGCCGCCGCCTTGCTGATGGCAAGGGGGTGTCCCGGCTCGTATTGGGAGCGGTCGTTTATGATCACAAACACCTGCTTGCCGGTCTTAAGCGAAACCACCTCCACCTTGGCCCCCATGGGAAGGCTGCCGTGGCTGCCGGTCAGCTTTTCCATATCAAACTCTTGGCCGCTGGTGGTTTGCCGTCCGTGAAACTGAGCGCCGTACCAGATAGCCACGGCGTTGGTCCATTGGCCCGCGGCAGGCGGCGGAGGAGGTGGGGGAGGGGGAGGCAGGGGATTGGTGCAGCCCGCCAACAGCATGGCCCACACTATGGTCGCGGCCATAAACGGCAAAAACAGCCTCTTGTCCAAAATGACTCTCCTTGGCTCAAACATCTATTTTTACGATCTTGCGGATCATGAGCCCACCAGCCAGCAGCATGAGGACCATGAACAACAACAAGATCCAACCGATCAGCGTGTTGAACAGGGGACGCATGTAATCGGGATTGACCACATTCAGCACATAAGCCAGCACGAAAGGCATGGCGATCAGGATGATCCCCTGGCTTACTCCTTGCGCGGTGAGGGAGCGTATTTTGCCTTCCACCTTTTTTCGTCCCACTATGGTGGCGACGATGGTGTCAAAGGTTTCCGATAAATTACCTCCAGTTTCACGCAGGATGGTAAAGGCGTTGACCGCTATGCTCAAATCTTGATTCGGTACCCTCTGAATCATATGCTCCAGGGCTGTTTCAAGTGAACTGCCGAGCAGGTTTTCTTCCAGAACCAGCTTGATTTCCGCGCTGAAGGGCGGAGGCATCTCCTTTTGCGCCAAGTCAAAGGCCTGTAGGGGAGAACGCCCGGCGCGCAAACCATTGCTTATCAAGGTCAGGCCGTCCACCAACTGGGCGTCTAGTTGTCGAACCCAGCGCCACTTCATCCATTTGACGAACCAGGCGGGTAGATGCCAGCCTAGATAGACTCCGCCAAACCCAATCACCATCCCGGCGATCGGACCTAGGCGCCAGGAAACCGTTGCCAAAAGCCCGCCCGTAAGCAAGGCCGACACCGCCACCATCAACCGGCACAGCAGAACTGAAACCGGTTTATGCATGTACTCCAGAAGGTTGTGGACGTACTCAACGTTGCTCTGGTAGCGCTTGTAGAGCATTTGCCGAAGTTTTGGGACCCATCTCAGAGCACAAAACAACACAGCCGTGCCGGAGGCCAGGCACACCAGCAACATGCCGGTATTTCCACTCAAAAAAGTCAGATTCATGGCTTTTCCATTAATAAGATTCCATGAATATCTCGCGGGGAACCGCGTAACCCCGCTGCTCCAGCTCGTTCATAAACCGAGGGATCAAACCGCTGGCCAGGTAGCGCCCTTCCACCTTCCCGTTTTGGTCCATCCCGGTTTGCTGGAAAGAAAAAATGTCCTGGGTGGTGATGGTGTCACCCTCCATGCCGGTGACTTCGATGATGTCGGTGATCTTGCGCGATCCATCAGGCATGCGCGACAGCTGGACCACCATGTTTATGGTCGAAGTAATTTGCTGACGAATGGCCCGGTGGGGAGTTTCCTTGCTTGCCCAGGAGATCATGGTTTCCAGGCGCCCCAGGGCCTGCCTGGGTGAATTGGCGTGCAAGGTGGTTAGGCTTCCCTCGTGTCCTGTGTTCATGGCCTGTAGCATGTCCAGCGCTTCTTCGCCCCGGCATTCGCCCACGATAATCCGGTCGGGGCGCATGCGCAGGGCATTGCGCACCAGTTCACGTATGGTAACCTCTCCGCTGCCATCCACATTGGGCTGACGGGATTCCATACGGCAAATATTCTTTTGAGGAAGCTGTAATTCGGCGGATTCCTCAATCGTCACCAAGCGCTCGTCTGGAGGTATGAATCCTCCAAGTACGTTGAGGAGCGTGGTTTTGCCGCTGCCGGTGCCTCCGCTTATGACCATGTTGAGCTTGGCAGCCACACAGCAACGAAGCAGCTCTTTGATCGCATCGTTGCAAGATCCCCGGGCAACCAAATCTTGCGCCGTAAGGGGAACCTGGGAAAATTTTCTGATGGTCACGAAAGGCCCGCCCAGGGCCAAGGGGTGAATCACTGCGTTCACCCGGGAACCGTCAGGCAGGCGGGCATCGACCATGGGGCAGAGCTCATCAATGCGCCTGCCCAGGGGAGACACTATTCGGTCTATGGCGATGCGTAGATGGTGCGGGGTCAAGAAACCGGCATCGGTTTTAAAAATCTTACCCTGTTTTTCGATAAAAATGTCAGAGGGGCCGTTGCACATAATCTCGGTTACTTCATCGTCAGCCAGGAAAAACTCCAGGGGTCCCAGGCCCAAGGCCTCGTTCAAAATCGCTTCGACTATTTGCTTGCGCAATTTGCGGTCGGTAATATGCCCGGCTTCCTCGTCCATAAGCTGCTCCACCTTGTGGCGGGCGTCGCCGCGGATGCGAGCGACCTTTTCAGGGTCGAGCAGTAGGCTTGCTTCGCTTTCCTGTAGTTCCATCTCATCAATGAGACGCTGGTGCACCTTGAGCCGGAGATCCCGGTGAAACTGGTTGGTCAGCCCCACGGTGCTACCTGAGGCCTGGGCACTACCATGGTTAGCCGCTCGAGCCAGTGGAGGTTGGTTGCTGCTGCTGGAAAAAGCGGTGAAATCGCCCAAGACCCGGCGGTCCGAGGATGCCTGGGTGATGCCGCTGTCCCATAGCCTGGAGGCCAGGCTTTCCACCGCCCGGCTTACCTCGCTTCGGGGGCTGTCGATAAGCGCGGGCTCTCCTCGCCCAAGCGCCTGCGAGAAAATATTTTTATCGTAAGGAATCACCGCCGCCATCTCGCGGCCCAGCTTTTCGCTAACCACGGTTTGGCTGAAGGGGCCTTTGGGGTCATAGGCGTTAAGGACCAGCGAGGTAGATCGGCTGGGAAAGGAGAGCTGCTGCAAGAAATCCAAGTACCGCATGGTTTGTTCCATTGCGGGTATGTCCGGCGTGAGCAGAATTAATACGTGATCGCTTTGTTCCAGACAGGCGAGGTTGATGTCTGAAAATCCCGTGGCCATGTCGACCACCACCAAATCAAAGGCGCTCCTTAGTAGATGCAACAGACGAGTGACCACCTGAGATGTGATCGCCGTGGCGTCCAGCAAATCATCATAGGCGGGCAGAAAAAACACCCCCGAAGAGTGTTTTCTCACAAATCCCCGGACCGTGTTGGGACCCAGGGAGTCAATCACCTTGACTATGTTGCTCATACTCAAGGCGTGGTCCTGTACCCCCAAGGCCAGACAGGCATCGCCGGGAAAGGCCATGTCCATGTCCGCTAAAAAGACCCTCTTACCCAATTCCCTCACCAAGGCGACGGCGAGATTAGCGGCGAAAACGCTCTTGCCAACACCGCCCTTGGCGCTGGCAACCGCCAAAACCACCCCTCTTGGATCGTTCGCGTTCATGACCTAACGCTTGCGCTCCTCATAGCTGTTGAAGGTACCTTCCACCTTGCCCTTGAGTTCTCTATTGGCGTCCCTGGCGCCACCTTTGAGAACTATGGGGGTCAGGAACACGACCAGCTGTGACCTTTGCTTGCGAAAGTCCTCGGAGGAGTAAAGCTGCATAAGGGCGCCGCTGGCTCCCTCGGGCAATTTGTCGAAAATCTTGGTGTCCCGGTTGCTTATCAAACCGCCCAGCACGATGCTTTGGCCGGAATTGCAGAATTGGGTAGTGGTAATGTTGGACTTTTTGAAATTGATGAAGCCGCCGGGGCTGGTGCCCGTGGGTTGGCTAACTTCCACCTTTACCCGCAGGGTCACATCCTGGTTCTGGGCTATGGGCAGTACGTCCAGGAACACCCCATGCTCCTTGAACTGGATGGCCATCCCGCCGTTGGCCAACGATATAGGCACCCCTATTTCTCCCCCAGAAAACAACCGGCCCTTCTCCCCGGAACGAACGCTTACACTGCTCGTTTCCAGGATGCGGGCGCCGCCCACTTCCTTAGCCCGGTTAAACTTGGGGAAGAGGCTGGTTATGGTTCCGGTTACGGCCCCGACGAACCCTGCTCCCGTACCAATGCCTTGCTGGCCAGTGAGGGCCGAGCTAGAAAATGGAGACCAATTAACCCCCCAACCATCTATCACCGAGTTGTTCACCTCCATGAAGTGAGCGGTGACCTGGATCATTTCTCCCGGGCCGGGCGCGAGATCGCTTTTGCGCACCTCCAGGAGGTTGACCACTTGAGGGAAATACAAGCTGGCGGTCTTTATGGCGCGTTTGGCTTCCGTCTCACTGTAAACAACGCCTTGGAGCATGATTTTTTGACCGACCGGCGTAGCCTTAATCGAAGGATTTCTCAGTGCGTCGTTAATGCTCTTAGCCGTTACTTTCATGGTGATCGGCGAAATGGTCACCAAATCCACCACTTGGGGCGAATTGCCGACCACCTTGGCGATGCGCTCCTTGACCTTGGGCAGTATCGCTTGCCCTTCGATCAATATCTTGTCGCCCGCGATACGGTAAGTGATCCCCTCGGCTGGGCCGACCATGGACTTGATGAGCGCAAGATGCGCCTTTAAGTCCCGCACATATACGACGATGGCCAACTCCTGGCGCTTTTTGCCGTCCTTGTCCCAAATTAACAGGTTGGTCTTGCCGGCCTGTTTGCCGTTGATGATGACCTCCGACTTGCCCACCGTGTTGGCGCGCACCACGTAATCGGCAATGGCCGGGTTTCCCACCGCCATGTCGGAAAACTGATATGGTAGATTCAGGGTGGTCGATTCACCCACATGAACGCTTAAGCTTTGGCCGGCGATGACCGCCGTGGCCGAAAACAAAAGCAGACCCAATATCGACCCCAGGGAGATGAGACCTAACTGCCGATTCATCGGGTTCCTCCTGGAACGGTTTGCGCGTATTTCATTAGCGTCCCCCCACGTTGGTGCCGCGAATCTCTCGCCAGGCCGGCTGGGGACGGAAAAACACCTTTTCTTTAACCCCCAAAAGCTCCTGCACTCCGGTTGGTGCTATTGAGGCTTTCTTGTCCGATTGGAACATCGGGCGCAGCACCAGACTCACTCGGCCGGCCTCTTGAGCCAAAACCAATGATTGGGCCTGCTGAGGGCTCAGGCTCAGGGTCACATTGGATTGCCGGCTGGCATAGTTGAGCCGCCTCATGTTTTGATCCATGGAGCCCAATCCCTGGGCGTTTTGCTCCTGCAATTTTTGGGCTCGCACGGCATCGGAAACCGGGCCTAGATCTTGCCCTACTGCCAATACAAGCACGTTTTGGAGCAAAGTGTAGGTGCGCTGGTTGCTCTTGTCGCGGTCGCCGAATTCGAAGGTGCCCAGTACGTCGACGGAGTTGCCGGGCTTGATTAAACCGGCCACCCCGCTGATGTCATCAGTGGCCATAGTTACCGCTCTGTAGTCCTGAGGGATTTTGATGGCCAGGCCGGTCTCCACTCCAAAGGAGATAAGCTTGGTGCCCAGCACCTGTTCGCCCTTGAGTATGGGTACGGTGGTCACTTGATCGATGGCTGCGTCAATCGCGTTGAGCGCCCCAGGCTGGACGAAACGTCTGGGAATGGTGCTGACCTCCACCAAGCTTTCGTCTAACCTGGTATTTTTGGGAATATCCTTTTTAGCCATCAAGACCGGGAGACCCTGGGCCATGAAACCCAGATCGCGTTCTTTTTGCCTAATGTATTGGTAGGTCAACACTACGGCCAACAGAGCCGCCACTATGGGGATTATTAGCCCTTTTTTGCCGGTCAAAATAGATGTCGCCACTGAATGCCTTTCGCTAATAGCCCACGATGGGGCCAACCAGTTGTGTGCGAATGTTGCGATTGCCTCTGGCTTGGCCGTCACCATCCCGGACAAAACGGTTGTCGCCTAGCCCAGTCATCATGGCTCCGCCCACCCAGGCCAGTTCACGGCTCACGCTATAGCGGCCTGGGGTTGTGGCCTCATCAGAATAGCTTTTAAAGGCGGACGCAACCCCTGGCAGCGCCTGTCGGGTGGTTGCAAACGAGGTGACTTGCATTTGAAAAAAGTTTTTGGTGTCCTTTTGATGCATTTCCAACAACGCCTTGGCCTCTGCGCCGATCATGGTCTCGGCGGCCTGGTCTGAAACGAAAAAAAGTTGTGCTACAACCAATATCAAGGCTACCAACACGGTGAGAGCGAAGATGGACTCCACTGCGGCTTGGCCGCAGCGGTCTCGTCTCAAGGCCGCAAGACTGCCCGCAAGTCGGGCCGGGTATGGCCAGTGGCGCGCCATCAATGCCTGAACTCCTGCATGAAGGCCGGAGGCGAGTCGCGCCAGGGATCGAACAAATAGAAGGTCCGCAGGGGCATGAGCCGGGCCACGTAGGATGGATCGCAGCGGTATATGTTCCCCCCGGTGGGTTCGGCCAGACTGTAGGCTGCCATACGGGGAATGGCCACGTCAAAGCCCCACTCGGCCAGATTCACATAGGGCCTGATGGTTTCTCGGCTCATCTTCACCCGGTAATAGGTATCGACCTCCCCGTCACGGTTGTTGAGCCCGTCAATTTCCTTAGAGCCGAACCAAATTATCCCAGGCGAGGTCTCGGTAATAGCTTTGCGGCCTCGACCATAGCCTTGCGGTGCGCCTTTGCCTCCCAGCCATTTCCACTTGGGCAGAGGCGGGCATTTGCCAGTGGGGCAGGGCAACCAATAGGCAAACTGAAACTGCCTTTTTTTAGGCTCAATGGCGGCCAGGGTGCGGCCGGGGTAAGTGGGGTGGATCAGCGGCTCCATGTCCAGGGGACGCCTACCGGGCAGCAGTCCCGGAACTTCGCGGCCGTCTTGGCCATAGCGCTTGCTGTGCCACTGAGCTACTTGCCAGGCGATGTCTTGGGCTCCTTCGGCAAAGGTGCGGTTGGCCCGGTGCTGTAGCTGACGGGCATACTTCATCCACGAGTCGTAGTACTGAATGCAGGCCAATGCCTCCTTTTTGCTGGCCCAAATCCGCCAGGGAAAGCCTAAGTCCCTTTTCAAGTCTTCCATCAGACCTTGTATCTCGTGGTTAAGGTCGGCGATCTCGTTGAGTCCGGCGGCCTGGACATTGGCCGCGCTCATGGCCACCATGTCCGCCGAAGACTGCAGCATCACTCGGTCGTGCACCACCTGACCCACATTGACCATGAAGGCCAGGAAGCAGATCAGCACCATGGCCGATAGGGCCACCAGCACTGAGGTCTGGCCTCTCTGGTCTTTGGCTAGGGTGCCGCGCATATCCGCTCAGCTTCCCGGATTCCAATAGGCAACGTTGTCGCCGGACTCACGAGGTTCGCGGGCCTTCAGACAGGTTTCGCGCTCCAGCCAAGATTTGCCTTCATCGCCCCATAATATGGGCAGGGGAATGAACTCCTTTACCTGAACCGCCCAACTGATCCCCTGGTCTCCGCAAGCTGGCCGCCCTCGCATGTTGCCGGTGTTTTGCACCACCAGCTTGCCGATCTGTTTGGCCCCGTCCTGCCAAAGCGGCTCGCGCACTAAATAGCCCCGTGCCCCAACGTAGGAGGCGTAGCGCACGGTCAGCATGTCCGAGCCGAGAAAACTGATCGAGACAAAAGCCATCATCACGAAGAGAATGATGATCATCATCACCATGAATTCGACCGAGCCTTGGCCCCGGCGGTCTTGCCAAAGCCTGCGATGCCAGCTCGCTTTCACAAGATGTCCCAAAAGCGGGCCCAAACCGCGCCCCCGGCGATGCACACCCCAAAGGGTATGGCCGGCAGCCCCAGGGAGGCGGGCTTGGCCGAGGCGCTCCTAGTCAACATCAACCCCCAAAAAAACCTACCCGTTTCCTTGAGCCCCTGGAGGAATTTGCCGTTGGCCAGCATAATCACCAGGGCCACCGCCCCGCCCAAGAGGCAGGCGTAGATGGTGGTCTTAAGGCCGAACATGGGACCACCCAGGGCACCCACCGCAGCCAGGAGCTTGACGTCACCGCCGCCCACCATGCCCATGAAAAAAGGCGCCAGCAAAACTCCGCCCCCTACCACCAGGCCCGCCCCTGCCCAGCCCAGGCCAGCCGGCCCGCCATACCACCAACCCAGAAAGAGCCCCGACAACGCCGCGGGCAAGGTAACCCAGTTGTAGATCAGGCCACGGGTGAGGTCGGTGACCAGGCAGACCAGCACAGTAGCGGCCAATAACGCCTCCCAGAGATGGATAGGCGGGAGGCTCATAGCAAATAGGTAATCCTAGTCATTACGCGTTGTCGGCGGACAAGTTTTTAAAAAGCAATCAGCTGCCGAAACCTTTACTCAAATAAGTCTTGATGTTGCCGGCCAAGGCTTCGACACCGCTTTGAAAATCCGGAACGAAGGCATAGGCTGCCCCTAATAGAGCCGCGATTACGCCGGCAATGATCAGCATGTACTCAGTCGCGGTTTGACCACTTTGATCTTTTAGCAAACGGACCATTAGCACCCCTCCATAGTCGACCGGCTAGGGCCGGTCTGATACAGACTCCGCCCTAACATCCTGTTGGTTTTTCGATTAAACCGAATGATCATCAAATGCCCGTATAGGCTTTGTACCAAACCCCTCCCAATCCGGTTGGGTTAGATAAAGTGAACTGGGCAAGGTTACCTGCCCATGTCCCTATGCCTTTAACTACTTGCGACGCCTGGCTGATGGTTTCAGGCAGCCCATCAGCCACCATCAACCATGGTTTTGTACGATAATCCAAGGAGCGATCAAAGGACAGCGCCGAGTTTTCCAACTGGCTCTCAAGATAGACTTGGGACCATGATCTTCCGTCTGGCGCATTACCCGCCGTCGCCAACATGTTCAAAGTATTTATATGGGCCTGTTGAAAATCATCCAGAACGCCATCCGTGGTTTGCCAAGAGTCGTAGACGGCAAATGAGGCATCAATTAAGGTTCCACCAATATCCAGCCTTGCCGCATCGATGGCGAGGTTGCCCCAAAGGTTGATCATTTCCTTGCCGGTTTCCCCTACCAAACCCTTTTGCTGCATTCTGGTCGCTACCATGTCAATCAGTGAACTGGCAGCGTAATCAACCCCTATGGAAGCGAGTTTCTTTTTGGCAAAAAAAACAGCAAGGTCGGGATCTAAGGAAGTAAGTTCTTTCATCGATAGGGACTCGGCAAACGATGACGGCCAAGTTTCCGTGGCCTTGGCGGTATCCTTAACCACGTCAATTGCTCCAAGGAGCAAAGTAATTATTATGGGCGGGACATCGGATGGCTTGTTGGGAAGAAAGCTTCCTTTGAGCAACTCCAGGGCCTGGGCTCTCTCTTCGGGTGTCTTAAAAATTTTATATAGCCAGGAGTCGTACTGGCCTTCATCCACCCCGGAGCCTCCGATAAGCTCCGTCACCACGCACAAACCGCTTTCGCTGGTTTCGCCGAAAGTAATCTCCAGTAGCTGGTATCGGCGGTCGCCGCTTTGCGGGGCATTGGCGTGGCTGGGATCCCCGGCACTTTGGGGTGCATCGGCATAGGTCGGAGCGGGAGGAGGAGTAAAGGCGGCGCAGGGCAAGGCCAAGCCGACCATCGCTACCAGTGCGGAACATATGACAAGGCCAATGCGCATCATACGGACCTCTTTAGCGGTGAGCCAATTGAGCGATGCTCAGCGTGTAATGCTATGGCTACCACCCGCCTCCTCCGCTGCCGCTGTAATATATGTCCAGGGTTGGTATATTGAATAGTTCTGTTAATTTTAAATTTTTGATGATGCTGTTATTTGCCTGATTCAAGCTGTTGTTTACAAGGGTGCTTGGCGCAAGGCCTGCCTTACCAAACTTTTTGTCGAGTTCTGACTGGGTGTAATAAATATCTTCCCATCCTTCGTGCCAAGTACCCTTAAAGCCAAAGATTAAATCCATTGAATCGGCATATTTTTGGTCCATATATGACAATTTAAAGTATTCAATTCTGCGAGCGCCAAACAAATCGGTAAATTCGCTCACGCATTTATCTAATTTGAAATCCGCTTCCGATATAATGCCATGATACACAGACATGCTATGGATATAGCCTTGCTTATTACCCTCGATTTTTGCTTTGTCGGCGTGCTCTTTGGCCAACCCAGCACGTTTATAGGACATATCGTGCATGTAGGCACATTCATCTGGGGTTCCCCAAACTGGCGAAGGGAAGCAGTGCCCCTTGCCGATACTTTGTGCGGCAGTTCGATCTTTTTCAAATATTTCTCTAATTGTGGACTTGTCGTCTTGGATCCCTGATTGAGCCCATACTTGCATGCAATCCGTAAAAAATTCATTATCACAAGTGTCGTTATGGCTGGCGGTAAGACCGGGGCCAGAGTAATTCCACCTATAGCTTATTTTCTTCAATATATTTACATGACAATCCTCTAAGCCAGCTTCTTCCAAGTCATTAAGATCAACTTGGTGTATTTTATGAGAAGGCCTGGGAGCTGACACTGGTTTGCCGGCGTCTTGCGGCTTTCCGGCATCCTTGGGTCCCGCTGGGATAGTGGCCTGGGCTTGCAAAGGTAGAAACATTACCACAAGCAAAAGAATAAATTGGCCTATGCCGCGCAACTTATCCATTATGGCTTTCTCCCCCCACTTTCTCTCCTCCAGGTTTTTGCTAACCAGCAGGGAAAATTTTCAAATCGTCAGCGAGTAGTCCGTTAATAATGCCAATTTTCACCGACAAGCCTAAGCGTGAAGTGACGCATACCAGCTATGCTCGGCATCCATAGATTCCGGATGACTCCTCGTTTGTTTGATCTTTTTGCAGCCAACTGCGCATTACACGCGTAGCCGATGCGGTGCCCTTCTTAAAGGCGGATATGCTCGTATCAATAAAGTTGGAGGAAAATACTATGGCATCCCACGATAAATCTACAGCATGCCGAAAATCGTACCAAACGAGGTCCCCAGCGGCTTTGGGTATAAATATCCAGGACATCCACCATTCGTAAGTGAAATTGCCTGCCAGATTTTCATCATATCTGGCGCCGCCTTTTTCCGTGAATTGCCTTACGCAATAGTTTAATTGCAAATCGGCTACCGCTATGGCCTTGCCTCTTTCATGCTTATTTTTAATTTGGTAGGCCCTGAAACAAGCCATGTCGTGCATATAAGCGCATTCATCGGGAGTACCCCATACCGGATCGGGGAAGCATTGACCCATTCCATCCTTTTCAGCCCGTTCCTTGTCTTTTGCGTGGATATAACGAACATCGATGACGGGCTCGTTTGATCCGGGGTCCGGTTTGCCCGCCTCTAACCAATAGGGCTTGCAGTCGTCGTATAGTGAGGTGCACCTAGGGTCCATGCCGGCCGTCCAACCGGGCCCCGAATATACCCAGTTGTCTAACCTGTTTGTATACTCTGAGCAATCTACCAGCCCGGCGTCTAATAGGTCATTGGGGTCTATGGGTGGGACTTGATATGTAGGTTCGGGCGCATGGGTTGGTTTGCCGGCGTCTTGCGGCTTTCCGGCATCTTTGGGTCCCGCGGGGATGGTGGCCTGGGCTTGCAAAGGCAGAAACAGCACCACCAGTAAAAGAATAAATTGGCTTATGCCGCGCAACTTATCCATTATGGCTTTTTCCCCCCCGCTTTTTTGACCTCCAGGCTTTTGCTCACCAACTGGAAAACTCTTTTATTATGCATCCAGGCCTCGAGGTTTGTTTTCGGTCCCACGGTTTGGGCCCACACCATGGCGGAAAACATGCTGTTTTGCAGAGCAACGGCATATAGTTCCACTTGGGCATCGCCCTTCTTGCCGATCCCGTGAATATAGTACGCATCCCCTTTGATATTCTGGTGCCGGACCTTGGCGCCCCTGGCCTCGAATTCCACCTTGGGACCGTTTACCGTAAGGTATTTTTGGAGCGTCTTCAGCCGCTCTTCCGGGCTTTTGCGCTCCGCCTCGGGCGGTAATATGACCGCCACTTGTAGACTGCCGGTAAGCTGGTCGCCCTGCTTGAGTTGGAAAACTTGCTCCAACACCTTATAGTCTGGAGCGTTGCGTTCCTGGGGCTTTTCGGCCGGGCCGGTGTAGCAGAGCACATTGGCGATGCAGTGCTTGGCCCAGTTGCCCACCTGCTTTACGGGCTGAGGATCGGCCAGCTTGAAGCCAGCCAGGCACACGGCGTAGTCCCGCGCCAGCTTGGTGAAGGCATCGCGCTTGGCCGAGCACCACACCGTGAACAGCACGGTGCCGCTACGCCAGACTCCGGCGCGTAATAAAATCTCACCTTGCTTGGGGTCTTGCTTCTTTCCCAGGGCCTCGAAGGCGATGCCCGAAGCAGACAGAGCTAAGCGGTGTTCCATCACATCGAAACCGTTGGCCCGCATGAGAGCTTTAAGCCAATCGGCCTTGCCCACCTCCTGGCGCAGGTCAGTGGCTAAAACCTCCACCAGGCCAGCGGCGGGGCCTTGCGGCGCAGCAAAGGCGGCCAGCTGAATGGGATTTATGGTGGCGTTGTCGGGTGGTAGGCGTTGCCAATCTTTGGACGGCACCGGCACGGCGAAAACCATCGCGGGTGGGAGGTCCTGGTCAATCTTAACCCGGGGCAGCTTGTGGCCCAGGCCCTTGGCAATAACCTCGTTAAGAGGCGGGAACAGTGGGGTGGGATCAGCGGCAAAAGCCGAACCGGCAACCAAAATCAAAAAAACGAATACGGCGGTTGTCGCCCGCCACCCATCCAAGTGCAAACGGCTTAGCATACGTATACGTCCATCCCAAGCCGATAAACGGCTAGTGCTGATGCGGGGTGTCGTATCTCATGGTGTATTTAAGCAACAAGCCGGCATGAAATGCCGGTTCCCCACTAATTGCCGGGGCAGGCAATAAGGTATTTGCGCTAGGATCGAAAAAATCCAATCATTTTATGCAAGTTCGTTGCATCTTAACAAATACGCGTAAAAGCCACAAGCCAAGAATGCTCTGCTTTGGTAGGGGGAGAACTTCCGTTACAAAGGCCAAGAACGCTTTGAGAGGGGACAAGGCTAACTGCCATCACTTTGCAGCCAACCACGCCAGGCTAAAGATGGCTGCTTTGGCGTACAACCTTCTACAAATGATCAGGGAGTTTCACTTCGCGTGGCTGATAAGCCTGGCAAACAAGGCTGACTAGCGGATATCTCATCATGGTCGGAGGCGGTGGGTGTATGTGGCGTCTCCATTCACGTGGCCCACAGCTATCGAGATGTATTAGCCCCTGGATGAAAGAAGATGCCCACATGATCGACGAAGCGGAAATGGGTCAGTATGCTCAAGATTAAGGCAATTGCGGTTTTCGTTGTGTGAGGTGGACCCTGTTGTTTGGACAGCTATGAGGTCAAGTTAAGCGAGAGTTCCAGGTTCCGCCTTTTGGTATTGTAGTTTGCCCTCAGGGCTTGTGAGATGTCCAGTTCTTCCGGTTCGG
>Ga0180007_10001732_pt1 | contig 27920 bp, 30 predicted proteins | sample MM_PC_MetaG_FD_121122 | JGI IMG/M metagenome (GOLD analysis project Ga0180007, IMG submission 121122) | Groundwater microbial communities from the Aspo Hard Rock Laboratory (HRL) deep subsurface site, Sweden - MM_PC_MetaG | ecosystem: Environmental > Aquatic > Deep subsurface > Groundwater... | reverse complement strand
TACAAGTATATTAGATAAAGGATATTTAAAAGTTTTTAATGATGTATTAGAAAATGAGATTGTTGCTAATTTAGATATGAGCTCAGTTTATCCTATATCTTGGGAAAAACCAGAAGGATTGTTGGATAATATCCTACAAGAAGAGCATACTATAGGAATTCATTGGTATGCCGGATCAAATATTATGAGTTCACATGAAGGAGAGGAGTTGTGCAAGTGTGATTCTGCTTTGTGCAAAGAAGCAAGGAGAATATATGAAATATAGTATAATATTACCATATTACAAAAGACCCGATTATTTACATAATACACTAGTGTCTTTTGAATACCATTATCACAGAAAAGATTATGAGGTGATTGTAGTAGAAGACCATAAGAATAATAAAGATATTATTCACCATGCTACACTAATTGGGATTTTACAGAAGTTTAATACTAGAGGTATGATATGCGGAATAGCAGTGTCTCCATTGGAAGGAATGTGGAATCCAGCACCACTATTCAATATTGGTGTTGCCTCTTGTAGAGGAGATATCTTGATTATTTCAAATCCAGAATGTATACATGAAGTCGATATACTATCTGGACTGGATTATGAATTTGGTAGAGATCCAAATTGTTATGTGATTTGTGGTTGTGAGGAAGTAGTACCACAAGAAGGTTCTATCAGGAGACTCTTTAGCTTTAAAGATTTTAAGTTTAAACATAGAATCTGGTTTCAACATTCCAAGTTCAATAACCGTGGATTTCATTTCTGTTCTGCTATCTCAAAAGAGAAATATAATGAGATAGGCGGATTTGATAATACCTTTGCATTTGGTGTAGGATATGATGATAATGACTTCAGAGATAATGTGATATATAATAATATTCCTATAATACTTAGGGATGATCTGCTGGTAGCTCATGTTAGACATGGTGAAGACATAATAATCCCTGATCGTGGGACACTTACAGCACTAAATGGAGAATATTATTATGAGAAACTAAAAAATAGAGGAATAGAATTGGAGTTTGCTCAATGAGAGTATTATTTTTACTTCATGGAATGCGTGGGAATTCTAAACGAATTTATTATGATAGCATAGAAGATTTTATGAGACTTTGTGACGTAACTATCTATGGCCCGAGAGAAAAAGAAATAAATGGTGGTGATATATCTCCTATAGAGTTTACTCAGACAACTGAACTGAACTATGTTATTTCAGAACTCAAACCGGATATATTAGTCCTACCTGGTTTTGCAATATGTAATAGATTCTTTGAATATTGTGGTATAGATAGAGTAAATAGTATACCAAAGGTCATACTTGATGATGACTTTTATGCTATAGAAGATCCTTCTTGGTATGAGAAGAATGGTATACAACTTATGATAATGTTACATCCATATGACCCAAAAACTCTACCTATAGAATCTGTATGGTTGCCACCAAGTGTTTCAGAGAGTCAGTTTATTACAGAAGACACATCAGAAAGAATTAATAGAATAACATTTGTTGGTGGTGGAAGATATAGTAGTAATAAATACTATAGTGTTAGACAAAAAGCTATAAGAGAATTGGAGATAGAAGGATTATTGGATTGTCATGATGAAGTTGGGTATGAAAAATACCCTAAGATATTACAAAGATATAGTGCGGCACTGTCTTGTTCCTTTCCACCACTAAATTTTCCTCCTATAAAAGCTTTTGAGATAATGGCATCAGGAGCTAAGCTATTCATCACACCATTTCAGTATTCAGATATTCTTTTTGGAAAGGAAAGATCTTATTATACATATAAGTGTGATTGTAGTGATATTATAGAAATGGGATATAAGATCTTAGAAGATGATGATGAGGTATCCAAGAGAGCAGTAGAAGTAATAAGGAAAAATCACTTGCTTTCTCATAGATCTGAGGAACTGAAGAATATTCTCACCGCAGTAGTTGAAGGAAGTGAGGTGCCTAGAAAATGGGGAATTTAATCTTAACATCATCTGGTGGATCATTATTTTCTTATGATATCCTAACTAGTGAGATATCTGAGATTTTCAGAGTTGGAGAGTATAATGAATATCTAATGGGTATTACAAAGAGTGATGATACTTTTTACTTTTCCAGTAATTATACCATATATAAATTATCAGAAAATATAGCAGATTACTACACACTATCTGATAAAATTGGTAATGTTATGATTCAACATATAAAGTGTATAGGTAATTACATATTTGTTCCCGTAAAGACTAAAAATAGTATACTCATCCTTTCTAAGGATCTATCTACTATTTCCAATCTCATTGTATTCTCACCTTCTAGTATAGAAACTTTTGGTGATAATATAAGCAACATAACTTTTGATGGTGAAAAATTTATAGTACAGTTTACAACTGTAAGAGAATCTGGTGATATAACTAGAGAAGGTAATAAGAGTGGAGTGATATTACTTGATACGGATTTGAATATTATTTCCAGGGAGACTAATGGAAGAGGTGTAGTTCTTACTGAATGTGTTGATGGAAATGTCTATCTATTATGTAATTACATGGATGAAAATAGAGGATGTCTTAGTGTTAATGGAGAAGCTAAAGTAATATGGAACAGGAACTATCATATGTATGATTTGGCTATCTTGGAGGATAGTATATTTATAGTTGGAAAGGCATTTTATGGAAATATATTTGGTGGAGTGATAGTACATTTGGACAAAAATTTCAATGTAATTAATAATACTATAATAAATAATGTTGGATACTTTATGGGATGTTCTTGTAAAGAGGATAGAACTAATCTACACTATATTTCTGATAAAGACATAAATATAGACAACTGGAGAAGTAAAAAAGAAGATAATATTATAGTTATGGTACAGGAAAATGGGAATAGAATATAATAAAGCTAACACAAAGCTTTCTGAACTTGAGATGGCTGAGATAAGAAAGATAGTGGAAGGTGGTCAGGTAGTAAATGGTGAGTACACGGATACCTTAGAGAGAGTAATTATGATCAATACTGGGGTAAAACATGTAATTGCCTGTGCAAACTGTACATCTGGACTTATTATTGCACTAAAAGCTGTTGGAATAGAGGAAAAAGTAGTGGCTCTTCCCGCATTTACATGGTATAGTACAGGATATGCAGTAGGATGTACCAATAATAAGTTATTTTATTGTGATGTAAATATGGATACATGGCTTATTGAGGATGATTATACTTATGCTGATGTTATTATTGCAGTAGATACATTTGGTAATCAGGCTAATGTGATTACGGATAAACCTGTTATTTATGATGCAGCACACGGATATGGATTGCCAAACTTAGGTCATAGAGGACTAGTGGAAGTAATATCACTGTCTTTTACTAAGGTTACTACTGGTATGCAGGGTGGTATTATACTTACAAATAGTGATGAAATAGCTGAAAGAGTCAGGAATATGGTACATAGATATGCCAAGCTTTGTGAGATAAACGCACTTGTTGCTTTTAACTCTATTAGAAACTATGAAAAGAATCGAGGTATTAGACAAGAGATTATAGATGAGTATAGATGGTGTATTAAAGTACCTTATAGAGAACAAGTGATTCCTGAGTATACAAATAATAGTGTGTACAGTATCATGTTAGATACTAATGAAGAGCGAGATGATATAGCAAGGAAACTGAGTAAGAATGATATAGGGTACAAGATTTACTATGAGCCACTTATGCTAAGAACTAATGCACACGATATCTATTCCAGGATTATATCACTTCCAGTTCATCAATACATAGATGTAGAGAGGGTATGTGAGGTAATCAACTCATGAAAGTAACATTCATTTCACCATATTACAGTAATATATGGGAGAATATTGGTATTGGATATATAATAAGTTATTGTAAGAAAAACTATGATGGTGATGTAGAGTTTGTATCTATGCATGATAACTTTGATAGATTCTCTGATATTATTAACAGTGCATTAGAGTCCGATATAGTAGCATTCTCATGTACTTCCCCAACCTATTCTCGTGGAATATCAATTGCAAAGTTAATAAAGCTAATTAATCCCGGTGTGCATATCGTATTCGGTGGTTGGCATGTTACAGCAACCAAAACTATAGAATCTCCAGTAGATCAGATAATAGTAGGTGAGGGAGAAAGAGCATTCTTGGAGGTTATGAAGGGAAATAGGACTCCAATTATCTCTAATTTAGACGTATTATCATTTAGTGAGTTACCTTGGCCTGATAGAGTAGCTATCAGAAATGGTAGGCATCTTGATTGGTGTGAAAAAACTTATGGAGAAAGAATAGCTAGTTTTCAATCAAGAAGAGGTTGTCCAATGTCTTGTACTTTCTGCTCTGAAAGATTGATGTCTAATAATAATGTAAGGATTAGAGATCCTGAGGATACTCTTGATGAAATTGAATATGTTAGTAAAAAATATAGAATTGATAGATTTAAGTTTATAGATCCAACACATGGATATCCGAAATTAGCAGCTATCTCTTTTTGTAAGGAGAAGATAAGACGTAATAATCGACTTCCGTGGGAGGCAATGTCACATGCAGCTTTTATTACTAAGGATATACTAAAGCTAATGAAGGAATCAGGATGTATGCAGATAAATATAGGAATAGAGACAGCAGATCCATACATACTAAAAGATATAAAGAAGGGTGTAACAATTAAGAAAATAGAAAAAGTGTTTAAATGGTGTGATGAGGTTGGTTTAGATACAAGAGGATTCTTTATGATAGGATTTCCAAATGAGACTGGAAAGAGTTATAAGCTTACCAAAGAGTTTATTAAAAAAATAAAACCAAAGGTAGTAGGCTTTACAATTTTAGCACCATATCCTGGGAATAGTTATTATTCTGAAGAATATAAAGATGTAGATTGGAGTAAAGTTGATGAGTATAGTAATGATATATGGAGTACTAAAAACTACACAAATAGTGAATTAAAGGATACTCAAGAGAACTTTGCAACCGAGTTTGCAAACAAGCTTCCACTACATCAAAGAGAAGTAATGGAGGAAAGAAATGGGTAGAAAAATAATAGGTCTTATTGTAGCTTGGGCAGCAGAAGATTTTATAGAACCTTGTATAGTGCAAGGTTTAGAATATTGTGATGAAGTACATGTTTGTATAGCACCACATTCTGAAGAGATGAAGAAATTCAAAGATTCTACAGATGAAATTGTAGATAGGTATAGAAATAGTGTAAATATTGTTAAGTTAGACGGGGTAAAAAATCATTCACAAGTTAAAGCAGCTATTCTTAATAGTATGCTTGATATGTCAAAGATATTTCATGTTGATAATTGGATATGGACATTAGATGTAGACGAATTCTATCCACATATTAGTTTTGAGAATGTAAAGCTTCTGATAGAAGAGAATATTTGTGATCAGATAGGTTTTGAAGAGTTTTATTTCTATATTAATATGCAACATTGTCTAGTAGGTAATCATAATAGACTCTTCAAGATAAAGGAGAGTAACCTGGATAGAAAATTCAGATTTCTTCCTACACAATATTGGCAAGGGAGTAAGTGTATAAACTATATACCATTAAGAGCAGGTGGTATGTTCCATTATGGTATGCTTACTAACCCTTTTGCAAAAGATGCCTTTTGGAGAACTGAGTATGAAGAAAAAGAACAGAGTAATAAGGTAACATGGCTAAATGAAATATATAAGAACTATGATCTAAGTGATGAAAATAGATGGATAGAAGAGAACGAGAGATTATTTGGTATTAAGTCTCCCTGGTTTAGTGATTCATTCTTACCCGGTGAGGATAATAAGCTTATAAAGTTTAATGCCATACATCCTTGGGCAATTAGAGATACAGGATTAGATAAGATAGTTGATTTCAGGAGGAGATATGGGTTCTAAATACTTAATTGCTAGTCGTAGTGATGATTCACAAAAAGAAATTACTGATATTACATTTCCTATAATAAAGAGGTATGCAAGTGCATGTAATGCGGAGTTTATCACCATTGTAGATCCACGAGACTTGCATCACCATTACCGTATAATGCAATTTTATGAACTTTTTGAGCATTATGATAGAATACTTTCGCTTGATTCAGATATACTGATACTAAAAGGTGCTCCTAATATCTTTGATGTTGTTCCAGAAGATAAGATAGGCACTATTTTTGAGGATGTTGGTAGTAGAAAGGAAGACCGTAGGAAAAGAATTAGGATGATCCAAGAGGAGTTTGGTGATGTAGATTGGAAAAGTGGGTATATTAATACTGGTGTTGCCGTTTTTAGTAAGTGTCACAGGGAGATATTTGCTCCTAGTAAAAAACTATGGCTAAATCTTGGATATGATGATGTTTATTTGGGGTGGAAAATAGGTGACATTTTACGAGATAGAGGACAAATACATGAATTATCATATAAATTTAATCATATGTCACTTTTTTCAGAGAATGGTAATGTCTCTAGATTTGATAGCTATATCATACACTATGCCGGACAGGGTGGTTTCTTGTCATGTAGATCTAGATTAGAATGTATTACAGAGGATAAATTAGTTTTAGAGAAGTACGGAATGTTATTTGAGGAGAGAAAATTACTATGAACCGTATCTATGCAGAGGGAACTCTTGGAGACTCATTCGTTTTCATGCTCAAAATAAGAGAGATGAAAGAAAGAGTTATAGTATATCACAAAACTAAGTGGATTCATTGGTATGGAGCAATAAAGGAAATCTATAGTTTAACAAATAATGTGGAGCTTAGGTTTACAGATGAGAGAAGAACAGATCTACCTGAAGTGCTTTCAGATCCACATACTGGAAAAATGAGTTTTTTTCCTGAATTTGATATAGTAAGTCGGTATAATTTCAACAAACCATATATTGTCATAACACCAAGTTCAGGTAAGCCAGTTGGTTATAATGCAAAGAAGCTTCCTCCATACATGATTAATGAACTTGTACTTTCTATTGCACGTATGGGAATTAAATGTGTTCTTTTAGGTACTGATACAGCATACACAGATATTCAAGGTTGTGTAAACCTTATAGGGTATACATCTATACAAGATTGTCTTGCTATAATACAAAAATGTGAGCAGTTTATAGGTCCTGAAGGGCTTCTCCTATATATGGCACTCAGTCAGAAGAAACACTCTATTGGATTCTATAGTGACTATGAGGCAGTAGAGAAAAGAGTAGTAGGTACACCTTGGGAAGAACATTGTAAATTAGTTGATATGAGGAATATAGGAATAATAGGACATAATATTATAGATGCTCTTAAAATAATAGATGAGGTTAATGGAGGTATAGTATGAGTGTATTGGTACTTAGTGCAGGTCGTAGTGGAACGAATATAGCATTGGAAATCCTTGCAAACCATTCGTATTTCATACCGACTGAACCACCTGAGGATAAGTGGATATTTGATAGATGGAATTGTGTGTATCCTGATACCTATCTTTCTAAATCAGATACGTGTTACTGTCGTTCTTGTATATTACTAAGAAACATCCTTGTGTATAATCCTGGTATGAAGATAGTATGGACTATAAGACATCCTTATGATATGGTACTTTCTAAAATAAATCGTGGGTATAAGAGTAAATCTGATGATGCTACATTTGAGGGGTGCATAGCAGATATGTATAAGATGTTCGACTTATATAAACGAGTTACTGCTGAGTTTCCTGATAGAGTATATACTATTAGAATGGAGGATGTACTACTAGATACTGTAGATCAGATAAAGAAACTTTGTGAGTGGTTAGAAATTGGGTATGAAGATAATATGCAATACTTCTATAAGAATATGAGACATGCTGAAAAGAGAGAAAGATACACTAGTATAGATCTTAGTCAAATTAATATGTGGTTGGGTGATTCAGATTATTTTAATATAGTATGTAATAAATCAGGTATTGATGTAGAGGAGATGTTATGTATTTTTAGATTGATTTCACCTATAACTATGTATTTCAAATATTACCCGTATGGGAGTAATTATGATATATTGGATAACAGGAAAAGCTAAATCCGGTAAGACAACATTAGCTAAAAGTTTTGCAGAAGAACTAAAGAAAAAAGGACATCAGGTGCTCGTATTAGATGGTGATGATGTAAGAGAGCAATTTAAAAAACATGCCTATACGGATGAAGCTAGAAGAAATCACATACTTCATGTTGCTGATATTGCTGCTATTGCTGAAAGACAAGGAATTATTGTTATTGTAGCTATGATTTCACCTAAGAAGTCTTGGAGAATGGAAGCCATGAAAAAGTTTTGTGAGTATACTATTGTGTATCTATCTGGTGGATATCTTTGGGTTGGTACTGAGTATGAAATACCTGATGAGGAGGAGACTATATGAAAAATATACTTGTCACAGGAGGATTAGGCTTTATTGGTAGTCACTTTATAAAAAGATTGATAAGAGAACATCCAGAATATAATGTGGTGAATCTAGATAAGGTTACATACTGTGGTAATGAGAGAAACTTAGATGGAGTGGATGTACATAATTATCTCTATATAGGTATAGAAGATGAAAAGGCAGTTAGGGATATACTTATGAAACATAATATAGATACTATTGTATCGTTTGCTGCTGAAACTCACGTTGATAATTCTATCAAGAATCCTAGAGCTTTCTTAGAGACTGATATATTAGGGTTATTTAACTTAGTATATAATAGTATGAAGTGTAAAGTTAACAGGATTATCCTGTTGAGTTCCGATGAGGTATATGGTTCTATTAGACGTAGTAAGAAGGGAGAAAATAGAAAGGATGAAGCTGATGAGACATGGAACTTGGCACCGAACTCTCCGTATGCGGTATCAAAAGCATGTGGAGACTTGCTCGTAAAATCATATATACATACTTATAATCTTCCAGCAATTTTAATCAGGCCCTGTAATAACTACGGTACAAACCAGTATGCTGAGAAATTAGTTCCTATTACAATAGCAAGATTGTTGGAAGGAAAGAAGGCACTTCTTCATGGGGATGGGAGAGAAGTAAGAGAATGGATATATGTAGAAGACTGTTGCAGGGCAATAGATCTACTTTTACATGAAGGTGAAATTGGTAAAATATATAATGTTGGTAGTGGATTCAGACTCACAAATATATCAGTTATACAAAAGATTATATCGGAGTTATTTGGTAATGTAGACTATTCAGAATTCATAGAACTGGTAACTAATAGACCAGGGAATGATAAGCGTTATGCTATAGATAGTAGCTTTACTAAAAATACTATAGGAGATTATAGGCTTATAGATTTTAGAGAAGGTCTTACTGTTACAGTAGATTGGTATAGAAAGAACCCCTGGTTTTGGGAAGGAGTGGATTTAGATTCCAATAGATATAGTGAGGAGTATCTTAGATGAAAACTTTACTTATAGGAACTAATCCATATATCATTTTTGATATATGGTGTGTTGAAATTAGAAAGAACCCGGATAACTTCGAGATTATGATGCTATATATAGACTATTCCCCTATACTGAAGTACCCCGGATTATGTCAAAATGCTATCTTGGCTCAAAGAAGGTATGATCTACATAGTATGGGTAGATTGGTAGGACTTAAGAAAATAGTTAACCTGGGTGCTGATATTTCTAGTATAGAAAAGGTGGCAATACAGTTACAACTATATATAAGTTTAGGTGGGATAAGTAAAGTATGGTATCATCATTCTATACCACCAATTATGAAGATGTATATAGATAGTATAGCAACTAAAGTGGGTATACAAAGGGCTGAGGTTACATTCTATGAAGATGACTTTAGACAAAAAGTACACGAACTTATGATAGGTATAGATTTTCCTATCATTAGAGATTATAAAGATCTTATTTCGTTGGAAAGGTGATGTAATGACTACAAATATTAAGTTAGGAGATCCAGGACAAAATAGTTATGTAACTGCTACTATGGCAGACTTATACTTTTCAGATAGACGAGATACATCTGCTTGGGATACTCTTGTTGCTACTACTAAGACGAAGACATTAAAACATGCTGCTAGAGATATGAATAGGTTTAATTTCATAGAATCAAGGTACTATGACTTTCAGGGGTTGGCCTTTCCACTTTCAGATCATGAAGTAGTAACAGGTAACTGTGCTACACCTATTACAGATAAGACTTTTAAGAACACTAATCTTAGATCTACAACATATGGTGTATTTCCAACTAGTTATTGGAAATATGGATCTGTACATATAACCAGTGGTACACCAATTTATGATATAAGACTTATAGCGTCCTCTAATGTAGTCACAGGATCTATAACTATAGCCTCTAGATTTTCAGCTACACCTACAGTTAATACTAAGTTTATCCTATTTGCCCCTATATTTAAGGAAGTTAGAGATGCTCAATGTGAACAAGCTCTATTTATACTAGATAGTTCTGGTATGGATTCTTTGCAAAACTATAAAGATATTGCCGATGAAGTAGAGATAGGAGATGTGAGAGTGCAGTTTAGGCAGGGTAATCAAACTAAAATACCGCTATCACCTGTAGCAAGAAAGCTTCTAAGTAGATGGATTAGAAGACGATCAAAAATAGCAAGGAGATAACTATGCCATTTCAAAGTAAAGAACAAGAAGATTTTATGAGAATTAACCTACCTAAGATTTGGAGAGAATGGGTAAAAAAATACGGTAGATTTCGTTCAAAGAGAAAATCTAGAAAAAAGAGTAAATCTCCAACCAGGAGAGTCAAGAAGAGGTATTAATGAAGAAGAAAAAGAAGTGGATAGTTGAAATAAAGACTAATAGATATGGATGGTATAGGGTAGAGTTACTCAGTATAAACAAAGGTGGAACAATTACTGTAAAACTACCGTCCGGAGAGATAGTAACTAAGAATACACAGCACATTCATTGGGGAAAGACAAAAAGAGTTGTGGATACTACAAGAGAAAATGGTAGAAAAGCCTTTAAGTATATGAAAACTAAAAAGAAGAGACGAAAGGCAAATAAACCTAAGAAGGTACGTAAGCTTGTAGATAAATGGAGGTGATAGTATTGGCTAAGAAATGGATTTCCGGAGCTATAAAACGAAAGGGAGCATTAACACGCAAAGCAAAAGCAGCAGATAAGTCCATATCAGAATATTGTAGTAGTAGTAATCTTAGTGCAAGATCTAAGAAGCAGTGAGCATTAGCTAAAACTCTAAGAGGTCTTAGAAAGAAGAAAAAGTAACCTTTTCCAACTAACTTTAAAATTTATGCACTTAGTTAGTGTGCAGTATAAGGAGATAATATTATGACATATAATAATAAATTTGTAGCTGTTGTAAAGTGCAACGGTAAAATTCTTGTAGAAAAAAATGGTATAGTACATATTCCGTTTGGTAGTGAATATACAATATTACTGAAAAATCTTAACTCTGTAAAAGCTGTTGTAGATATAACTATAGATGGACAGGATATCTTAGATAGTAATAGACTTATTGTTCACCCTAATTCCAGTAATGAGTTAAAAGGTTTCATGAAGGATAATAGAGTAACAAATAAGTTTAAGTTCATTCAAAAAACTGAGGAGATATCTGATTTCCGTGGTGATAATATAGATGATGGTATTATTAGAATAGAGATAACCTTTGAAACATCTTTAATTCCTAATTGGGGATATTATACTTATAATCAGAATTACACATCACCAATATCAAAATCAGCAGTATCTTATAGGTTTACTAGTGAAGGTATTACAGTTAAAGGAGACAATAATGTTAATCAATCCTTTGCTCCTGGATTTACAAATCCACTAGAATATAGTTCTTCAGTAATAATTTTAATACTACGGGGAATTAGAGAAGATAATACCAAAGTAAGTAACCTAATATCGGTAAAAAATAAAGTGTTTTGTGAAACATGTGGTACTAGGAATTTACCAAAAAATAAGTTCTGCTATAATTGTGGAACTTGTCTCATATAGGAAGTGATAACATTGAGTTTAGTTACAGGGCTTTTAAATCAAACTATAAATACTATTTACAGTACAACACTGAATAAATATTCTGATAGAGTACAGACTATTGTTTATTCAAATGTAAGATGTAGATGGGAAGAGAAGACTAGTGTAATAGTAGGAAAAGATGCTCAAGAAAAGGTAGCTAAAATAAATGTATGGATTCTTCCTCAGTATACTATTTTGGAAGATTATGAAATAAAGAAGGGTGGAAAAACATATAAGATTATAGGAGTTGAAGATAGGATAGACCTTGGTGGAGATAAGGATCATATAAGATTATGGTTAGAATGAAACTGAGCAATAGAGTCTTGCCAGATGCATTTAAAGGTAAGACATTTCATAGCACTACTGAATTAAGATCTGCTATGGGACTAGAGATATACCCTTTTTTAAAAGATGGGGATAGAATAGGTGTACTTAAATCTTTTGATGATTTTAAAATACGAATTACATATGAAGCTCTGAGGGTAGCGGCGGATGCTGCTGTTGCAGTACTTCGTGATTCACAACTTCGAGTACCCTATGATACAGGAGAACTCAAAGCTAGTGGTATAGCTATATTAGATTTTGGCAGAAGTCCCAAAGGTGGAAGTAGAGTACCTATTATTGCCAGAGGTAACTTTTTTGATGCTAGTACAGCCGTACAAACAAATTATTCCTATATCACACCAGAACTGGTTAAGACTGTAAGTAAGATAAGATTGCAAATACAGTACACTCGTGAAGGATTACATGGAGAAGATATTGCTCTCTGGGCACATGAGGAACTTAATCCACATGGATCTGGATTACATCCACAAGCCAGAAGACCTGGAACTGGACCAAAATATCTAGAGATACCATTCAATATGCTACGTGGGTCTTATCTTAGGGATATACGTAGGAGTGTAACCAGAGTTCAAGCTGATATAGAAAAAGTAAGAAGAAAACGTGGTAGACCTGGACAGTATATTGTTAATACACGTAGATTAGGATTACAAGGGGTAGGATAATGAGTGTTATTACACCAGTTAGCGAGTTTGTAAAGTTTTTTGGTAATCTCACAGCTACAAGCCCTGTGTGTACATCATTGGGTAATACATTGGTACAGGGTAGTAATCTTTTTATGGTAGTGGAACCTTCAGAAGCAACTCAGTGTATTACAGCTATTCCATATGGAAGTACACCACCAAGGAGTAAAGATAAGTATGAATCTAATGTACAGATTAGGGTGAAAGCTACATCTAACAAAAGAGCATTGGAGACTACACAGGCCATAATTAATACATTACATGAGAATTGCAATGTATGTGCTAGTAATAATGGTATAGTGTTAGCTAATCAGAGTAATCCGATATTTCTTCCAGCTATGGAGGGAGGAGAATTTAGTATCGCTGTTAGTAATTATTTAGTAAGACATGTGAAATTTTAAGTAGTAATGTACTACTAAAAATTGCTATAAAGAAATAGAGGACATAAATTTGACTATTGAGGAGAAGTAATGAAGATTGATTATAATAAACCTATTCTAAATAAGAATGGAGAACCATTAAAGTTGTTGGAGAGTGCTGCACACCATTGTATTAGATGTATAAAAAAGACAACAGCTTTAAGCAAATTAGGATATATGATATATGGTATGGGGGATAAAGATACATATGGTGCAGAACTGTATGAGTCATACTTTGTATGGCATAATGAGAGGCAGTTTAAAGATAATGTACGAATTTGTGTGAATTTAGGTGTTGATGCAATTACATGGGATAATGAGCCAGATCATCCTGTTAGATGGATAAGAGAAGTACTACGTGATATGAATGTTGAAGATAGGGTGAAACTCATTGTAGACTTGCATGATCTTGATAGTATAAGAAGAGGATTCATACCTAAGGATGAAAGAGAGATGTTTAATTATGCTGATGCTCTCATCTATGTTTCTTTACCTATACAGAAGATGACAAATGAGTTACATAAAATAACAATCCCGAATACTGTAATCTATAGTTACTGTAACAAGGGAATTGTAGAATATGATGAAGGGAAGGTAAAGGAAAGATCAGGATTGGTATATGAGGGTGGAGCCAACCCTCCCACTGATGATGAACTAAATATGATTTTCTCCTATAGAAGCCTATACAATATTATAAAGAGACTTGTGAACATGGGAAACGAAACACATATGTATTGTGGTAATGTCTCTGCATTTGAGACATATCAGAATACGGGTGCTATTCTTCATCCTCCTACTATGTATGATAAGATGATGAATGAGTTAGTGCAGTATAAGTATGGTGTTCTAATCTTCAATAATGAAGATGGAAAGAAGGATCAGGTAAACTATACACTTACTAATAAGGAGGAAGAATATCTGCAAGCAGGAGTTCCATCCTTAGCCTGTTGGTGTCCAGAAAGTATGAAACATGTTAAGAAACATGGTATAGGATTTACATTTGAGCATATAGATGAAGTACGAGACTGTTCTCAATTAGAGAGCATGTACTTGGAAACTATGGATAATATAAAGATCAAGCGCAATGAGCTTGTTATGGAGAATTTTATTTGGAGACTGGAAAATCTTTATGCTGAGGTACTTGATGTAGAGAAGAAAGATTTACCAGATGAAATTAGAAAATTAAGTGAGTTTGAATACGGAGACGTATAAAATGTTAAAAATATAAGAAGGAAATCCTTCTTATTGGACATAATAATTTATAAAGAAGGTGAAAATTAATGACTGTCATTAATGATGATAATTATGCAGTGGGTGGAATAGATCTATATTTCTGTGCCACTGTTGGTCATGCCTCATTGGAACGTGGTACTCCAATTGGTACATCATTCAGAATAGCAGGTCGTAATCTCGGAAATATTGTTACATCTGAAATTGCTGTTGATGTTACTTATTTGGAGCATTTTATTTCTGTTAATGGTAAACGGAGGAGAGATAAAGTTGTATCTAATGTTGAGTCTATCTCTATTCCTTTCACATTTGATGAAATAAATACTGTTAATCTTAAGAAGGCACTGTTAGCTTCTTCACTGGCAGGTACTGGTAGAGTAGCTCCTATGCAGAAACCTGTACAGAGAGGTAGTGTGTCACTGAAGTTTAGAAGTCCTGTTGGTAATGATGTTTATTACAACATCCCGAAGGCTACAATACGCCCTGATGGGAACCTGAGTATAGGTGATGGTACTGATTGGTGGACTCAATCTATGGTTATAGATATAGAATACTGTTCTACTACTGATCAGTGGGCCTCAAAGCCGTATGGATTGGTTCAAATTGTGTAATAATTTTAATAACTTACACGTCTTATATCATGTGTAATATCAAGACGTTGTGTAACATAAAAGAGGGGCCGACGGGAGTAATTGGAGATGCCTGTTCATCTCCACCCCTCAACCTAACAGGAGGTAATAATGAAAGAAGGATGTAGATCTACAAAGGAGGTGCTAAATGCTGTATAGATGCAATTGTGGTGTTGGTAATGAAATATCAAATGATACTACTAAATTTAAGTGCAAACATTGTTCAAGAATAACTATTATAGAACCTGTTATTACTGTAATAGAGGAGAAGAGTGAGAAAGATGTTGACACAGGATTTTATTTTAAAGAGGAAGAAGAAGAATGGAAAAAACCAAATCAGAAGAAGAAATAATCTTTCCTGATATAGAAATTTCAGGATATGTATTACGGCCTTGGTCGTTCGGAGTGCTATTTAAGTTATCACATCTATTAGGTTCTGTACTTGATAAAGCAGAGGAAAAGAACCTTGTTTCAGAAATAAATGAATCAGGAGGTTTTCTACAGTATACAACACTGGCAAAGTTATTTTCTATTGCAGGGCCGGAGTTACTGGAAATTATTTCTATAACACTTGGAGCACCTGCTGAAGAGATAGAGGCACTTAATATGGAAGCTGGACTAAGAATAGCTCTAGCTATTTATAATATGAATAAAGATGTGATAACAAATAGCTTAAAAAACGTGTTCAGCACTCCGGCAGAAGACGTAGAAAAGGAAGAGCAACAATAGGTGAATTGTTCCAAACTCTAATTGCAAATGGGCATAACTTGGATGATCTGAAGTATAAGTATACTATGGATCAGGTATACCTATTCTATGAGAAATGTAAGAAAGTAGAGATGGATTCACAGAAAATGGATGCTATAATATCAGCTAATTCTATGATACTTGCTACACCATCGTATGATAAATCTGATGGTAGAAAGAAGCATAGAGCTTGGGAAAAGTTTATAGATGGTCTAACTTGGGAAACACTTGAGAAGAAGAGCAAAGGTGTTACAATGGGTGATTTCTTAGGCATGTTCAGACAAGCAGGTATCCCTATTAAAGGAAGTGAAAAATAATGTCAGTTTCTGTTGGTGGTGTTAATGTATCACTAGGTCTTGATGGTACTCAGTTAAATGCAGGTATAGAAGCAGCCTCTAAGCGTATACAAAATTTCATGAATGAAATGAATAAAATTCGCTTGCAGGGTCTTGTGAAGGGAGATCCTTTTGCTGATACTAAAAAGCATATCACAGAAACTAGAGCACAACTTCAGTCTATATTTTCTGAATGGGTCGGTCTTATAGGTGATGTAGATAAGAGTACCAATAGATTTGCATCCGCTTCTGCAAGGAATTTGGATAAAGTAAACAAGGCTTGGCAAAAGACTCTTACGGTAATGAAAGGTGGAGGTAATGTTATTAGAGATCTTCAAGATACCTTTAGTGAGAGAAAATTTAGAGACTTACAGGATGAAAGGCAGAAAAAATTAGGTGGAAAAAAATCCGCTTATCTACAAATAGGAGATATGTTAGGAGATGAAGGCTCTAAAGCAAAGCTATTAGGTGAGTTAGCAGAAGCAGGTATAAATGCTCCTGGAAAAGCAAAAGTAGAAATACGTACTCTAGTTGACAAAATAAATAGAAATATTAAGATAAGAATAAGTGATATTAAAAAAATACAAGATAGTCTAGATAGAGTGCAGCAAGAAGCTATGAACGTTATGGGTGCATCCTTACAGAAAGGATTCAAGGCCCAAACTAGATTAGAAGGAGCATATAAACTTGGTGTTTCTCCTATGCAAGCAGACCTGTTTGGTGGTGCTACCGGTATTCCACTTACTGGTGAGCAGAAAGCGATGGGAGCCAGAAGAAAAGAAGTCCTTGAGTTGCGTGAGGCTATAAAGAGGCATACTGCTGAAGTTAAGATAAATAAAGATACTATTGCTAATCGTGATGCAATTTTACAAAAATCTCTAAGATTGCGACAACTTGGAGCTAAACTTACAGATGAAGAATCTGCTGCTATTGCTAGAAATAATAAAGCTTCTATGTTACAAGCTAGGATGGCAGAAAAGATTAATAGAATAAGACAAAGAAGAGAAGATATAGTAGCCGCAAATGAGAGAACTGGAGCAACAGCTCAACAAAGAGCGGTTGGTATGTTTGGTCAGGCTACAACTACAGATGAGCAGAAGGCTAGACGTGAAAGAATACAAGAGATACTTAAATTACGAGATGCTAACAGCAAACACACATCTGAGATACGGATAAATAGAGATGCAATAAAAAATCGTGATGCAATTTTACAAAATTCTCTAAGATTACGTGAACTTGGTGCTAAACTTACCAAAGAAGAAGCTAGAACTATAGGTATGAATACAGTTAAGATTCTTAAAGAAGCCAAAGCTCAGAGAGTTCTTAATGAAGAAAGAGCTGCTAATATTCGTACCGGTATCACTTCTCAACAAAGACTTGCTGGTATGCATCTCGGGTATGGTACTACAGCAATTCCAAATTATTCCAGAATAGGTCCAGGAGGTGTAGGGCAGAAAGTAACTGGTCTTAAAACAGATATAACAGAACAAAACATACATAATAGAGCACTTGCGGAAAGAGGGAAACTTATCTGGGATCTAAGAAAAGCTAATTTGTCTCTTATGTCTTCTATAAAAGCAGGAATTAATGTAGATGAGAATAGAAAAAGACTAATTGAAAATATAAATAGACTAATGAAAGTAGGTGTAAAAACTATACACCTAACTGCTAGAGAAAATGCTGCATTAGCCGTAAGTGCCGGAGTAGCCGGTAGGGGAATAAGAGGTTTAGGAGAAGAGATTAAAAAAGTTGCTAAAGAAAGTATGAACGTAGGAAAAGGTGGTTTTCTATCTAAAGAATGGTTAGGTAGAAGATTAGTTTGGTTTGCTCAACTTCGTCTTGCTTGGGGTATGTGGAGAGGTATGCAGGATGTACTTAGATCTGTAACAGATCTTGAGGTTGAGCTTTCTCGTGCTATGAGAACAGCAAACTCTATATTGAAATCTCATGTAGATATATATAAGGAGTATAAACAAGCCCTTATTACAACTAGAGTTGCCTTTGGTGCAACTTGGGGAGAAGGTGGAGAGGTTCTTTACCAACTAGCTTCCGCAGGTCTTACTTCCGAGCAAGCTTTAGCAGGTCTTTCCTCAACTATGGCAACTATAGTTGGTTTGGAAGGAGATGTTAGAGAAACTACAAAAGCTGTAGCAGGTATATACAATGTATTTGGAGATACTCTTAAAGGAGTAAATACAGAAGAGGAGAAGCTTACTCAAATAAATGACCTTATTTCTGCTGCCTGGAGAAGACATCAGGTTGAAGTGTCTGAACTTACTGATGGTCTTAAAATGTCTGCTAATATGGCGAAAGTTTCTGGTATGGAAATTACAGACTTAGTTGCTATACTCTCAGTTGCTAATGATAATATGATAAAAGGTGGTCGTGCCGGGCGTGCTCTTACTAACGTATTCTCTAGGGTAGCAAGATCTTCCAAAGAATTTAAAGATGCGTTTGGTCTATCTTTTGATGAAACTAAACCTCTCAAGTTCATGGAGATAATGGAAGAGCTCGGAACACAATTCAAAAATAAAACCCTCTCTGTAGATGAGTTAGGTATTGCATTTGAAAGAATGGGACTTCGTGGTGCTCCTATATTTGCTACTCTTCTTCAAAATTGGGATGAAGTGAAGGTTGCTGTACAGGAATTCAGTAAGGTTCATGGGGAATCTATGGAATTGGCAAATATTAGAATGGATAATTTTGTTGGCCAATTTAAAAGGTTTGTAGGTGGTTTAAGTCCTGTGATTGCTAGAATGGAAACTATGTTAAAACCGTTAACAGTAGCTTTCAAATTTTATGCAGATATTCTTAAAAAGATAAATGAAGAAGAGTTAGAAAATATAATAGCGTCTACTAATGCCAAATCATTTGTTGGATTTGGTGATCCTTATTTAAAAGTATTTTCCTCTTACATAAGTATAAAAGGATTTGAAAAATTAGAAAAAGATCTAAAAAGATTAGTAGAGTATAAGAAAAAATTAGATAAGAAGGGGTATGAATTTATTCCACAGGCTAAAGAAGTAGAAGAACAGATTGATGCTCTTACTAAACTTATCAAATTTCGTAAACAAGCAACTGATCAAGAGATAAAAGAGGCAGACATAAGAGAAGCATCACAAGAAAAAATTACTTCAGCAGCAGAAAAAGAGTGGACTTGGAGATACAAGAATAGAGGTGAGTTAGAAAGAATAAAAATTCTACAAAGAGATATAGCAGTACAAGAAAAATTAATACAAACTAAAAGAGAAGATGCTGCTCGTATAGAAGGATATACTGGTAGGCAGGCAAAATGGACTGAGATTCTTACTGAAGAAGAGAAGCTCACTAAGATGAAGTCTGATCTTGAGAGTGTGATGAATGAACTTATTTACAAGCCAGCAGAGAAGTCTAGAAAAGCACAAGAGTCTGCATTGGGATTTGCTAAACAAGCTAAGGAATTTGGTATAAAGAGAGATGAAGCAGAAAGAGACTCTCTTAAGAAAAACTATATAATTGGTGATGAAAAGAAAAGAATAGATGAACTTAATGAGAGCATATTACAAAAAGAAATGCGGATAGCAGATATAAATAGAAAATTAGTTGATTTAGGTATGGAGAGAAACTCAGAAGATTTGGTATTAAGAAACTATCTAGCAGATCAATCTACAGAACTTGAGAAACAAGCATCAATAGAGAAGAAGAAAGCAGCAGACTTAGCAACTGAGATTGCGGCAAATGATCAATTAAAAAGAGAAATAACCTACGAGGCTCAAAAAGCTATACTAGTTAAGACTAAAGAAATAGAGCTTGGTAAAATAAATCATAGAGATGTTAATGATATTTTTGGTCTCGAGTTGGATATATTAGGTATAAATGAAAGAAAGTTAATACAACATAAAAAACTTACCAAGGATACATACGAACAATTATCCATAGATGAACGTATTAAACAGATAGCTATAGATAGACTTAATATTGAAGAAAAGATTAAACGAAATAGGTATCCACTCTATGGTGCTATGCAGGATATTAAAGACTCTGCTGAAACTTGGAAACAATTTCAGAGGAGTATGTTAGTATCAGGTCATGGTATAGCAGTTAGTGGGCTAACAGGTATAGGCGTTAATATCACTGGTGGTTTTCAGGAGCAGAGACAAGCTGCTGCGGAACTAAGGGCAGAACTTGAGAGACTTAGTATAGAATATGATGGCCTAATAGAAGCTGGAGATGTAGAAAAGGCTAAAGAAATAACACAGCAAATGGCTACACTTAGAGATGAACTTAAGAGTATGGAAGATCCTGTGAGGAATCTTGGTGAAGCTTTCAGAGTCTTTTTTAAAGACTTTGTAGACCAATTACGAGAGGCTACAATTAGATGGTTGGTATTTAAGGCTATGACTGGAATTATGAGTAAGTTTGCTACACCAACTGGAACTAGTGCAAACCAATACATGGGAATCGGTGGTATGGCTACTGGTGGAATTCTTCCACAAATAAAATCCTTCAAGACTTTCTCCAGTGGTGGTATGACAGGTAGACCTATGCTTGCTATGCTTGGTGATAATAAGTCTCATAGGGAGCTGATTATCCCTGAAGAGAATATAAAATCCAATAATGTCTCAGGGTATATGAGGGATGGTGACACTCCTATTAATATTGTGAATGTTTTCACAGAAGATGATATACTTGGTGTAGTTGGTGGTGTAAAAGGTACCAGAACGGTAGTAAATATGATAGGTGCTGATCTAAGAAAGGGTGGAAAAACTTCTAAATCAATGAGAGTGTAAGGAGAAAAGATATGCCGAGTTTATTCCCAATAGGAGCCGTTGCAAATGATTCCAGTAAGGGCACACTGGATGCCTATAGTTTTGATTTATTTGAACCAAACAATGGTGTACATAGTATTGTTACATATGGTAATCTAGTAACAGGATTTGAAAATCAAACTATACAGACTAGAAAGAAGAATAGTCCTACTATTACAATCACATACAATTATGATAATATATGGTCCAGGGAGTTTAGACAGATAGAGAGATTTGTGCAGTCTGTAGAAGGTAATCTCACATCTTTTCTTGTAGTAGATTGGAGTAAAGGTAGAAAACCCTACGAAATAGCAAATTCTGCCGGTCTTTGGACTATTACTATCTATGGTAGAAGAGAGTTTTCAGCTACAGTGAACTATAAGGCGGATAATGCTATAGTATGGGATGGTGTAAATTGGAAATTGGGGGATATAATAAATCATCCTGTTCATCAAATAAATCTAGATACTGGTACAGTTGCCTCTTATGGGGGACTCCTTAGATCTAATGCAGTAGCTAATAAAGCACTGGTGTATCCTGTATACCAAGTATACCTATCTCCGGATAGTATGAGTAGCTTTAAGACTACAGGATATGTGAAGGAAGACAATGAAAGTGTTACCAGCAATCTAAATGTTGGAGATGGTGGATATACATACTCAGGAGTAATTTCTTTTTTAAGTAAATTTAAGGTGAGGTAAATCATGTCATATGATGTAACAGCAAGTTTTAAAAGTCAAACAGCATCAATAGAGGGTTCTTGGCCGTTGGACTTTTTTGTAATAAATGCTTCTCCAACTGGAGTAGACTACCTATATTATGTTAACCACAATGGTAATGTATATGGGTATGATCTTAATAGTGCTGGAAATGTAACATCCGATGCTACACTCTATACTGGTCTTCCCTCAGAACATGGCGGTGTTACAACTAATATAGAGGGTGAGATTCCAAGTATAGAAATTACAGTACCTAATATAGATAGATCTGTAGAGTCTCTAATACAGAATAATAATTATCTTCGTGGTAGGGATGTGCATATTATGACATTCTTTGCTAAACATCTCCCATCAGGTGTCACTCCTCTTCATCTCGGTGGAACAGATGCAGATTACAGAAATCATATAAAAGAAAAGATGTATGTTGATTCTGTAACTACAAATGAGAATGTTGTTACCTTTTCTTGCAAACCAAAGTTTGAGATTAGAAATGTTACTATTCCAAGGAGGACATTTAGTCGTGAATGTTACTGGGCACATGAAGATAGATACTTAGCTACTGAATGTGATCCTGGTAATACTGTGGATTCAGTAACCTATACCACCTGTGGTGGCACACTTGCAAGTTGCCGTGAAAGGCTAAATGCTAGTAGGTTTGGTGGTTTTCCCAGTGTGCCTTCCAGAGGAATAACAATAATTTAATGAACTTTAATAAATATATAGGAATTCCTTACAAATCTGGTGGCAGGGATATTTGTGGTGCAGATTGCTATGGACTTTGTAAGATAATATATAAAGATTTAAAAGGTATAGATCTCCCGGACTATACTGACCTTATGTATAACAAAGAAACCTGGAAAGAAGATAATCATATACTAAGTAATATAAATAACTTTAAAAAAGATAGTGGATTTTTTACTGTAGACTCTCCGTATAGTGTATTTGATTGTCTTATATTCGCAGATGGATTATTTGCAGATCATATTGGTATTCTGATAGATGATAATAAGTTTATACACACACATGAGAAACATTCTTCAATGATTGGTAAATTGGATATTTGGAAGAGAAAGCTATTTGTGGTATTACGTTATAAAGGAGTGGTATAGTTGGCTACTGTAGGATTTAAAAATATAGGAAGTAGTGAGTACGAGAAACTTATTCATTCTGATAAGAAATATCTTCTCCCCTGTACTGTAGACTTAGCAAGACAATGTAGTGATGAGTTATACTATAAGATACTTACTCAAAAAGTTACTATGCAGGTAAACTATGAGCTAATTCATCCTGACAATTGGGGAACACTGAAGATTAATACCAATGACGTAATCACAGTCACTCCGGCACTGGAATCCGGCAGATGGGGAGCAATGGCTATGATTATTATTGGTGCTGCTTTGATTGCCTTTGCCCCATACTTAGGTGGTCATGTAGCTGGCTTTTTATCTGTTTCTGGTGGTGCCGCTGCTGTTTCACCATACATAGTAGGTATAGGATTATCACTAGCTCTTGGTGGGATATCATCCCTCCTGTTTCGTACAGATTTGCCTACTTCTCCATCTATAAGTAATAGAGAAACACAGACGTATTCCTGGTCAGGTATGAAGACTATGGCTAGATCTGATATGCCTGTGCCAGTTATATATGGTACTCATATGGTTCCTGGTAATATCATCTCACTCTTTACTGAGGGAGAAGGGGAAAGTAATGTTCTATTTATGCTTATTGCTCTTGGTGAAGGGGAAATAGACGGTATTTGCCAACTGGGGGATGTTACCTCAATATGTTCTACAAGTGATCAAACAGTTTCTGCCTATAGAGATCCTGCTATATATATAGATGATCAACCTATAACCAATTATGATAATTTAGAATGGTGGTACAGGAAAGGTACAAATACAGAAGATATTACGTTAGATCAGTATAATCCTAATGCACAAAATGCTGTTCCTAATTTTGATGGAGCAAGGGTACAATATGATGATGGAAGAACTATAACTACTAATGAGATTACATACACTACCACAAAGGAAGTGGATGCAGTTAAGATTCAAGTAAGAGCACCGGCTCTATTCAGTTCTAGTAGTAGTGGTGGACTAGCTAGAGCAACAGCTACATACAAGGTACGATTTGGTGTAGTTGGTGGATCTCTTGAAACTTTAGCCATTAATAAATATGAAGCAAAGTGTAAAGGTGTAGCTAGCGGTACTACAACTCCCAATGCTAATAATATCGCAGTTAGATATGCAAATGATAGAGATTATGTATACGGGCAAACCCCACCTCGTAATTATAAAATACATATAACACAAGAAAAGGGGCAAACAGCTTTTGGAAATAATACTGTCACAAAAATAGAGAATAAGATAACCTTTGACATATCTGAAGTAGATTCTTCCGATAATTTATTATATGTATTGGAAGAAGGTGTAACAGTAAATAGAGTACGCACCAGAAATATTACAGAAGTAGCAGGAAATGAAAGTGAAGTAATTCGTTCTATACAAGACAATCCAGTAAGTGAAATCTATACAACTATCGGTGTTTATGAAGTAAAAATCGGTGATGGAGTTAGTGTAGATGATGAGTATATAATATATTCAGAGAGTAGTGGTACTATTACTGAAATACCTATAGAAGATTCTACCAAGACAGGTGTATGGAGTACAGTAACAATTAACTTTAATACAGATACTACTACTGGTAAAGGTCAGTATGATATAAAAGTAAGTAGGACACATAATGCATCTGATGCAATAACAACACAAGATGATATATACTTACATTCTGTTACAGAAATAGTAAACGGTCAGTTCATCTATCCCAATACTGCTCTATTAGGATTAAAGATAACAGCTACAGATCAGTTATCCGGTGGTGTACCTAATATTAAGACTCTAGTGAGAGGTACTAAAATAAGTGTACCTAATTTAAGTGGTAGTGAGGCATTTGATTCTTGTTATTATAACACATCTAATACTAGATTCGAGTATGGTGGTGCTGAGAGAACATGGGACGGTACTTTTGAATCCGAGTGGTCGAATAACTCAATGCTTTGTGTTAGAGATATATTACTTAATGAAAGATATGGATTGGGTAGATACATATCATCCTCCGATTTATCATCATCTGGAATTAGTGCTGCACTGAAAGTATGTCATACGGAATATCTTCCACCTGGAGAAGATTTTCTACCTTGGTGGAGTGCAGGTGGAAATGTCTTCGATCTTAGTATAGCTGGAAAGTATGGTGATGTTGGTATTGATAGTACAAATACTAAAGTTACTCTCGGGTCTAATACGCCGGAGTATTCATACCAAGCTATGTTCAAACTATCCGGTACACTATTAACTAATACAAGCTACACTATGAGTTTAACATTAGGAAGTATGAGCATATCCTCCTGTGCTATAAAAATATACTTTAGAAATTCAGGTGCAGCTACTTCAGGTGGTGTATGGAAACAGTTTGGTGATACTCTTGTAGGCAAGGGAGATGGTACTCACACAATAACATCCTCTGTAACACTGCAAGGATGTGATGAGGTAGCTATATATATAAGAGAACCAAATAAAAATACATTTACAGGAGAGATTACAGATGTATCGGTATCTCTACAAGGTACTCCAACATTACGTCCCCACTTCCACGAATGGGATGGTATAATTGAATCAGGACAATCTGCTATAGCAGTACTATATGAAATGTGTGATGCTTTCAGATGTTGGCCTATTTGGAAAGAGGGAACTTTTGATTTTGTTATAGATCAGGATGATACACCGATTCATACTGTATCTATGGGAAATATAGTAGAGAAGAGCTTTAATCAATCATTCACACCACTATCTGAGATACCACATAGACTTATAGGACAGTTTACTGATTCAGATAGGATGTATGAGATGAGATCTATTATAGCCAATTCCAAGTTTACAGATCTTACTAAAATTAATGAAAAAACTATAGGATTAAAGGGTATTACCAATATCACCAAGGCTACCAGGGAAATAAAATGGAAACTTAACAAAGTTACAAATTGTACACATGTTGTAAATTTCAAAACTGGTATGGACTCTATTCATGCTACTGCTGGTGATATTATAAATGTTCAGCATCAATTACCTGCCTGGGGACAAGGAGGAAGGATACTGAGTTATACATGGGATGGTAGTGCTTCCAAGATTACCATAGATGAACCATATACATTTGTAAATGTAAGCAATACATTTACAATAAAATATCCAAACAGGAATAATGTAATTACCACCGCTACTATTTCTACTGCTGGTTGGAGTAATGGAGAAGCGTATCGTGAATTACCACTCCTACGTTGGGTAGCATCACCAGCGGAGTATGCAGCATATGCAGTTGGTAAATCAGCTTCTCTTGTAAAACCATTCAGGATTATCTCAGCTAGACGTACAATAGAGAATGAAGTTGAAATAACTGGATTGGAACACCTAAGTGCACTGTATACCGAGGATTCTATTACAGTTGTAAATGACTCAGTATCTGAGTTACCCAAGACTCTATCTATTCCAGGTAGACCTGCAAATACATATGCTATGTTTTTTTCAGGATCTTCAGGAGTTGGACTATTGGTAAAGGCCGAGTTTCCAAAGGGAGAATATAATACTAAAGAGATAGTTGTACAATTATCTAAAGGTGGAGAAGATAGTTTTAAAGATATAGGTATTATAACAAAAGAGCAAACTAGCATACAATACTTTAGTGATAGCTTTATTGCTAATGTTACATATAATATAAAATTCTTTTGTAGAACAACATACAAGTCCGGACCTGCTGTTATTCACGGGATTAAGTTTTATAAGGAATTATTCAAACAAGAGGCAGGAGATACCTCCAGTGGTGTATCAGCTCCTACAGGACTTAGAGTAGAGGGATCAGATCCTAATATAGGATATTTTAAAGGAAGAGATGTAACAATACAATGGAATGGTGTTTCTGCTGCTGATTCTCAGGGAAATATACTAGGGTATCGTATAGAAATAGGATATGCTCTTTTGAATAATATACCATTTTCATATAGAAAACATAATCCTGATGCACTACTCAGAGTAGTAGATGTATCTAATACAGAGTATACATACACATTGGATAATATCCTGGAAGATGGTGGGAAGACATTGGATGATAACGTCATAGGTTCCAGCAGTTATCCTTTAGATTTTACAGTCTATACTATAGGAGTAGGTCAGGTTCTCTCAATACCATCTAAGATATTTAGAGTATATAATAGTATACCATCTATGCCTACTTCTATGTCAGCAAGATCTGTTGCTGGTGGAGTTCAATTTAGCTGGAAAAAATCTTCTGAGACTGATCTCAAGGCTTATTATTACAGAACACAAGTTGGCTCGGAGGGTTGGTCAGGTTGGTTAAGGACTACAGATAACTTTCTTACCAGGATGCTTACACCATCGGAAGTTAGCACAAGTGGATCTCATGCCAATATACAAATAGAAGTGAAGGCTGAAGACCTGTACAGTCAGCTTTCTACTACTGGAAGTACAAATGCAAATAGTACTGAAATTTCTGACAGCCTTTTCAGACTTATAGCCTCATCAACTGTAGGCAATGCAGCTTCTATCAGTGAACTTTATGATTCTATAAGGTCTTCTGGTGGAATTAGAATAACATAAGGTGGTGAATTAGTATGTCTTGGGAAACAATTTCATATAGCTATCCTACATCGAGAGTATTTAATAAAATGCTATTGTGGGTTAGTGCTAATTGTGATGTATATTTTAGTCTAAAATTAAAAAATGAAGATTCTTGGACATACTTTAGTGGTGATAGTGGTGCAGGTCATGGTATTACTAATCAGACACTAACTAACTTTGGTGCCAGTGAAGCTAATGCACAAACAAATTACTGGACAACTGTTAAAGATGCCAATGGAAAGTGTATAGCATTGCTCTCGGCATTTGAAGCCAAGTATGTAAGATTACATATTCAAACTGGTGATAATGTAGAATTACGAGAATGGACTCCGAGTATTGTGTTCTCTGCTCATGAAATTATTGCCGGTGAACTTCATATAACAGATCAACTTACAGATAATC
>Ga0180007_10001731_pt1 | contig 27952 bp, 25 predicted proteins | sample MM_PC_MetaG_FD_121122 | JGI IMG/M metagenome (GOLD analysis project Ga0180007, IMG submission 121122) | Groundwater microbial communities from the Aspo Hard Rock Laboratory (HRL) deep subsurface site, Sweden - MM_PC_MetaG | ecosystem: Environmental > Aquatic > Deep subsurface > Groundwater... | reverse complement strand
TGTCCCGCCTGTCCCGCCTGTCCCGCCTGTCCCGAGCGAAGCCGAGGGGAGCGAAGCCGAGGGGAGCGAAGCCGAGGGGAGCGAAGTCGAGGGATGCCCCTCGCCTCTTTCCCCTTGGCCCTTTTTTCGCTGACAGCTGATGGCTCCTACAGATCCGCCGGATGCGCGACCTTGCCCTTAACAGCGCTTGCCGCGGCAATGGCCGGATTTGATAGATACACAAAACTTTTTGGATGCCCCATCCTGCCGACAAAATTTCTGTTCGTTGTGGCTATGGCCACCTCGCCTTCAGACAAAATGCCCATATGCCCACCCAAGCACGGGCCGCAACTTGGGGTACAAAAAACAGCGCCGGCCTTGATGAACGTTTCGGCATAACCTTCCTGTACCGCCTCTTTGTATATTGCCTGCGTGGCAGGTATAATGATGAGGCGGGTATTAGGATCTACTTTTCTGTTTTTGAGTACCGCCGCGGCCTGTTTTAGGTCCGATATCCTTCCGTTGGTACATGAACCTATCACGGCTTGATTAATCTTAATGTTTTTAAGTTCACTAATCGGCAGTGCGTTCGATGGAAGATGCGGAGAAGCCACAACAGGTTCCAGTTTAGAAGTATTGTATTCACGAACATCCGCGTAAACGGCGTCTTCATCGCTTTTGTACACCTTATATGCCTTTCGTTGTTGTTTGTATTTTCTGACAGCTTTTTTTACATAACTTTCGGTGGTTTTGTCCGCGCATATTATGCCGTTCTTCGCACCGGCCTCTATAGCCATATTGCACATCGTAAAACGATCATCCATGGGCAATTGATCAATTGTATCTCCTGTTATCTCAAGAGACTTGTATCTGGCGCCCGCCACACCAAGGTCACCTATAGCATGAAGAATAAGGTCTTTCCCGCACACCCACTTTCTGGTCCTACCTTTGAACACCAGTTTTATCGTCTCCGGAACTTTGAACCAGCACTGCCCCGTCGCCATTGCGTATGCCAGATCTGTACTGCCCACACCCGTGGTGAAAGCCCCGAGGGCCCCGTGCGTACAGGTATGCGAATCGGCGCCTACCACAAGGTCACCCGGAAGTATCAATCCCCTCTCCGGCAAAAGAGCATGTTCAACTCCCATTTCGCCTATCTCGAAATAATTGACAATCCCATACTCTTTTGCGAATTTCTTAAGCACCGCCGCCTGGTTCGCGCTACGCATGTCTTTGGCCGGAAGAAAATGATCGGGAATGAGCGCTATTCTCTTCTGATTAAATACTTTTTTCTTGCCAAGCTTCTTGAATTCCTGAATAGCAATAGGGGCGGTTATATCGTTACCAAAGCAAAAATCCACTTTCGCCATTATAAAATCCCCGGGAGCAATACTTTTTGCACCTGGCGCATGTGCCAGCAGGATCTTCTCGCCTACGGTATATCCCATAAAATCTCCTTGTTATCGCGCGTTACTTACCACACCTGAAGGAAGATTTTACCAAATTTCACAATCAAAATCAAGTCGTGAATTGGTGAAGGTCGTGAATGGTGCATGGTGAATAGCGAATCGTAGGGGCGAAAAATCTTTCGCCCTTTGTAATTTCAAGGGCGAATAATTATTCACTCCTACCGCGGAATCATCTAAAAGTTGACTATTATATTTCCGGGATCGAATCAAGCAGATGGCGGGTATACGCGTTTTGTGGCGCGAGATATATGTCATCACGAGAGGCAACCTCTACCAAGCGCCCATCCTTCATCACGCCGACTGTATCCGACATGAACTCAATTACCCTGAGGTCGTGAGAAATAAAAAGATATGTTAACCCCAGCTTTTGTTGTATATCCTTTAAAAGATTGAGAACACTTGCCTGGATCGATACATCAAGGCTGGATACCGGTTCGTCAAGAATTATCACCGCGGGACGACATATGATGGCTCTAGCGATCGCAATTCGTTGCCGTTCTCCGCCGGAAAACTGATATGGATAGCGCCCGTTGCTCTCCGGATCCTTAATGCTCACCTCTCTAAGCGCGTCCCGTACCCTTTCGGTTATCTCCTTTCTCGAAACTCCCTTAACACGGAGAGATTCTCCGATAATATCGCCTGCGCGCATACGAGGATTTAGAGAACTTTCCGGATCCTGGAATACGATATCAACGTTACCGCCAATGGATATACTGCCTGCATCGGGCGTGAGTATACCCGAAATTAACCGGGCAACAGTAGTTTTACCAGAACCTGACTCGCCAACAAGTCCGAATGTTTTCCCCTGCGGTACAGAAAAACTCACGCCGTCGACAGCCTTGACGCGCTCTCCTGTTTTTCCGAACAGAGTCTTCTTCTCATAGAAATACTTTTTTAGTCCGGTTATCTGGATCATATCTATGTCGACACCTTATCCTCTACCACCGGCAGGCGCTGGCGCCTGTCTCCCAGTTTCGGAATACAAGCTATCAACTGCCGGGTATACTCATGACGAGGCTTCTTGATCACATCATCCTTAGTCCCTTGCTCAATGAGCTTCCCCTCCCGCATTACACACACCCTATCCGCTATTGTGTTCACAATGGAAAAATCATGCGTAATGAAAAGGACGGCCATTTTTCTCGCATCCTGTATCTGTTTTATAAGATCAAGAATATGCTTTTGAACCGACACGTCTAACGCGGTCGTCGGTTCATCAAGCACCAGCACTGACGGATCGCAAGAAAGCCCCATGGCCATCATCACTCTCTGCCGCATTCCTCCTGATAATTCGTGGGGATAACGTGAGATCACCGCAGGCGGCAACTTTACGGTTCCGAGAAGTTCACATACACGTTCATTTATAGCGATTTTTGAAAGACCACTATGGGCCGCAATAGCCTCGGCTATCTGTGATCCCACTTTCATTACAGGATTAAGTGCCGTAAACGGTTCCTGAAAAACGATCGCTATATCATTCCCGCGCATACGTCTCATTTCTTCACTATGGGCTTCCGGCAGATTTTTCCCTCGAAACAATATTTCACCATTGTCAAGCCGAGCGATCACGGGCAGGATGCCCATTATCGACAGGGCTATCATGGTCTTTCCACTTCCCGATTCACCGACAAGCGCTGTGATCCCGCCTGAGAGAAGCGAAAAATTCACATTGTCTATTACCCTGTTCGCGCCGATCATGACTGTTAGATCCTTTATCTCAAGTATCGCTTTATCTGCTCTCATTTGCCCCCTTGACCCCCGCGCTCTCGCCATGCGCGTCTTGCGTTCCGCGCTTTGCTGCCCTTCCTTTTCTTTAGCTGTCAGCTGAAGGCTGATGGCTGATGGCTTTATTGCCCTTTGAAGCCGCGGATCCAGCATCTCACGCAGGGATTCACCTATCAAATTGAAACTGAGAACCGTTACGAGTATCGCGCATCCCGGAAAAACAGTAAGCCACCACGCGTAGTCAATATAGTTTTTACCGGTCGTTAATATGTTACCCCAGCTTGGCGTTGGGATCTGGACACCGAGGCCAAGAAAACTAAGCGCGCTCTCTATCAGTATCGCGGCGCCTACACTCAAAGTCGCGCTCACATAGACCGGAGCCATCGCATTCGGCAATATGTGCCGAAATATGATGCGCATATTAGAAACTTTCTGGACTTTTGCGGCGCTGACAAAATCCCGCTCTCTGAGCGTCAGAAATTCCGCTCTTACAAGACGGCACAACCCCGCCCAGCTCGTCAACCCGATTATCACCATTACGTTTACAATGTCAGGACCAAGAAAAGTGATAACTATCATAATGAGGAATAACGTGGGGAACGAATACATTATCTCAACTATCCGCATAATAACGATATCTACCGCCCCGCCGTAATACCCGCTTACCCCTCCAAGAAATACTCCGATAAAAACAGCGATAAAAACAGCGATAAAACCGACACTTAAAGAAACGCGGGCGCCATATACCATGCGGCTAAAAACATCCCTTCCCAGATTGTCCGTTCCAAAAAAATGTTCCGCCCGCGGCCCTTGAAGCCGCGCTTCCGGTGTGAGATCCATCTCAAGGGGGTTATGTGTGGCAATACGCGGCGCGAGAATAGCCGCGGATGCCATTAGAATTATCACAGACACTCCCAATATCAATCGCCATTTCATTGTTTCGCTCCGTACCGAATACGCGGATCAATAAACGCGTATAGCATATCCGACAAGAATATCCCGGAAAGTGTCAGAAAAGTCGAAATAACAGCCACCCCCATAACCACCGGATAATCGTAGTTCATTATCGCCTCGTATCCCAAACGCCCCATGCCGGGCCAGGCAAATATTGTCTCAAAAATAAAGCTTCCGGAAATAAGTGCCGGAAGCGTCAACCCCAATATGGTGATTATCGGCAGGAGTGCGTTCCTTACCGCGTGAACGAAAATTACGCGTCTTTCAGGAAGCCCCTTGGCCCTGGCGGTCAGAATGTACTGCTGCTGCATAGCCTCTATTACACTCGACCTTGAATACCTTGAAAGCGATGCCAGACCGGTAAAAGCGGTCACAAATACCGGAAGCACAAGGTGCCATGCCGTATCTTTGATCCTCGCAGTCCAGCCCAGGTAAGAGATATACCATGGATCCATCCCGGATATAGGGAACCATTGCAATTTAAATCCGAATAAAAATATCAGTAGCAGCGCTAACCAGAACGTCGGCATGGCATACCCGGTAAAAACGACAACAGTCATAGTCTTGTCAAAAATCGTATTTCGCTTAACGGCACTTATTATTCCTATTGGCAGCGCCACACAAAAAATGACTATCAGGGAACTACTCTGCAAAAGCAATGTGGCCGGTAATTTTGACAGGATCTTCGCTGTCACGTCCTGGTCATCTATAAACGAATTTCCGAAATCCAGGGACATAAACCGCTTCATCCACATCCCGTACTGGACTATGACCGGTTTATCCAAACCATATATTTTGTTAAAATTTTCCCTTGCGCTTTCCGAGACATCCGGATTCAAGCCATACCTTATGCTGGCTGGATCTCCCGGCGCAAGATGCATTATCACAAAAAGAATGAAGGAGATCCCAATAAGCATGGGGATGATCAACAAAAGTCTTTTTATGATGTAGTTACGCATGGTAGTTTCGTATTGAGCACATGTGTTTTTGTATCGTACTTCCCGCTTCTCGTTCCTCTTTGACACTTTGACACTCTGACACTTTGACACTCTGACACTAAAACTTATACTTCACCTCATCCTTCGGAACATACCAGTCTATGAAGTTGTAAGATATTCCCGCCGGGGCGGGTTCGATGCCGCGAAAACGCTTATTGACCGCCGGTGCCGCGTAAGCGGAAAAAAGGAAAGTATACGGCGCGTCCCGCGCGATAATGCGATGTATCTCGTGGTATATCTCTTTGCGTTTTTCCGGATCAAACTCCCGCCTCCCATTCTCTATCAGTTCATCTACACGTTCATTGGAATATGAGACTGAATTCAATCCACCTTCACGGATGGAATCAGAATGCCAGATCGAATAGCAATCCGGATCAACAGGAAGTGACCATCCTAATATCACTGCTTGAAAATTTTTCCGTCCAATAAACTGATCCAAAAACGCCGCCCATGCCACGATCTGAATATCGACCACAACTCCCACTTCCAACCACTGTCTTTGAGTGATCGTCGCCACATCCTCCCTTACTTGATTCCCCTGGTTCGTTATGATTTTCATTCTAAATTCCATCCCGTCTTTTTCCAACACGCCGTCATCATCGACATCCACCCATCCTGCTTCAGCGAACAGGGTCCGCGCTTTCTCGGGATCATAATTGTAAATATTTACACTTTGATCATAATATATCGAATTTTTCCAAAAATGTCCGGTACAGGGTTCCCCCATACCCAACAATGCCGCGTTGATAATTTCTTTTTTATTGATCGCGTAACTCAAGGCCTGACGCACCCTCGGATCTTTCAGAAAAGGATCTTTCAGATTGTACCCAATGTAGGTGTAAGATGGCGCGAGATACCTGTACTTGTTTATCTTTTCTTTAAATTGAGCGGTATCACTGCGATATCGAAACTGATATGGATCAAGTTGCATGGAATCCACGCCGCCGGCAACAAGCTCGAGGAACGCGACAGACTGATCCGGGATTATTCTGTACACGTAACGTTTTATTCCCGGAACGTGCCCAAAATAGTCCTGATTGGCTTCAAGTATAATGTACTGCCCGCTCTCCCATTTCTTGAACTTGTAAGGGCCGGTGCCGATCGGAGCGCGCGCGTAAGGAGACCTGCGTATATCGGGATCTCCTTCGAAAAGATGTTTGGGGATAAGACCCATCCCAAGTTTAAGCAACGCCGGAGCGTAGGGCTGTTTATACTCAAAGCGAACAGTATGCGCGTCAAGAACTTTTATCCCGCTTATATCCATAAACCCTGAAATGTATGGACTTCCCGCGCCTGGATCCTGGATCGTTTCAAAAGTAAATTGGACATCGCGAGCTGTAAAGGGCGATCCGTCGTGCCATCGAACGTTCTTGCGTAAATAGAAAGTTATTACCCGTCCGTCCTCCGAGACTTCCCACCGTTCGGCAAGATCTCCCACCACGTTCAGATCCTTATCAACTTTTGTCAAACCGTTGTATACAAGCCCGCAGATAGAACTGGATGATGTATCATCCGCGAAAAACGGTATCAGTATCCTGGCATCTCCTATACCGGCCGCGGAACAGGCATCCCGTGAAACCCAGGCTTCTTCCGAATACGTCGGATAACAAAAAAGGATCAGGAATAAAAAAAAGACCCCCGCCTGCGAAACAAGCGGCGGCCTTTTGCTTAGATTTAACTTAGGGTGCCGTCTCATAGAGATTATGATCTCGTCTAACGTATATACATTCGGCGGCGCTAAATTCCGCTGTTTACGGCGGGGATACATGTGAGCCGCCTCAGTATGAATCCCTACCTGGAAACCCTGGGCTTCAGCCCGGGGAGTTGAAAGGATTCATTATTCGGCCTCAGCTGTACTCTCACCGGGTGATGGCACAGATGCCGCGGGCGCGGCAGGAACCTCATTGGTAACAGAAGCGGCAACCGGCATTCTAACAGGCACCCTCATTTGCTGAAAGAGAGACTTTCCCCTTCTGGCGGCAAACATGGCCAACACCAATGACAGCACCAAAAAGAGGATCGCGCTTATTTCTGTAGCCTTTTTCAGAATATTCGGCGCCTGGGATCCCAACACTGATTGCGTCTGTCCACCGAAGGCTTCCGTCAAACCGCCCCCTCGCCCCGCCTGTAGCAATATCGAAACGATCAGAAACAGACAAGTTATTACATGGATCGCCAATAGAATATGGTACATTTTTAGTCCTTTTTTTTAAGAATACACATCTGAGGTCGTCTGCGCCAGAGCGGCAAAGCTATCTGCTTTCAAACTTGCGCCGCCTATGAGACCGCCGTCTATATCTTCTTCCTTCATGAGGTCTTCTATATTTTCCGGTTTAACACTCCCTCCGTACAGGATCCTTTTCCCTTCCGAAAGAGAACTCGAATACATTTCTTTCAACAATCCCCTGATCATAGCATGAACTTCCTGCGCCTGGCCGGGGGTAGCCGTTCTCCCCGTCCCTATCGCCCACACCGGTTCGTACGCGATGACCATGGGTTCGATATATTCTTCGGAAAGACCTTTAAGCGCTCCTGACACTTGGGTCCTGACAACTTCTATCGTCCGCGCGTTTTCCCTTTCTTCCAGCGTTTCACCGACACAAACTATCGGGACTAAACCATTATCGAGAACGGCCTTTATCCTGCGATTCACCGTCTCATCTGTTTCTCCGAAATATTTCCGGCGTTCAGAATGCCCTATTGTAACATAAACACATCTGACGCTTTTAAGCATTTTTGCCGATATTTCACCGGTAAACGCGCCTTCTCTCTCCCAGAAACAGTTTTGAGCACCAAGCGCGATATTGCTTTCTATCAACATTTCCCCGACATCACTAAGATCAGTGAACGGCGGTATCACGACGATATCTACGTTATCTATGTCGAATACGACACGCTTTAGATCGGCAACAAGCGCGGCTGCTTCGTTGACATCTTTGTACATCTTCCAGTTACCCGCTATCATGGGTCTTCTCATTCTTATCTCCCTCGTTCCTGGTTTTTAGAGTACCTATTAAGTGACAACCAACAGCTAACAACTAACTTATTATTTGTCATCTAATGCCGCGATCCCCGGCAGTTCTATTCCCTCAAGATATTCAAGAGAAGCACCGCCGCCGGTAGAAATGTGTGACATCCTCTTCCCAAGCCCCATTTGATAAATAGCCGCGGCTGTGTCACCGCCCCCGATAACGGTGGTAGCGTCAAGTTTGGCTATATATTTGGCCAGTTCCCGCGTGCCTGTAGCAAAGGGTTTCATTTCAAAAAGCCCCATCGGACCGTTCCACACTATGGTCTTCGATTCGGCAAGCACGGACTTGAAGCTTTGTATGGTCGCAGGGCCTATGTCCAGGCCTATCCAACCATCCGGTATATGTTCTTTGACCACTTTGCGCTTCGCAGTCTCCTTGATCGTTCTCGCGACGACGTGATCTTTCGGCAGAAATACACCTACGTTATTTATACTCGCCAACTCAAAGATCTTTTCGGCGGTCTTCGTCATGTTCTCCTCCACCCTGGAGGCACCGACACCCTTAAATCTGGATTTTAAGAACGTATATGCCATAGCACCGCCGATCAGAAGAAAATCTATTTTCCCGAGCATGTTCTTGATAACCGGGATCTTATCCGCGACTTTGGCGCCGCCAAGCATCAACGCAAAGGGCCTTTCCGGATCTTTCGTGACCTTTTCAAAGTACTCTATCTCTTTCCGCACAAGGAAACCAGCCGCGCTCGGAAGATATTCCGTAACGCCGACTGTGGAAGCATGGGCTCTATGACATGTCCCGAAAGCGTCTTCGATGAATATGTCCCCAAAAGAGGCCAACTGTTTAGCAAAAGCGGGGTCGTTCTCTTTTTCCTCTTTATGGAACCTCAGGTTTTCAAGAAGCACAACATCTCCCGCCTTCATGTGATCCACCGTTTCCTCGACATGTTCCCCGACACAATCATCCATCTTTTGAACGTTCATTTTAAGTAGCGTGGAAAGCCGATCGGCTACGGGAGTAAGATTGAACTCCGTTTTAACCTCGCCTTTTGGACGGCCTAAATGACTCATGAGTATCAGTTTACCGCCGTTATCCAACACGTACTTTATAGTTGGAAGCGCGGCAACAATACGGCTGTCGTCGGTGATGTTCCGCTTCTCATTCAGCGGGACATTAAAATCAGCGCGCATTAAAACCTTCTTCCCGCTGACCGAAACGTCAGTGATCACTTTTTTCATAAGTCATCCCCCGTGTTACAAGACAGATATGTTCAAAGACCTTTTGCGGCCAACTTGCCGATAAGATCAACAACTCTATTGGAATATCCCCACTCATTATCATACCACCCAACTACTTTTACCATTGTCTTATTCATTGTCATCGTCGCGAGTGAATCAAATATGCATGAATGGCTGTTCCCTATGATGTCAACTGATACTATCGGATCGTTAGTATATTCCAATATACCCTTCATTTCACCTTCGGCCGCTTTTTTCATAGCGGCGTTGATCTCTTCAATCGTAACTTCTTTTTCAAGCTCGGCTACAAGGTCAACAACAGAGCCGTCTTTTACGGGAACCCGCATAGCCATACCATTCAGTTTCCCCTTCAACTCTTTAATGATCTTACCAACCGCCGCCGCGGCGCCCGTAGTAGTCGGGATGATGCTTTCCGCGGCCGCCCTGGCCCTTCTCAGATCACTGTGCGGCAGGTCAAGTATTGACTGGTCATTCGTATACGCGTGAACCGTTGTCATAAGCCCATATTTCAGGCCAAACGTATCATTCAAAACCTTTACCATCGGAGCGAGGCAATTGGTCGTACAAGACGCGTTCGAAACTATTTTGTCCGAATCCTTGAGATCTTCGCCGTTAACACCAAGAACTATCATATTGTCGATCTCATCTTTCGCGGGAACGGTCAGTATAACTTTTTTCGCGCCGGCGGCAATGTGCTGCTCTATTTGTGCTTTTTTTCTGAAAACACCCGTCGCCTCGATAACTACGGCTACACCCAGCTTTCCCCAACCCAATTGAGCAGGATCTTTTACGCTTGTGATCTGGACCTCTCTTCCATCAACCACGATGCTGTTTTCTTCCGCTTCCACGGTACCGTCAAATTTTCCATGAACTGAATCATATTTCAATAAATGCGCCAGGGTTTTAGCGTCCGTAAGATCATTAATGGAAACAACTTCCATATCATCTCTTTTTTCGATTATCTTGAATACATTTCTACCGATCCTGCCAAAACCATTAATACCTACTTTCACCACCATTTTCTTCCTCCTTCTTGATAAACATTCGCGCACATCACTTTCGAAGTGAGCATTATATACTTACAGGGACAAATATGCAACAGGAAAATGGGGAAAATTCGGGGAAATGGGGGAAATGGAGCGTGAAAAAGCTACTCACCTAACATGTTTCCACTGATAAGCTTATATCCCTTAAGAAATTCCCGGACGTTCATCTCTTTCTTTCCTTCAAGCTGAAGCGTATTTATCCGAATGGCCCCGGATGAGGTCTTTACTATGAATTTATCCCCATCCACTATCGTACCGGGGATCGGCCCCTCTTTAATACGAGCCGCGATCTCTGCCGCGAATATTTTTAATGTTTTGCCGTTAAGAAGGGTGAACGCTCCCGGCCATGGCTGCAAGGCTCTGACTTGCCGGACAATATCAACAGCCGGACGTTCCCAATTCACCTTGCCGTCCTGTTTTTGCAACTTTGGCGCGTACGAGACCCGCGCTTCGTTCTGCTTCCGCGGGTGCATATTCCCCGTCTCTATCTCATTCAGGGTTTTTAAAAGCAACGCGGCGCCCATTTGGGCAAGGCGGCTTGAAAGCTCCGGGGCATTCTCGTCTTCGCCTATCTCCATCTCAGCTTGCAATATTATGTCACCCGCGTCCATTTTTTTAGACATTTTTATCACGGTATTCCCGGTCTTTGTTTCACCATTCAGGATCGCCCATGAAACAGGCGAAGCGCCGCGATACTTCGGTAAAAGCGACGGATGAAGATTAATACAACATTTCGCCGGCATATCCAAGATCTCTTTCGCGAGATATTGTCCATAATCCACAACAATAAAGACATCCGCGTTTTTTTCTCTCAATGTTTTTAAAAACGCGGCGCCACCTGCCTCCTCCGGCTGGAGCGTTTCAACACCGGGCGCGGCTTTCTCGGCAAACGCCTTAATAGAAGTCGGGAGCATATTCCATCCCCGCCCCCTTTTCCTGTCCGGTTGAGTTACCACCGCGACTATGTCATGTCCTGAACCGAACAATTTCTTCAAGCTCGGTAAACCGAATTTTCCTGTACCGAAAAATATAATACGCATATGTCGTCCTTTGTTATCGTATCGCGTCGTGCGTTCCGTGGTTTGCGATTCACTATTCACGAATTACAAAGGGCGAATAATTATTCGCCCCTACACTTGCGTCATGTCGTTTTGCGTTCGTTAACGCGCCCCGCCGGACGCATAACGCGGGACGAGATGTTGTTTCGCGTTCCGCCTCTTGCTTCTCGCCTTTCACATACTCATCGGATCCACATCCACCGCCATGAACACCCCGTGCCCTTTGCGAAAACCTGAGAGCGCTCCTCTTAGCTCTTTAACCAGTTTATCAATATCTTTCGTCTTAATCAATACGTTCCATCGGTAATATCCACGCAGCTTCGCCATCGGGGACGGCGCGGGCCCGATAATATCCACCCCGGGCATCTTCTTTCCCAGGCGTTCCGCAAGCGCCTCAGCGCTCTTCGCCACGTTCTCTTCTTTCCGGGACCTGAGTGTTATTTTGACCAGGTTCACGAACGGAGGAAACCCAAGTTCTCTGCGCGTCACGATCTCTTTGGTATAAAACCCATGATAATCATGCTTCGCCGCGAACCCTATGGCATAATGTTCCGGTGTGAATGTCTGAACGATCACTTCACCGCCCAGATCTCCGCGTCCCGCGCGGCCAGCGACCTGTGTGATAAGATTAAAGGTCCTTTCACTTGAGCGGAAATCCGGCAGATTTAAATTAGCATCGGCCGATATAACACCCACCTGCGTGACTTTAGGAAAATCCAGCCCCTTGGCTATCATCTGTGTACCTACAATAATATCGATCTCATGATCCTTAAATCGTTTCAGCACTTTCGCGTGCGCGCCTCTTTTGGACATGGTGTCACTATCCATACGCTCTATCCGCGCTTCCGGAAGTATCAAATGTAACTCTGATTCCACTTTTTGCGTTCCGGTACCTTTGTACATAAGGTAATCTTCCTCGCAAAACGGACATATCTTCGGCGGAGGTATACGCCGGTTGCAGTAATGACATATCATTTCTTTTTTTTCTTTATGAAAAACCAACGGGGAATCACATTTCTCGCATTTAAGCACATTACCGCATTTGCCGCAATTAACGAATGTCGAAAATCCTCTCCGGTTTAGAAATATCAACGCCTGCTGTTTTTTCTTTATGTCATTGCGCAAAGCTTCGGCCATCACCGGTGAAATAACAGTTTTACCAACACGCGTATCAAAATCCATCCTCATATCCACAACCTTGACCCTCGGAAGCTCTTTTTCCTTGATCCGTCCGGTCAGCTCTACAAGACGATATTCGCCGTTAACGGCTTTGTGATAGGATTCCAACGCGGGTGTTGCTGTGCCGAGAATGACAGGAACTCCCGCCATCCGCGCCCTTTTGATCGCGATCTCGCGGGCATGATACCTGGGCGTATCTTCCTGTTTATAACTGGGCTCGTGTTCTTCATCTACGATAAAAATACCCGGATCCTGAAAGGGAGAGAATACCGCGGAACGCGGGCCCACCACGATTCCAGCGTTGCCATCCTTTATCCTCTTCCATTCGGCGAAACGGGCGCTTTGAAGCATCTTTGAATGAAATATCGCGACCTTATCTCCAAACCTCGAAACAAACCGTTCAACCGTCTGTGGGGTAAGAGATATCTCCGGTACAAGTATCACGCCGGACTTCCCCATCCTAAGTACATTTTCCATCGCCTGTAGGTATATTTCGGTCTTTCCGCTGCCGGTTATACCGTGAAGTAGAAAAACCTTATGTGTACCGTTCTTTATGCACGCGTTGATCTCATTCAATACCTGTTGTTGTTCCTTGTTCGGCTTGTGCGGCTCGGAAGAAGCTATATCATATTTTTCATCGTCGACACGCTGGGTCATGCTGACCTTTCCCCGCTTCAACGCGCCTGGTATCATCGCCTCCAAAGCTTCGCCCCAAGAACAAAAATATCGGTCTTTCATCCACCGGGCAAGTTCAAGCATATCTCCGGTAAATATCGGAGACTCATCAATAACATCGATCAAATCTTTCGGATTTTCCACAGCCGGATCGTCTTCAAACTTAACAATGTAACCTACACGCTTACGAAAATTAAAAGGTATGAACACCCTTTTGCCGATCTCGGGGGCATAACTTTCGCGGCCGGTGATCTTGTATTGGAAAGTCCGATCGATCGGAAGACTTGTAACGACTTCAACGTATTTGTTCATGTGCTCCTTTGTAAGTGTCAGAGTGTCAGAGTGTCAGAGTATCAGAGTGTCAAAGCGAGCGATGACACTTTGACACTAGCGAACGAAGTGAGCGATGACACTCTGACACTTTTCATGGTACTGTGAGCCCGAGCTCTTTCGAGATCGCCTTCATATCATCCCACACATCCTTTTTACCGGATGAGTTTCTCAAAAGATACGCCGGATGATACGTCGGCATGAGTTTAACACCAAGATAATCATGAAATTTCCCCCGCAACCTGCTTATGGGTGCTTCGCTTGAAAGAAGCGTCTGGGCGGCAAATTTACCGAGCGCGCATATGACCCGGGGCTTTATCTCACCTATCTGTTTTACAAGATGCGGACTGCACGCGGCTATCTCACCGGGAAGAGGATTACGGTTACCCGGGGGACGGCATTTTAGGATATTCGCTATATAAACATCCTCTCTTGTGAGGCCTATCGATCCTATTATCTTTGTCAAAAGCTGACCAGCTCTGCCGACAAAAGGCTTGCCCTGCGAGTCCTCATCGGCACCGGGAGCTTCCCCGACGAACATAAGTGGCGCGTTGGGATTTCCTTCACCGAAAACAACGTTCATCCTGCCTCCGGCAAGCGGACATTTTTGACATGAAGACACTTTCTCTTTCAACACCGCAAGGCCATGCGCGATTGATGACTCTGCTTTCGCGTCTCTTGGCAAAAAACATATTTCTCTTTCCCCTGAAATTTTCTCCCCGTCTACATAAGCTTTTAAGCTATCAATAATTTCATAAAATTCTTTATTCATCTCTCCCCTTATTAGCTTTCAGCTCTCAGTTATCAGCCTTCAGCTTTTTTTTGAACCAAATAACATCGCGGATAACTTGTTGTTATCTTTCAGCAAAAGTTGCCCTTTTAAAGCTGACGGCTGATGGCTGATGGCTGATAGCTCTATTCACATTTCACTAATCACCTCATCAACAATATCATGCGCCGCGTTCGGCTTGCGCAATCCGGAAATACCTGACTTAACCGAGGCGTACGCGTCTTCCGATAAAAGAAGGCGGTTAACTATCTCCGGTATAGCTTTGATAGACGCGGCTTTTTCCGCGGCTCCCGCTTTAACTAGAAGCTCTTCATTCCAAGTTTCCTGCCCCGGAATAGAGGCAAATAATATCATTGGAAGATTCATATTGAGCGCCTCTGTAACACTTATGCCACCGGCTTTAGTGATCATTAAGTCCGATACAGCCATAAGTTCGGCAATCTTATCGGAGAACCCAAAAAGAATAATCGGATAATTCAATTTGCTCCGAATAGCGTCAATGTTATTATAAGCGGCTTTGTTATGCCCGCAGACGGTTATCACCTGGATATCGCATTTACAGGCACACAAAAAAAGCAGCATGTCTTCCATTGGACCGACACCAAATCCTCCGCTTAACATGAAAACAGTTTTCTTATTTTTATCAATACCATATTTATCCTGAAGTTGTTTTTTATCAAAAGATCCAGAAAATTCTGATGAGGTAGGAATGCCTGTCGCGCTTATCTTGTCGGCCGGTATTCCCCTTTTCTTCATTTCCGGAATAACAGTTTCCGCGCCTACAAAAAACTTGTCTATATCTTTTGAAAGCCAAAAATTATGCGGGCCATAATCAGTTACTACAACATACAGCGCGGGATTAAAACCTTTGTGTTTTTTAAGGAGACCGGCGATGCCGGGAAGAACAAAATGTGTTGATATTATCGCGTCGGGAAACTCCTTGAATAACATTTCATCAAGACCATTAAGGCTTTTAATCTCAAAAGACGGACGAATCTTCCCTAATAATTTTCCGACAAAAACAAAATCGGAAATATGATACAACAAGCCCCACAACCATCTCGCCTTGGTCATTAGAAAAACATATAGCCGCGAATAAATAAACTTGTAGAACCCGTCAGCATAATCAAGCGTATCTACATTTTTAACTTCCACTTTACCGGTTTTCTCACGAAACGCGCCATAAAGAGCCATGGCCGCTTTTTTATGCCCCATACCGCCGGTCGAATATAGAATGATCACTTTTTTCACAATTCCCCCTTTATTACGAATTCAACAGCGCTCAAAAGATCCTTGCAAACATGATCCGGCCGCCATTCCCATTCCTCTATGTCCCGAATATCCGTCTTACCAGAAAGAACCAATATGGTCTTAAGCCCGGCTTTCTGGCCCGCCTGTACATCCCGCTCCGTGTCTCCTATGTAGTATTTGCCCCGCATATCTTTTATGTTAAGCCCTTCCTGAGCCTGGTGAAATAATCCCGCCTCGGGTTTTCGGCACCCGCACTCATCCGCATCAAGGTGGACACAGTAAAATACGCCGGCAACCGCGCCGCCGGCGGCCTTTATCGCGCGTTTCATCTTTTCCGTCAATTCAAAAAGCTCGGCCTCGCTGTGATACCCTTTACCGACACCCTGCTGATTAGAAATAACTACGCACTTGTATCCTGCTTCGGCTGCTTTCTTAAATGATTCAAGCACACCCGGCAAGAAATAAAAATCTTCCCATCGGGTTATATACCCATGCTTGGTCACCCCTGCCGCGTCGGCGTTTATTACACCGTCTCTATCCAGAAAAATATATTTAACGGACATCTCCCATCCTCCCGACTGCTTCTTTAACATCCGACCAAGCCAGATACATCATGTAAAACATACATATCCCGACAAAGTGCAGCATGAATCTTGAAATTGTTGTATTTACATAGAAAAAAATGTTTGCCCCTGTTGTTATCATATAGCCAGTGAAATATCCGGCAACCGCTATTGTTAAAAACGTTGTTAAATAAAATATCTCTTTCTTCCATAGACTTCTTCGTTTCCAAATAAGAACGCTAAAGAATAATACCCAGAAAATATTCCACTTTTTTGGACCAAATACTTCCTGTTGAAAAAGATTAAGGAGAATCGGTATATCTTTAATGTTCTCCCAAACACCCGTTGCTGTAATAGTTGTCATATCTATATCACTATTGACCGTTCCGGTATAAAATTTCACCGCGAACCACGGAATAGCAATAAGAATTAACGGAAGGAAAGACGACACAATAGTTCCCCATCTATTCCCTCGAAAAGACCCTTCTTTTCTCAAGAAAGAAATAAGAATTACCGCTAAAAACGCGGCAGCGAATACTATGGCCTCATTCTTGATCCATAGAGCTATTCCAAATAAGAACGATGAGATAATAAGGCTTCCTTTATCTTCGCTCCTGATATACACCATCATATACAGACACGCGCATGATACGAATACAGTAAGCAAAAGATCACTGTGTATAATTGTCGCGTAATCAAACAGTTGAGGTATCGTCGCCAACAAAAAAACCGATAATAATGAATACATTATTCCAAAAAATCTTCGGAGAACCGCGTAAAATGCTCCTAAAAAGACTACGTAGATACAGGGCATTATCAGATTAACAGTTAAATCATTAAATCCGGTAAACTCGTAAATCCATGTCATAAGAAGCGGCAGAAACAAGGGGTAATCGGAATGAGCTACCTGTGATTCAGGCCACGCGAAAAATCCCGTTGGAATACCTCCGGATTGAAAGAAAATTTTGGCCTTAAGGGCATAATTCGCGACCGCGTCATGCGAATAAACCGGTGTGGGAAGCACGAGAAAAAATACCCACAATACCTGAATTGTTATGCCGGTTATAAAAAGGTTGGCAGTGCCACGCAAAGATCTATCAATCCTATGCCACGATAGAGTGCGTATTTGACCGGGTTTATTAAAAACAAAGAAACATATTGAACAAGCAGAGAATATGAAAAGAAAAATTAAAATATTGCGCAACGTGAACTCGATCCCCAAAATATCATAAATAAAAAGCTGCAATACCGCTGCCATCGAACCAAATAGAAAAGAAAGCGATATAAGTTCAAGAAAAGAACACCTGTATTTCACGGCCTTCATAATAAAAAGACTCACGAAAACGCCTGTTATCTCAAGATACGCTACAGCGAGAATAAAACTCATATTCTGTTACCTCTTCTTAAATACAAATAACCCCGTTTACCTTTATTGTAAGACTTAAACTCTGAATATCCCGACGGAACTTCCGCGTTTCCGCCGTATTTAATTTTAAAATCCGGATTTTTTGTATCCACCCTGGCCGGGAACAATAAGTACCGCGCCCTTACTTCATCTATGGAATATTTTTCAAAACCATAAATCTCGTAAGTAGCTCCCGCTGGAATATTATCACGGCAAAACTCAAGAAAATCATAGAAATCATTACCATAAACAACTTTGACCTTCGTTTCATCATTTGATCTATAAAGATCGCCTAACACGCGATACTGCCCGTCCTTATCTTCTCGGACCAGAAAAAATAGCCATATCGCCGTCCATACAATTAAGACAACAATTAGTGTTTTTTTTATTGTTCGACTATTATTCATTCTTTCTCAGATATTCCACAAAAGGTGCCGGTTTTTTCAAGTCAAAAATATCCCCGCTCTTGCCACTGATCAAGCGTTCGGGCCGGAGGATAAATATTTCTGTTCCGCGAAAGCTTCCAAAGAATCCGGCAAGCCGTGCAATGAATCCTTGCTGCAATATTACCGCGTCATATTTTTTCTTTTTTGCAAGAAGCGCCCATAACAATTGCAGCCTGACCAAACGCGGCAAGCGAAGTTCAATACTGATGTCCGCGTGTTTATCTGCCTCCACATTATCCAGGCCGGCTCCCCCTTTCCGCGTGCTATACCTGTCTATGATCCACACATGAACGGCAACCCTTTGCCGGGCCAATCCTTTCAATGCCTCGTAATCCCGTTTCACTTCGACCTGGTCATATATGTCCCTGGTGTTGTCCATGTACAACACTCTGATGAGTTTACCCCATCTGTCTTCAAATATCTTTTTATTTCGCGAATATATTTCTTCTTTACCTTCAAGCCCGCGCCGGGATGCCTGTTCCTTATGAAAGACATAGGCGCCTTCGGCCATTACGGAAATATACCCGGCATTATGGGCACGTACGGAAAAATCTGTATCCTCGTAACACACGCCTTCGTATGCCTCGTCCAGGTATCCAATTTTATCTATCACCTCGCGTTTTATTAAACAGGCAAAACCGATAGCGTGCCCAAGCTCGACATACCGCCCTTTCTTGTCAGTCAGAAGCTTCGCGTGTTCATTTATCAGCACACTATGGTCCGGATATGAACCAAATGTACTGCTCTGCGGATTGACCAGGCCAATGTCCGCCCGGGTTTCCGCGACAGAGATCATTTCTTCGATCCAACCGCCCGTAACAACACAGTCGTTGTTCAAAAGGCACACGAACGGAGCGTCAGCGAGACGCAGCCCTTTGTTCATACCTTTCGCGAAACCGGTATTCTCCTCACAAAAAACCTTTTCGATATCAACGATATCGTTCCCATGAATCTTATCGAGATACTTTTTCACTTCAGGATCCCTGCTGCCATTATCAACTACGATAAGAGTCGACCGCGTCCTGGTATGTTCAAGAATACTCATGACGCACTTTTTCAACAGAAGAGGATTCTCATAACTGAGAAGTATAATGTCACATTCACTTTCCATATCGCTCCCTGGCAAGTTCCCAATATTTTGCCCATTTTAAAAAATGCACCCAGGCGAAAAGTATGGAAAAAATAAGACCATGGGTTTTTTCTCTGTAGCCTTTCTTCTTCACGTACATTTTCCAGAACAATTTCAAAGGCCTTACCTTAAGGTTATACATCACTTCTTTCAAAGGTATATTCTTATCGGCCCTGTGCATTTCTTCCGCTTGTAAAGAAGTATAACGATTTTGACGGTCTATAAATTCTGAAAAATTATAAAACGGATAATGCAGCACCCCCTCCTCCAGCATGCCTTGCCGGCCGTTTACCACCAGTTTTTCATGGATATCCCCTTCGTACCGCGCGTATCCCTTTTTGAACAAATGAGCCGAATAATGATACCATCCGCCGTACATCATAGGTCTATCGAGAAAAATATTTTTCCTGCGGAATTTAAAACTTACACATCCTTCATCATCTCCGGTAAGCAAACGTTCAAGCCTCTTTTTAAATTCATCAGTAACGACTTCATCTCCGTCTAACTGCAATATCCAATCACCCGATGCCGCGCGAGTCCCTTTGTTCCGTTCCTCACCAAAACCATGGAATTCACTAACTATGATCTTATCGGTATATTCTTTCGCGATATCCGTAGTGCCGTCGATCGAACCGCCGTCCACGACCACTATTTCATCCGCCCATTTAACGGACTCCAAACAATTGCGGACTTTGCTGCCGATATCTTTCGTAAGTATTACAACTGATAATTTCTGTTCTGCCACCTGTTTATCGCTCTCCTTCTTTTACTAAAAATAACGCTCCCAAAAAATTATTTCCGAGATCTTCATCAACCAGGTTTGTATTTCCATATATTTTCAAACCGGAAGGTCGTATTATGTCAGCCGCAAGTTTTGTCCTGAAGGCAAACCTCAACCCCTTGTCAACAAGAAGGGTTTCAAGATCATTACAATAACACATCGTAATACCGGCAATACCACCGGGCTTAAGGACACGGCCTACTTCCCGCATCATGCGCCGCCGGACATCAGATGAAAGATGTTCTACCGTACAGATCGAAAAAACACGGTCAAAATGATCATCCGGAAAAGGAAGCCCCTTCGCTATGTTCCTGTCATATGCTTTCAAGTTCCAACCCATTTTTTTCGCTACATAGTTGGCGTTATAAAGCGTCCCGCAATTACCCCAGTCGTTGTCTATCACGCTCACCGAACAACCGATACTTGCGAGATAAAACGAAAAAATCGTGGAAGCGCCTCCGATATCAAGCACCCGATGAGCCGACCTCACTCCGGAGCAATGAAGCGTCCAGGTATTCTCCCACAATTTGGTCTCCTCGGACCTTGGATAGAACATACGCGAAAGAAATGTTCCGGCCGTATTTGTGTACTTAAGTCCTTCTTCGTCCAGCTTTTTTTTTAACGCGTCGATTTCACGGGTCAAAGCCGCGACCCCGGGAACCGTCATGTCCTCATTGATCCAGGCCGCGCTCTTATTGATCCACCCGGAACGGTCGAAAGATATGTCCCCAGATCCACCGAATGTTACGGCATCGTCATCCGGGATAATATTACTGTTAGCGCTACTCCGGACTTTGACTTCGGCCAATCGCACCATCGCCTGCCGGTATATCTTCCGTGTTTTCACGAGCACACGATAATAGAGAGGTACATATCTCGGGAAACGTTCTTTAAGATCATCCCTCATACATCCTCCCGTCCTTCTTTCAGAATTATCTCACGATACTTGAGATAACTTACGATCTGGTAAAATCCGCTAAAGATCGCCACTGTCAAGCCGTATATGCCGTCTCGATATCCTTTCTTGCGCAATAGTCTTCTATAAAAACAACGATCGAGCATGCGCCACACGGCATGGGCCATGGTCATTTTTCTGCCGGATAAATACCATTTTCTGGCTTCCAGTGTAGTGTGGCTATTGAGGCTTCTAAGATAATCCGTGATATCTCTGTGCGAATAATGGATAATGTCCGTTTTTAAGTGACCTGAGTCCCCATCCATGAATGCCCTGGGATGAACTTCGGCTTCCTCATATTTAAATTCGTTCTTCAAAAAAAGACGAAGCTGCGGGGCAGGATATTCGCCTCCCCAGCGTAACCAATGGTCTCCAATGTAATTTCGCCGGGGAATGGTGTATGCCTTGAATTCGGGCTTACCGGCAAGCAGCGCGGTGATCTCGGAAAGAAGTTCGTTCGTTATCCTCTCATCGGCGTCCAAGCTCAATATCCAGTCATTAGACGCCTGTTGATATGCCCAGTTTCGATGTCTACCTTCGTTCTCCATCTTCCGAATAAACACTTTATCAGTGTACTGTTTCGCTATCTCCCTGGTCGCGTCAGTTGATTCATCGTCCACAACAATAATCTCATCCGCCCAGGAAGCGCTTTCAAGGCACTCTTTTATGTTGCCTTCTTCGTTCTTCGTTATTATGACTACCGATACCGGCGTTTGTCCCATAGTTGCTCCTATGTTAAAAGTGTCAGAGTGTCAGAGTGTCAAAGTGTCAGAGTGTCAAAGTATCAGAGTGTCAGAGAATCAGAATATGACAGCACCCGAATATAAGCCTTATTTTTCTTTCTTCACACTTTGATACTAGCGAACGAAGTGAGCGATGACACTTTGACACTTCCTGTTACTCTTGCCCATAGCCTCTTGCCTCTCGCCTTCCTAATAACTCCATACACGCTTCCGCCACTTCCCGCGGATCAATATCTACCACACAGCGATTACTATTGCCGCATTCCGGCAATTTGAAACGATTGTAACACGGCCGGCATGCCAGATCGTGAGAGATCACTACCTTGTGATCACCGGACGATGGATACGGCCCATAAACTTTTTCATCTACCGGGCCAAATATCGACACTGTCGGAACCCCCAGCGCGCGAGCTATGTGCAAAGGACCGCCATCATTACATACTACAAGATCGCACATACTAATAAGCGCCATGTATTCCTTAAGGTTGAGCCCGTTTTCAATAAAAACAGGTGCCGTCCGCATACACGAAGCAACCTCTTCACATAACGGCCTTTCCGAGGCATCGCCCAGAAGCGCTATTTTGCCGGAGGCGGCGGACAAAATATCCGAAACTTGGGCAAACCCGCGCGCGTCCCACCTTTTGCGTGAGGCATGCTTTCCCCAGCTTGCTCCACCGCCCGGGGCGATCACAATAAATTTCTCTTTCCGAATGCCTTTGGCGTCCAAATATCCCTTTGCCCAACCGCAGGTATTTTTATCCGGGACAAGCCGCGTTTCCTTGATCGAGACACGTACCCTCGCGTATTTCAAAAGATCCAGATAATATTCAACCACATGTTTGTCTTCAAATCCGGATAACTTTCGTTTATGTGTCAGGAATATACCCCTGTTTTTATAATCTAATCCTATGCGCTTTGGTATACCGGCAAGCATGAAGAAAAAACCGAATTCGCGAGATAGCGTAAAGTCAAAAACAGCATCATAGCGTTTTCGGCGGATCTTAAAAAAAAGACCGCATAGAGATTTGAAAAAATCACGCTTCGACATTCTCCACAACTTCAGATAATCATTTTTTTCGTAGACAAATACTCCGTCAATATCAGGATCATTTTCGATCACAGAACTGGTTCTAGCGTTACAAAGATAATCTACAGTCGCCGCGCCCGGTTCCTTCTTCAAATTCGCGACAAGCGGCGTAGTGAACAGCACATCTCCTATTCCAAAAATATTCGCGATGAGAAAACGTTTCATCAACAATTATGCACACCCCTTAAATATCCGGTGTTTTAAGCGCTCACCGTTCGGTCATCTGTTCGCCAGGGATTCGGCCGCCGCGTTATACACCGCGTCAACCGTTATATTACTGAGGCACTTATAGTCATACGGACATTTGGGATCATAACATTTCTCGCTTTCGCATGGTTTGTGAAGCACCACATGCGCGTCACCCACGGGCCCCCACCTGAGGGGCCCGGCTCCCCGGATATTCCGTCCGAAGATCGCGATCACAGGAACATCGAGTGCCGCCGCCATGTGCATAGGGCCGGTATCACTACCGATAAAAAGATCGGCTCGACGTAAGAAAGCCGCCAGCTCCTTAAGATCGAACATTCCTGAAGAATTCAAGGCCGTAACACCCGATTTTTCAATTATCCGGCCCGCCACCTCGCGCGACTCTTCATGACCGACTACGGTAATATGACAATCTATCTCTCGACTCAATTTTCGCAATAGCCCTATATAGTTATCTTCCGGCCATTGTTTCGCCGGGTTACTGCTTCCGGGATGGATCGCGATCAACGGTTTATCGCTTTCAAGCCCCTGCTGTAAGATGAGGTCATCCACTATTATTTCCGCTTCTCTCTCGACAAATAATCGCGGTGCCGGCGTCAGACCAACTATGCCGATCTCCCTTAACAAATCCATGGTGTACTCCGTCTCATGTTTATTTCCGTCCGCCCGGACGTCCCGGATCGACCTTGACAACAACTGCCCCCATTTTCTGTCGTACCCGATTCGGTTCGGTATACCGGCCAAAAAGCATGCCAGATGAAGCATTTTGTGCGGATTGAGGATCACAGCTATTTTGAAACGCTCCTTTCTAAGGGAATCGGCGAGACGGATCGCCTTGAAAAACAATCTACTCTTACTAAAAGTGTCGGCTGTTAATATTTTCTTGATGTCTTTCTGACCTTCGATCAAAGGCCTTGAATATTCCGATGTCACAAATGTAATGTCCGATTCCGGAAAGTGCTCTTTGATCATCCTTACCGCTACGGTAGAAAGAAGCACTTCCCCTACGCGATCTGTCCGAAATATAACTATATTTTCGCCTTTATTCTTCATCGGAATAGCAACTTAACGCGTAACAAAAACCTAAAAGTATGTGGAAGAAAACCGCCAGATTAACCGAATAAAGATGAGTGTCCACAACCGAGCACATAGAAAAACCGACCAGGCCGGCAAATAAACCCGCAGTAAGATCTTTGCGCCTGCCGGGCGTCAAAGCTAAAAGGTTTTTTAATGATGAGAGCAACACTGTCACCAAAAACATCAAAAACAGCAACGCGCCGACGATCCCGACCTCAGAGGCCATATGCAAATAGGAATTGTGCGTATACCGCACATCCGGATATTCCGCCGGTTTATATTTTGGAAAATTCCTGCTATAGGTGTTGATGCCGAACCCCAGCACCGGGTGCACCATTATCATGCTGATGGTCCCCTTCCAAAGCATAAGGCGTTCCCATGTCGTACCGCTTTCAATATCCGTCAAACTAAAGATCCGCTCTTGAGCCGCATAGGGGATCATCATGAAGATCACCAACAGAATAGCGAGAAAAGCCGCCAAAATCTTTTTGGATTTTATCGCGCCAAAAACAAGAAACGCGCCCGTAAAGGAAAGCCACGCCCCGCGCGACTTTGTCAGGTACAGGCTCACAATAGATAAAACTGCGGCGACCCCCGCCGCCGCTTTTTCCCTGATTTTGCTACCGCGTGACAGGACATATGATACCGATATAACCGCCACCACTAAAAGATACACACCATAATCATTGGGATGAACAAAGGACGAGGAGATCCTACGCAAATAATCGCCGGCAACCAGCTCGCGCTGCCTTATAACACCGGTTCCGGAAAAATACTGCACGAATCCGTTAAGACATATCACAATAGAACTTGCCGCGATCACATAGAAAAACTTCTTCACGGACTTTTTATCCACCATCATTGTCGCTGATATGATGAATAACACCGAATATTCCGCTACCTTGAAAACGCCCCTGAAACTCTCTTTAGAATACTCGCTGTTAACACAGGAAAGCATGACCCAAATAAAGTATGCGATGAGTACCTTAACCGGAGTGGATCGCAAGAAGCTTAAGTCACGATCGCTTGCCTTTTTTACCACCCAGGCTATGATCATCACGCTGGACGCGATCTCGACCAACGATGTCGAAAAAGCGATCATTACCAGAAGCGCGTAGAAACACCATTCTATTGTTTTGTCGCAACACCTTATTATCTCCTCTTTCTTCACTCATCCTCCAATCTTCAGGCGCGCCTCGCGTCGCCCGCCAAAATACACTAATACGCGTTCTTTAAAGCAAAGATCGACATGAACAATATCTTTAGGTCAAAAACCAACGACCAGTTCTCTATGTAGTATATGTCGTATTTTGTGCGCTCCTCTATCGAAGTGTTGCCTCTCAACCCGTTCACCTGCGCCCAGCCGGTCATCCCGGATCTTATCTTGTGTCTGGCCATGTAACGTGGTATGCTTTCCTTAAATTTGCCCACAAAATGTGGACGCTCCGGCCGGGGGCCAACAAGGCTCATTTCCCCTTTAAGCACATTCACTAACTGCGGCAATTCATCCAGATTGCAAGCTCTCAATAAGGCGCCTATCCGCGTCCGTCTCGGGTCATCCTTTTGCGTCCATACCCGTCCGACACCCTTTTCCGCGTTGTTTATCATGGTACGAAATTTTATCATGGCAAAGCGTTTCCCGTCTTCTCCTATCCTTTTCTGCAGATAAAAAATTGATCCGAAAGACGTAATTTTTATAATTACGCTTATGATGAGAAAGATCGGAAAAAGAACAAGAAGTCCCATCGCCCCAAAAACGATATCAAAAATTCTCTTGATAAACCGGTTATACCCTTCAGCCAGCGGGGACTCTTTAAGCCCCAGAAGCGGCACACCATCTATCGTTCTCATATCCACCTGGGACGTCATCATGCCCAAAAGATCAGCCACCAGACGAAATTCTATCATCTGTTTTTCACACTCAAGCATCATGTCTATCATGGTATTTCTTGCGACCTCAAGCTCGGTCATAATGATCTCGTCGATCGCGTTCGCGCCGATTATCCCGGCAAAATCATCTATTTTTCCCAGGACCGGAATACCCCCGCATTTGCCTGTATCATCGGACTTTATTCTCACAACACCCGCGATGTCATAATCCCAGTGTGAATCACCTGAGATGTGCCTGATCAATCGTCCTACCATCGGCCCATCCCCTACCAAAAGCAACCGCCTGGTCCTTTCACCCCGCCCTCTTGTGATCAATCGGATCCTGTTCACGGTAAACCGCCATAAACCGATGAACAATAACAGCGTTACCCATGACATAAAAAGCATCCCACGGGAAAAGGAATACTCCCTGTAAATAAAAGTTGCCGCCATGAATATCAGAAGCATTAAGGTGTCCGCCCGCACGATCAGAAAGAACTCATCCACAATGGACAAGCGGGCTTTGATGGAATAAAGTTTTTCGGACCGCATCAAAAATATACATACGACAGTAAGAAGCGGCAGTATTTTTACATACTCAAAGATATGCGGGACCCCGTAAATAACATTGAACAGCCCGGAATTGAACCTTAGCCAATATGAAGCAAGAAACCCGGCGTTAACCGCCAGTATGTCTCCCAACAAAAGTATAAAATTGAGCCTGATATCGTTACGTATCTTCATGTTTGTTTACGCGCGAGTGGCCCCGGGCGTCGGTTACGTCCCGCGAGGCATCTTCCCTCGAATATACTCTCTGATCTCGTCCTTAAACCTGGACCGGTTAAACTTCATGGCATTCTCCCGCAACGCCTCAGGTTTAAACATATGTTTGTTTTTCTCAAACCTTTCTACCGCGTCATTCAATGATTCCGCGGTTTGCTCATCAAAGAATACGCCCGTCGGAGAGGCGCCTTCCGCTGTCGTTTCGTTAGTTTTAAGAGGAACTACTGTCTCCAGCGCGCCGCCCGCGGCATAAGCTATCACAGGTTTTCCGTAAAATTGAGCTTCCACCGGCACTATGCCAAAGTCCTCTTCTCCGGGGAAAATAAGCGCCTCACAACCGGAATAATACGTTTGCAACTCACCGTCTGAGGCCCATCCCAAAAATGTGATATTTCCCGTCGCGTCCAGGTCAAGCTTCGAAAATTCGCTTCCACTGCCGATAACCACGAGGCGGCGGCCGCTCACGCTGAATGCCGCGACAGCAAGGTCTACCCGTTTATATGGTACCAGCGCGGATACGATCAAATAATATTTCTCGCGAGACGCGCGGGGCTTCGCGATCTCACTTCTCAAGGATTTTGCGCCCGCGGGGTTTACAGGGGGATATACAACATCCGCGTCCCTGGAATAATACTCCTTGACCCGAACCTTAACATTATCTGATATGGCAATAAAATAATCAATGTTTTTATTGGTATTAAGGTCCCACTTTTTCAATCTTCTGAGCACCAGTGATATCATCCATCGTTTCAATGGATTTTCTGAAGAAAAATAATCATTAAAAAATCTCCAGGCATACCTCATCGGTGTATAACAATAGCATATATGCAGAGCGCCCTGCGTTCTTACGCCTTTGGCCACACAGTGGCTTGAACTCAAAACCAGATCATACCCGGTAAGGTCAAAACTTTCTATCGCCATTGGAAAAAACGGCAAAAAACCGCGATAACTGTTAAATATGCCGGGGATCTTTTGTAAAAACGAAGTGCGGATGTCCATTTCTTCTATGATCCGGGAAACGCTTCCTTTTTTATGCAAAAGCGTAAAAAGCGTCGCTTCAGGGAATAGTTCACAAAAAACCTCCAAACACTTTTCCCCGCCCCTCATCCCCGTAAGCCAGTCATGTACGATCGCTACTTTCATTAAAAGTTATCCTTCTAAAGCTGACGACTGATGGCTGAAAGCTGAAAGCTCTTTGCGCTACGCT